>Ga0114933_10000183_pt1 | contig 75988 bp, 79 predicted proteins | sample 4SBtaG_FD_89691 | JGI IMG/M metagenome (GOLD analysis project Ga0114933, IMG submission 89691) | Deep subsurface microbial communities from Kolumbo volcano to uncover new lineages of life (NeLLi) - 4SBTROV12_W25 metaG | ecosystem: Environmental > Aquatic > Marine > Volcanic | place: Kolumbo...
TTTGAACAATAGGACCTGTCATATCTTTTGCTTCAATTATATCACCTATGTTCCAAATCTTACCTGTTAGATATGCGTCTCTTCTTGCATCGTAAGTATCTAATTCAGAAATGTCTTTTTCTTCTCTTATACCCATATTTTTTCTAACATCTCTGTATAATTGTTTGCCATCTCTAAACCCTTTTGGCACTCCGTCTAAGAAAGCGTTAACATTACCATCTGAAGCAGCTTGTCTCATTTTACTTGCTGACATACCTGATACACCTTCAGCATCTGGGTCTCTGTCACCAGCAGATACAACTTTGATATTGTCAAACTTGTACATACCATGTCTTGCTTTTACACCATTATATTTTTTTAATAGTGTTTCAAATTCTTTTACTCTATCTGAACCTACAACCATAGTTACATCTCTGTAACCAGCATTGTATAAAGATGTTGCAACATCTATAGCAGTTTTAGGATTTTTATCTACGGCGATGCTTCTCTTATGTTTAGGAAACATCTTTCTCATGTATGCTAATTTTTTAGCATATGGAAGAGGGTCTTTCTTTTGATTTTGTGATTGTGATGGGTAGATACGATAATCGTCACTACCTGCAACTGATTTAACTTTATCGATTAATTTTTCGTGACCTGTAGTTGGTGGATTAAAACGACCAAAAGTAAATACAACCTTCTTTTCTGCAAGAGGGGCTGCTTCGTAAACTGAAAATTTTGTTATATTATTTTTCACTTTGTTTCGCCTGTCTTGCAGCTCTAGCTGCTTTTACTTTTTCTATCTCACCTTTTTTAACTTTGATCTTCATACGTTGAGCAATCTTATTGATAGCAGGACCATACTTGGCAGCTATTCTTTGATCAACTTTCATTTTCATTTGAGGGGATAACTTATCATAATTTTTAAAGAACTTATTAATTATGATTCTTTTAGCAGCTTTTCTTGCTTTTACAGCTTGTTTTTCTGGCGAAGCAATCTTTAATTTTGATCGTTCTTTTTTCTTTTGGAATGCTGAGGACTTAGCTAAACGTGCCATACGTCTACCGATTTTACGTCTTTGTGCTACGTTAATTACACGTAACTCTTCTATATTTTTAGCTAATTGTTCGAAACTTAATTTTGACATATTATCATTTATCCCATGTTTTAATCGCTGTGAAGTTATTAAAAGAAAACTCCATACGATCAACTAATTTAACAGCATTGCCTGATACTCTATCTATTGCTACATAACCCTCTGGGTTAACCACTTTATATCCATTATTAGTACGTATAAACGTATTAGTCAATTGCTTAACACTATTTAGTTTTTTAACTATCTGCATTTTTGCATCTATAAGTAAATTTTGAAATGTAACGACTTGTTCTAAATTACGTATATGTTTCTTTATTTCTCTAGTATATTCCTTTTGAATATTCTCATATTTTGCCTTACCCTTAGGGGTTTTTAACTTATCTACTTGTTTTTGCAAGACTTTTTCAACAAAATCCCCATATCCTTTTGCATATTTACTAGGATTTTTAACAGGTTCACCTACTCTTACTTTACTATTATAGTATGTTTTATATGATGCTCCCACTAATTGACCTGTCATAGATGATTGTAAATCTAAGAACTTCTTTAACATAGGGGCATTAATTCTTTGAAATGTTTTACCTGTCTCTGATAATATCTTTGTAATTGCATCTGTTTCAGACTTATTAAACGTTGCATTACCAGATACATCTTTATATGTAGCATCATCCATCCAAACCGATGATGTATTTGTAAGTTTTTTTATGTCTGCACCAAAAGATGCTTTCATACTAGGTAAGTCTTTTCCTTTATATGTTGTATGCCAAACTACTCCGATCTTTGCTTTGTTTATTGTCTTTGCAAAGTCAGAATCAGTAGGAACAGCATAAACAATAGTGTTGGGTTGAAATGTGATATATGAAACACCATCGATTTTAGTTTTACCGATATCATTTGTAAACATGAGATCACCTTGAAGTACACCTTTAATGTTAAGTTTTGAAAACTCTTTAAGAGCAATTTTAAATTTTGAATTAAGTTGACCAGATAAGTCATTATCAATCTCCTTGTTAGTTTTGTATAATTTTGGATTTACATTAAATACTGATTTCTTTGCAACAAAGAACTTACCATCGCTTGGGTCTACACCTGCAAAGATAGCTGGAGCACCATCCCATTTAACAGTCATATTAACAGACGATCTACTTGCACCTGCTAACATATCTCTTAAACTTCTTAAAAAGTTTATAGCTGCTCTCCCACCTGGCACACCATGATTGATAATCTCATCTTCAATATGTTCCATGTGAAGATTTTTACCAGCTTGTTCTTGTATAAAACTAAGCATTACTCACCTCCTCCACCATTACCGCCACTGCCGTTTCCACCGTTGCCATTTCCACCATTTCCACCATTTCCGTTTCCGTTTCCATTACCATTGCCGTTACCATTTCCATTTGCAGGTGTTTCATCACCTCCATTTGTATTTTTTGGAACACCAATAATATATCTTCCTTTATATCTTATTGTCTTTGGTACGCATTGTTTTAATTTTTTATCGTACTTCATGCCTGGTGGACATTTGTTATCGTTCATTAAATCTTTATATGTTTTCATTATTTTGTTGCCAATGAGTTATATTTTACTGCAAGAGAATGTTGTCCTAATTTTTTTACACCTGCATGACCTGATTTATTTGTTCTAATAGACATCTTCATAACCAAACTATCTGAACCAGACTTTAATTCTATTTCCCAATTTTGCTTTGAAGTTCTACTAGGGTATGCTTTTACGAAATCTACTTGTGGTATAAATACCCCCAAAGCATCCTTTTCAGTTATTTCTGAATAACCTTTACCAGCTGCTTTAATAACCAATGTAGGAACATCTGGTGCATCTCTTAAAACTTCTTTCTTAATATACTCTAAAGTATTTTTTCTATCTGCGTTAAAAAGTTTAATAATTTCTTGTCTCATTATCTCAAGATATACATTGTAAAGTTCCTCGTATCTCTTGTTATTCTTTTTATCAAAGTCTCTTAAAACTTGCGATGTTTTTCTATCTTTCTGAAATCTATTTGCTGGTGGCATACCTGGAATCTTACCATGTGCGTCTTTATGTACTTTGGTATAAATTCTTCTTAACTTATTTCCTTGTCTAAATGCGTTGAATACAGTATTAACATAAGTGTTTAGTTTAGGTTCAGTGGTTTTCTTACCACCTGCTTTTAAACTAACTCCTAATATTGATTTGTCAAAGTAAGTTAAAAATATGTCACCTGGGTGTCCACCTGGTACACCTGCAGGTTTAGATTTATTTGTCGGTCCCCACCTAGTCTCAACTATTTTCTTATCTTTGTTTTGATCTAGAATAAATTTATTAATTGCAATAGCATTGTTCATCTTATCTTCAAACTTTGATGAAGTATCTGCTCTGTTGATTATCTCTTGAGCTTTTTCCACGTCACCTGGTATGACACATTTAAGTTTTTTAAGATCAACGTCTATTAAATACTCATGAAAAGATTTAGCATCTTTTGGTTTGTATTTGTTCTCAAATGCGATACATGGAAACAGTTCAGTTATAGAAGCATTTAAAGTTGTCTCACCCATTCCACCTGATTCTGGTTTAACAAATATTCTAAATGCTCTATCTTCAAACTTACCATCGATAGGGTCTACACTAGATTGTGAGTCTCCTAGTTTTGCATCTACACCTGCTTGTCTTAAATTTCTTAATATTTCGTCTCGATCTGTTTCTCTGTCTGGTGAACGTACAATTATGACATCTCTTTTAGATGAAGAGAGTTTACTAGATTTTGAATAGGATAATCCTCTAAAAATGTCAATAGGAAGATTCATAACATCCTCTTGAATGAGGTCTGATATTCTCTCAAGATGATCTACTTTATATTCTGGTCTGTTTCTTACTTGTTTTATGTACTTGCTGATTGACATCAATCTCTCCATTTATACAATAACAAGTATTTATTCGTCAAAAGGTCTTAGAAATTTAGGGAAATCAAACGTTCCAAACGTGCAATTTTTGTTTTGAAACTTACACCAACCCTCTGCATCTTCTTTAAATTCAAATCTATGCACAATTTGGTCATACTTAGTATCGTAACAAAGATAGGGTTTTTTGCCACCCATGTGACTAATATCTACTTTGAACCTACCTTTTTGTTCAATATTTCTATGTTTCTTTTTATACCTTGAGTTTTTGAAATTTTTCATATCTTGACCCTATTGTTGATTTATCGAATAATGGTGTATCGTCTTCTATTTGATTTTTATCTACTATATCATCTTGAGCTTTCATTTCTACATCATATAGTTTCATTTTTGCTCGGTCTACTCCAAGCACAAATCTTTTATTACTTGTTGGGTCATTGTATCTGTTTTTTAATTGTTTAACAGCTATCTGATTTAATTCCTCTAACTCATCCGTTGAGATAAGCGCAAACATAAAGTCTGCTGTTGCTGGTAGTCCAAATGATTCGGATGTATCTTCTAATCCTATATCAGTTGAAACAAAACCACTTCTCGTTGTTTGTGTTGCTGTGACTATTGGTAAATTGTTTTCTACTGCTAGTCCTCTTAATTCCTCTGCGATTGCTTTTATTATTGTGTAAGAATTGATATTACTTCCACCTCTAAATCTAGATGAAGCACATATATTAAGATAATCTACAAATATTATATCTGGTTTAAATGATTTCTTAATTGCTAATTCTTGTATTAATTGTCTAAAATGATTTGTATGTGCTGATGCTGTTGGATATTCTTTTATAATTAAAGTACCATCTGCTCTTTTTTTAACTTTTTCAATCTTATCTTGATACATTGTTTTAGGTAGATCATGTAAATCATCTATACTAATGTTCATTAAGTTAGCATCTATTCTTTCTGCGATACGTTCCTCTGCCATTTCTAAAGTAATATAAAGTACATTCTTACCTTGACTTAAACAATTAGAAGCCATGTGGCACATAAACAAAGACTTACCTACACCTGTGCCAGCAAGTGCAACGTTTAAAGTCTTTTGTGGTAATCCACCTTTTGTAATTTTATTAAAAAACTCTAAATCAAAAGGTATTCTTTCCTCTACTTGATGATAGTAATCAAATCTAGTATCTGAGTCTTTTAAATAATCATGTCCTACTCTATTATCAAATGAAACTGCTAGTGCGTCTGTAAGTAAACTTGGTAATGCATCTGGTTTACGATTATTGTCTCTGCCTTCAATGATTGATATTCCGTCAACGATTGCATTATATATTGCTTTTTCTTTACACCAATTTTCCGTAGTATCAGATAACCAATCTACATTAACATCTTCTTTTTCAAATGATGATACTGTTTCTCTTATCTCTTTAAACTGAGCTTCGTTTAAATCTTTCCTATTATCTATTTCAATTTGAATTGAAGTAGTTGTAGGTGTCTTATTATATTTTTGTATAAACTTTAATATCTCATGGAAAATTACTTTATCATTTTTATCTGTAAAGTAATCTTCTTTGATAAACGGTATTACTTTTCTAGAGTAATCCTCGTTCCAAATCAGATGAGAGAGTATCGTCTTTTCTATTGTTTTGTTCATCAATTAATTCCACTAATATATCACCAATATAATTAAAAAATTCATCACCGAAAACATCTCTAGGTAAACCATTGTTTTCTAGAATATCAAACTCAAACTGCATTGTTAGTTTGCCATCTTTTTCTATTGGTGTTACTTTTCCATATTTGTATATTACACCAGCATACTTACCTTCGTTTATTCCTATACAAGTTTGATTAGGATACTTTGCTGATTGTATATAACTATACCGCTTCTTTGGTTTCTTCTTGTCCGCCATATGAAAATTCCTTTTTAGCTGCTATTTCTAATTTATCCAGCACTTCTTTAGTAAAGTAAGTCTCTGGGTTATCGTTAATAGATTTACCAAATACTTTTTTACCATCTGGTAGTTCATATTTTGTAGATACCTTTTTAAAGATATCATACTTTTCAGCGAGTGGTAATAGACCATAATACTTGTCGAGTCCTTTTGAGTACATAAGTCTAACGTCCACTATTGAATTTTCTTTTGTTAATCGTGATTTGTGATTTTTACAATGAATAATATTACCAACAACATCTGTACCTACTTTTTCTTTTCTTTTTGATAAGAATACAATAGAAGAAGCTGCATATTTTAGTCCACTTCCACCACCCATTTCTTTAGTAGGAAACATACTACCCATTGAGTCATATGTGTGATTGGTTACAACCATTGGAACTTTTGCTTTACCAAGTTTCAATGTTAATACTCTGAATGCAGCTTTTAAAACTTGAGCTCTTGTCATATCTCTAGTTTCTTTACCTTCAGCTGTATCTTCTACTTCTTTTGTAGTTGATAGCATTCCAAGTGAATCAAGACACATAAACATCGGTCTTTTTACAGTAACGTCTTGTTGCATATATCTATCTAATATTTTAATTGATTGTGTTCTAAATTCTTGTACAGTTGTCACAGGTACAACAACCATTCTTTCTGCATCGATACCTCTATCAACAATCATTTTTTTAGTTATTGCTGATTCTGATTCAAAGTAAACAACACCACCATCTGGGTTTGCATCTAAGAAATGTTTAACAATTCCCATAAGGAAAAATGTTTTACCTGTAGCAGATTCACCTGCTAGTGCGGTAATTTTGTTTTGAGGAAGTCCACCATAAAGTGAACCTGAAAGAAGAGCATTAAAAATATATGAACCTGTATCAATAAAATCTGTTACATCACCACTTTCAATACCAGCATCAGCTAGTGTTGCATATTCATTACCTGTTGTCTTAATTATCTCTTTTAAAAAATCACTACCTGACATATTAACTCCTTATATATTTAGTACACATTTTATCTAGTGCGTAAAACCATACACCATTTATTGTTGGTTCTACTAATGCAACAACACCTGCCTCAAATAAACTGGCACCTGTTACAATACTTACTACTGACATTGCTATTATTACATGACCACAAGTATAAATCAATGCCCTACCCATACTTGTACTACCTACTGTTTTAAATATGCCTTGAGTAAATTCTGTCATTATATATCCGTTCTTACGATATGTTTTCTCAAAGCTCTTACCAACTCTTCTATTTTATCTATTACAGATATCATATCTTTATCTGTAATATACTTTTGTTTTTCTCTTAACTTATCATATTCTTTTAATGATATCTGCACCATAGGACTAGGTGCTGGCGCTTCGTTTTCCATACTGGCGTCAAGAGCTCTTTGTTTTTCTTCACTATCTGTCATTTTATTGCTATCGCTCCTATAAACATAAAGTTTCGCCAAAATACTTGTACATCTTTAAATCCAGCGTTGTACATGAATTGTTTTAGTTCATCCCAAGTATTAGGTTTCAACATATGTCTTAATGTTTTTTCTTTTGTCATTATATCATCGCAAGTAAAACTTTCTTTTTTATGATCGTAATACATGAAAGTCATCATGTCTTGTATTTGTGGATTATCACAATATACTTTTTCTGCAAACACAAATGCTCCACCTGGTTGTAGTTGATCGTACACTTTTTTAATTACATCTTCTCTATCTCTCTTTGGCATAAACTGTAAAGTAAAGATAGATGTTGCGTATGATAATTTTTTTCTGTAATCAAATTCATGATATCTAATATCTGCATGTAAAAATTTAGCATCAATATCATGATTGTTTTTAATTGTTTTTGTTCTTTCTCTTAAATCTTTTTGAAATCCCTCTGCATATTCAACACCAACATAATGAGCAGATGGTGCTATATCTTTATTCGCTTTTATTATTCTATCAGTAAGTTTACCTGTCGAACATCCTATATCTAAAACATAAGTTCCGTCTTCTACAAAGTATCTAGAAAAAGATACAACATCTTTTAACATATCTTGATAACCACGAATAGACTTATCTATGTGAAGATCAAAACCTTCGTCTCTATGTGCAAATGTAAAATCATTATTCATCATATATTCCTTATTACTTTTTCATACATTGAAGTTGCTAGTGCTTTCATCATAAGACTAGGTACCATTCTACCACAACGTTCAGATTTCTGAGCCCACTTGCCAGTAAGTTTAAAATCATCTGGCAACGAAGTAACTCTTTTTAATTCACCAAGTGTAAACTTTCTATCGTCATTCCAATGACACACACCAGCAGTTTTTTCTGTAGCACCCATTGCTGTAATAGTAGGACTAGGGTGAAACTCTGAAGCAATCTTTAAATTAAAATGCCATCCTTTTGGATGATAGTCAGTACCAGTGATAACTTTCTCTGGGTTTCTTGGCATCAAAACACATGTTTGTTTATAGTATGCTGTTTCTTTCCATTTTGTAGTTAACATATCAACTTCTTCTTTGTCATACTCTAAACCATCAAAGGCACCTTGTAAAGTAGTAATAGTATTGTTTGGCTCAGGAAATAAAGATGATAATGTCATAAAGTTTAAACCAACCTTATCCATTATATCATCACGTACTGCCATAAAGAAAACTCTACGTCTTCTTTGTGGAACACCAAACTGAGAACAATCATGTACTTTTGCAACTACTTGATATCCAATGTCTTCAAATGTATTTTGAATTTTATTAAAATATTGTTTTGCTTCTCCTACTGTTAGACCTTCAACATTTTCTGCAATGATAGTCTTTGGTCTAATAACTTCAGCAACTCGTAAAAACTCAAAAAATAAATCTTCAATATTAGTAACTATCTTTCCGTCTGAATAAGATTTAGTTTTACCAAAGCCATCACTATGTACAGTTCCCTCTCTTGCAAGAGTACCACACATACTAAATGCTGAACAAGGTGGACTACCATCTAGTAATTCTAATTCACCTTCTTTTAATTTTGTTAAATCTAAAAAGTCTTTACCTGTAAGTTCTTTTATGTCACCATCCATGATTGGTGTAGTTGGATAATTATCTCTATAAGTATTTCTTGCCTCTTCAACAAATTCATTGATCGCAAGTATCTTACCACCTGCAAGTCTGTAACCTGTAGATGAACCACCACCACCAGCAAAAGTAGATATAACTCTAAACTTGTTTAGTGCTTCTCCAGCGTGTACATCTTTCATTAAGTAAGGTTGATATTTCATAACATAAATTGATTTAGTGTTGCACCTGTTGGATTAGACTTTGGCCAATCTCTAACTAAATCCATAACTCTAGTTCTACCTTTGTAATTAATTTCATTATTATTTAGCAGTCTTTCAAATAAAACATTTATTTTTGAATCTAATTGTAAGTTTAAATGTTTCTTAACGTCTTTGTCAAGATTAAAAGCAGTTCTTACATGATGTTTTTGATAAGGTTGATTTAACTGATACCAATCCATACTATAAAAATATTCTTTCACATTCATTCTTAGATATGGTGTAATAAACTTTTTATTAAACATATCTGAAACTTTTTTATGCATAATATATCCAGCTGTGTTTTCTGGCAAGAAATAATTATCTCTAAACTCATCAAACTTTTCTTTTGTATGTTTATAATGGATATTTGCTTTTTTACTCACTCCATAATAACCATCTGCAGCCCAACCAGAAAGTACATAAGTTTGTGTAATTTTAGGATACACATATAGAAAAGGATAAACACATTCATAATGGGTTTTCTTTTTACATCCTAAATTTACAAGTTTGTAAAAGTCCTCTTCTAACTTGCTAGTATCTATTACAGTTCCTATAAAACTCCAATTGTGATTCTTTGCAATCTCTTGAGCTTTATTATAATCATATGAGGGTTCATTGTCAAGACAAAAAGAGTATGCAGTTATCTTTTTTCCTAATCTTTCAGCTGCTAGTGCAACTGATATACTATCTACCCCACCAGATAATAGCACTGCTACATTGTCATCTGGTACAGTTTGTTTTATGTTTTCAACTAATAGTTTATCTATCATGCAAAAAAACTCTCTAAAGTTCCTTGAGTTCCATAACTACGATCTACATTCCATTTGATTTTTTCTATGATATAGTTTAATGGTTCTATAAAAGACTTTTCAAATTGTAAATCATAATCTACTGCAAAACTAATTTCTTTTGGTAATTTTGTTATGAAAGAAATACTAGATGATTGATATATATTTGGAAGTTTCATATGTAAAAATTTAATCTTATCACCCTCTTGTATCAATGGATACTTGTAACCAAGTTTATTTTTTTTAATAAGATGATTATAAAGTATTGCACCTTTAACATGTATTGGTGCTCCTTTTTTAAATAAATTGTGTGATTCAGTCCATTTACTTAAACCATTTACTCCTCTAGGATACGCCACATCTTCAGGCGCTAGTGTTAGAAATTTTTTTCTAAAATTTTGAATAAAAGTATTCAATTCTTTTTCATCACCATCCATAATAATACGTAATGCTTGTTTTATATTTTCTCTACATGGTGCAGGTGTTGAAGACTTAACTGCTTCTATTCCCATAATTTTTAATTTAGGTTCTTTGTAACGAACACCTTCAACATCATAAGCATTTAAAATATATCTTTTCTTTGCTGTCCATATACCTTTGTCTGCGATTACTTCTCTTTTCATTTGCATTTTTTGTTCAAATGCTTTTGTATAATCAGCAAGTTCTTTATATACTTTATTAATAAATGGTTCTACCTTTTCTTTTGCGATAGTATCAAGAAAGTCAACTGGGTTCTTTGGTTTAAACTTTTCAACCAGTTCATCAAATCTGATATAAACTGAATCTGTATCAGACGCAATAACATAATCAACATCTTTTGTTTTTAACAATTCATTCATATACTCATTTAATTTTTCTTCTATCCAACGAATAGATAACTGACCAGAAGTAGTAATTGCTTCTGCAATAGGAAGATTATAATATCTAAACCAATTATTACCAATCGCACCATAAGCTGAGTTAAGTGAAATCTTTCTTGCCATTTGAATATTATCAAACTTAGATATCATCTTTAGTAATTTTGGATTTTTAGTTTTTTCATATTCTTGTTTTGCATCTAACATAGCTCTTTTGTATTTTACTCTGTCCTCATACATTGTCTGCATCATTTCAGGTAAGAAACCTTTTTTATCAGTTCTAAACAAAGCACCATTTGGTGTCATAGTAGTATCTTTTAAAATAGATGTATCAACTTTTTTAGATAGCAACTTATCTACATTCATGTTAGGTATTGTTTTATCACTCTTTAATGTTTCTGGTGATATGTTATATTGCATGATTAAATGTGGATACAATGAGTTTAAGTCAAACGATACAACCCATTTGTGTTCACCTACCTGTGGGTCTTTAACATATGCACCTTCATACTTGTCAGACTTTTCTTTATTTGTTTTTTGTGGTATGACAATTTTCTTATCCATTAAGTAATTGTGAATAAGAACATCCCAATAACGAACACTACCAAGAACATCTACATAATTAACTTTCGCTTCATATGCCATAGTTAAACATAATTCAATTAGTTTCATCTTATCTTCTAGTTGATCAACTATCTCAACATCTTTAATATTATAATCAATAAAAGATTGAAAGTCATTTGTGTACCAATCTCTAAATGTATCATGTGGATTTTCATCTTTTTTAATTCCAAGTTCTACATTAGCAATATGATCTAGTTTGTAACTCTCTTGATTAGTATATGTAAATTTTCTATATAAATCATAATAGTCGAGAGCAGCCACACCTTGAATATCATAAACTTGATATTGTCTACCCATTTGATAAATTGTTTTAGATAATACTGAACGCCAAGGTGATAAATCTTTTAAAGTGTCCTCATTCATTATTTTTTTAATACGATTGCACAAATAAGGAATATCAAAAAATTCTGTATTCCAACCTGTAATTACATCTGGTTGATTTAATTTCCAAAACTTTATAAACTCTGTAAGTAATTCGTATTCATTATCACACTCAATATAAACAACGTCTTTTCTTTCTGTTTTAAATTTACCTACACCCCATACAAATATCTGTTTGTTTTGTTGATTTTTAATTGTAATAGATAATAATTCTTCAGAAGCTTCTTGAGGATTTGGGAAACCATTTTCACAAGCAACTTCTATATCAATTGTAATAATTAATACTTCATCCATATTCCATTCAAGATTAGGATATTGTTCATACAAATAACTAAATTGAAAGTTGGTATTACCATATACTAGATGAGGTTGATCTTCGTATTGTTGTACCCAGTTCTTTGCTTCTTTGATTGTTTCATGTTTAACAGGCATAACATATTTGCCTTGTAAAGTTTTATATTTTGTTTCTCTCATAACAGGACAAAACATAGTTGGCGAATATTTAACCCTACGATTAATACGTTCACCATTTACAATCTCTCTTAATAAAAGATTGTTACCCCATTGTATAATATTTGTATAAAATCTACTCATCAAATTTTTAATTGTTGTGCTAGTACCATAAGACTAAGCCAAATCCACATAGTATTAAATCCTACAAGTGTTGGTAATAATTTTTTTTCAGACGCCCATACCAGCATAGTGCTTGTTATTAAACTAAAAATGTATAACCACCATATTTCTATCTTAAATATCAATCCTGGTATTATGATTATGGCTTTAGTTAACCACGCTAATGCTTCTACTGTATTATAGTCCGTCCAATATTTACGTTGTAACCACATACTGTAGCATTCTTTTATTTTAAAGTAAGTGATATGTTTATATAATATATGAACGATGATCAACCATATAATTGTTGAAACTGTTACTTGCAAAACTGTCATAATATAATATTTGTATAAAATTTATTTAAAATAATTTTCTAGTTCACCCGTTCTACTTAAATCTACTGAACAACAATGAGCACCACCAGACCATAAAAAATTCCAACGATTAACCCAAGGTATCATTTCAATGTTATATTTTTTTAATTTATCAGCTAAGTTCTTATCATAACCAGAAGTGATAATAGTATTTTCATCTAAAGATAATACGTTACAATCAAATCTTGTTTCTTGAGCTACACCTAGTAACTCTGGCATAGGATAGTTTTTTACACCTCTCTCTTCGCATAATGATTTTATAGTTTTACCATCATATTCTGCTGATGGGTCCATTATAATGATATCCCAATTATTGTCAACCATTATTTTTGGTACATATTCTTTTTTCCATGTTAATACTAAACCAGGTCTTAATATTGCTATCTTACCATCAACATGTCCGTAAGCTTGCATCTGAACAAACTCATGTTTAGGAAACTCCCTTTTATACCACTCTAATCCATTGTTCGTAATACATAGTTGAGAATGTTCTTTCATGCCTAATCTATCTTGAGGATTTGCAAACGTATGAAATATATGTTTACCACATTTATAGAAAGCAGCTGTATCACCTATAATACAACCTTGATTGTCATATGACTCTAACTCCTCATTACAATGTCTATTAACTTCATCAACATCATCTGTAGTAACTTTTTCTGGTTTATGTTCATACATCATTTGTGGCATTGCGATGTATCTAGCACCATCTTTAAACTCATCCAACATAACTCTTCGATGATTTAAGTTTTCTAATGCTCTTTCTTTAGAACCAGTAAATACTTCAAATATTGTATTACCTATTTTTCCAAGCGTGTCTCTACATTGCATTGGGTGACACAACATTGATTCTATATCATAAATTACATCTGGTCTTACAACTTCAGCACCATATTGTTTGCATAACTCAGCAAGTAATTCTAAATCTTCATTTGTTTCATCATGTATTTTTTTTAATGTGTCTTTGTATAAAGGTAAGTTTTCTCTAAGGTCTCTTCTATGATTTGAATAATCTATAGTGTCATCAGCGTACTTTCTATTTCTATTTTGTACGGTGTTGTCGTATTCTATAAGTATTTTATTTTTGTATTCGTCCTCTGTTTTAGAAACATCAAAAGATTTACCGATTAAAACTTTTTGTAGAGGAGTCCATTCATCATATACTTTGCTCATTAGCATCCTTTTTCACTTCTTTAGTCTTTCCAATATTATATTTTGTTTCTAAATTCCACTCTGATTTTTCTTTAAATGAAATAATCTTAATCTGACTTAATGGTGCGATAGGTTCTGTTTTACCTATAATTGACACTAGACCCCAATCGCTTAATAGTGATGCTATTCTATTTCTACGACCTATGTCATTTTCTGATAAGTTTGTTTCCTTACCATCTAATGCAAACAGCTCTTTGAAATGTACTATGTAATACTTACCTTGCTTGTGAAGTATATGACATGATTGATATAATTTTTTTTCTTTTCTTGATGCTACGCCGATACGTGAAAGTGTCTCTCTGACCTTTAGAAAATCGTCAGGTTGTTTTAGAGTCACTTCCAACATTTGCTCTCTTGACCATTTAACGTTTTCCATGTTTACCACCTTTATTCAACTTTTCTTTTATTTGTTTTATTTGTTCATCGTTTAATATGTTAAGAGCAGATTTTCCTTTTTCATTATTATAACCATAATACTCTTTTACATACTCTAAATTTTTGGACTTGCTTGACCTCATCCAAGGTGCAAACCTTCTACGTGTCCTTAAACTATTTAGTAAAAAATCATACTGAAGTTTCTTGTCTAGATGATGATTACGATTCATTTCATTTACTAACATGACCGTATCATTAAAAGGTGCTAGGCATTTATTAACAACATATGCTGGATACTTTTTTTCCCATGTGACATCACCACTATCCATAAGATTATTTTTTTCATAGTTTATACTATTAAGATATTCTTTCAATTCATACATAATTTAATCCTTAGTTATATACTATCTTACTATTGATAATATTTTTTATATATTCGCCACCATCTAAATTAATATCTGGTATGTCTTGTTCTTTTATTTTATTTGTTTGTCTGATACCTTCAACAAGCATGTCGGCATCTAAATCATTATTTGTTAACCAATGGCAACCACCAGCTTTAGAATATGCATCTGCTCTAAAAGGTTCCTCAGTTGCAATGATATTATTATTAACATCATACATTTCAGACGAAGTAGCTTCATTTGGTGTAACTAATGCTGGTGTTTTAGTTATATTTAAATCTGTAAAAGTCATATATCCTAACATTGTAAAAGCCATTTTATGTATTGATAGATAATCTCTAAATTCATTTACACTAGGTCTTTCAATTAAATGTATGTCTCTATTCTCTGCCATAATTCTAATATCTTTTGGTGTCTTTGGTCCAACTATAAATGACATCTTTTGCCACATCATCTTTTCTTTAACTTGTAAAAACAATCTTTGATAATGATGAGTTAGTTCATACCAATCACCACCTGATACTAATATGCCATCTCTTTTATCTATACTAGGTTTTTTATATGGAAGTGTAACATAACCTGTATTATGTATTTCACAATCTATCATTGGTGTTTCATGTAATTGTAAAGTTGCATCTATAAAATTATCGTCACCTGCAAAAAATATGCCATCGTAAAATTCATTAAGTCTTTCAGTATAGAAATACATATCCTCTGGTTTAATCCAAGGTATGTCTCTATCTAAAGAATATATTCTTTTACCTGCTTCTTTTGCATGTTCTAATATATCAAGTATACCGCCATGTTCCCATAGTTCACCTCTTTGCTCTGTCCAAAAGGGGTCCCAACCATATCGACCAAAAGGATAACCCTCTGTAATAACTACATCTGGGTCATACTCTCTATAGTCTTGATATAGATCGTTATACTCTTTATCTTTACCAAAGAAGTCTATTGATTTTGATTTACCTGTAAAAGGTCGAGTTATGATAACTCTATCATTTAAATATTCGCCTAATGCGTTTGCTCTACTGATATGTCCTTGACCAGTATTACTTTGTACTAATATCAAACTCTTCATAACCAAACTTTTTATAGACAGGCAACTTATGAATATCTGGGTAGTAATCCCAATCTTTTTTCATAGGTTTTACGTCTTTCACTTTCTCAAAATTTTTTAATCCTATTTTTGCTTTGTGTGGTGTCATATAATAATGATAACCAAACACATCTATATATTGTTCATTCCATGGCACACTTGATCTTGTTCTACCATCGTAACACATCAACCTTAATAAATCAGCATCTTCTTTATTATCTAAAAGTATCATACCACCTCTGTCTGTACTTAAATGTTTTCTGTAAAAAAAACTTAAACACATTCTGGTACCAGGTTCGTAACCATTCTTTTTCCAATACACAGCTGCATCAATCGTTTCTTTTGTTAGATAATAATACTCATGCCAATGCACATCACCCCATTGAAACTTCCAACCATTTTTAATTAGCATGTTTGGAACTGAAACGTATGTGTGAAATGGAACTTTAATACTACGAACTTCTTTACCTTGCTTTTGTTTTTCTAATCTTAAGCAAAGCTCTAAAGCATTTGTGCAACAATCTGTAGCGACCGCATATGGGGCACCAAAGAATTCTGCGACTTTGTTTTCAAACTCTGTGACGACATGCCACTCGTTTTTTTGCATCATAGACTCATTATTTATCTTATTTAAACTTTACTTGAGACATTAATTCAGTCATACAAGCCAACATGTTTATTTCTTGATCTGCTACAAATGCAGATTTGTATTGATAATCTGCAATAATAACAACTGCATGTGGTATTGTGCTATGGTCTAAATTGTCATATAAAGAATTATAAATTGTTCTAAAAATTCTTGATGGGTCATTATCTAAATTATTAACAATCCATTTACGAACATTGGTAAACTCTTTTGCTTTTAAAAAACCTGTAAGCTCTTTTATGTTTTCGCTTGAAAGATTTACAAGTATACCTGCATCTATTTGACCAGATGAAGAATACCTTTGCAATTCATTTAAGCATCTTCGCCAATCGGGAAAATATTTGTTTATAAGTTCAGCGATTGCCTTTGGTTCAAACTTAATTTGTTCTTTGTTAAGAATATCTTGTACTCTTTCAAAGAATAATTTAGCAAGTTTTATTCTTTCACCGTTTCTTATTGTAAAATCAATATTAGAACATCTAGATTGTAAAGGTTCAATTAATCTATTCTTATAATTACATGTTAATATAAAACCACAGTTCTTATGAAACTCTTCCATAAATCCACGTAAGGCAGGCTGAGTTGATTGAGGATTAAGATAATCTGCCTCGTCTAGTATAATATACTTTCTACCACCTTCTAGCGATACAGTTGATGCGAAGTTTTTAATTTTAGTTCTTAGTACATCAATACCAGATTCCTCTGAACCATTAATTAACATCCACGTAGAACCAATCTCTTCTACCATTGCTTTTGCAATAGTAGTTTTGCCAGTTCCAGCAGACCCAGATAATATAAGATTAGGTATATGTTGATCTTTTACAAACTCTGTAAAAGTTTTCTTTAGTTCAGTAGGTAATATACATTCATCTACTGTCTTTGGTCGATACTTCTCGACCCATAGAAATGTTTCCATAATTACGCCTCATATGTTGATTCAGGTTCTAATGCAATCCAATATTCAATATTCTTAGCAGAGTTTTTAAAATTACTGATATTTTTTGACGATATTGTAATGTCATACGTACCAGGTAATAATTTCATATTCTCTACTTTAAAAAAGAACTTAAATGATTTTGCGTTAGAAGAACAATCTACATCTATTGCATAATTATTAGCAGTATTATTTTTTTTATCACATACAGTTAAAGCACATCCATTGTCAGTTTTTTCAAGAACCATATCGGGTGCTTGAACGACACTAGCTGCTCTTTTTAGTTTTTCTATATCTTCACTTGACAAAGTAAGTTTAACATCCTCACTTGGCATTGTAATCATCTTACTAGGACTTGTTACAACACTAGGGTCAGAATACCAATATTTAAGAGTTGCTTTTGAACCCTCATCTTTCATTGTCATGTATTGATCTTGAAAATCAAGAACTGGTTGAGTAAATAGTGATAGTGATGATAAGAATTCATTCAAATCATATATCGCTACTTCTTTAGGAAATGTCTCAACAACATCTGCTTTTGCCACAATGTTTTTCATCGCTGACATTGTAGTAAGGGTATTGCCTTCTTTGATAACTAAATTTTGATTTATACTACCAAAGTTTTTAAGAACCCCAATGGTCTCGTTGCTCAATTTCATTATTCACTTCTCCATTATCTAAATTATGTAATGCCATTATACCATAATGTATTACTTTAAGCAAGTCTTTTCTATTCTTGCCATCTTTTTTGCCAAAACGCTGAGCATATTTCATAATGTTGCCAATACAAAATCCCTCACCGTGTCCACTATCCATAATAAACTCTGTTGCTTGAAATTTATTTTTAGAATAATGCTGTTTATAGGTACTGTCGATATATTCTTTTAATTCTTTTAAAATTTTATCTTCACTATACCTGTAAATACTATCACTCATAATCAACACCTATTTCTATAACAGGTGATTTTTCTAGATAATCATCTGTAGGTGTTTTATTAAATGTCACATAACTAGGATATATTATTAATACACCTGGTTCTGTGGTTACGTCTTCATTATTAGAAGGTCTTAATGGATGATCTTTTATATCATCTGCCCATTTTAAATTAAATAAACCGCCACCATCTGTAAAAAACAATGCTTTTAATTTATGATCATAGATGTTATTAGGATTGTTTTGATATAACCTAAAATCTATTTTCAATTGTTTTTCTAGTGTATAAGTTTTTTTCAAAAATGTTTTAGCAATTTGTTTAAAAATGTTTTCTAAATTATTTCTAAATTCATCTGTAGGATTATCAATACCATCTATTACTTCTTCTAATATCTCACTAGGAAATTCTACACGCATCATAGGTGCAGATATTTTATTTCTTAATTCTATACCAAGACCTTTATTAGTCTCTTCATGTTCCTTTTTTAGTTCTTGTTCTTTATTAAACTTGGCAGACTCTTCTTTATTAAGTTTAGCTTGTCCACCATCTTTTAAACCACCTGGTTCTAAATCAAATACTTTTACCATAATTTAAATCTCTCTAATTTTTCTAATAGTTTTTTTATAGGTTTATATACTGTCCATATCTCATCAATATGTTTATCAAGTTTTTTATCTAACTTGTCTAACTTTTTTTCTATAGATGTAAGTTGTTTTCTAGTTTCTGAATCAACTTCTTGACGACCATGTATTTTCATAATATATTAAGCTCAAGATACAACAAAAGAGGGGCCGTTGTCAACCCCTCTTTTATCTTTTTTTAGGTTATATTACTTAACAGTAATTTGTTTTAGTTTCATTGCCTCTGGTATAATTCTTTCCATAGACACTTTTAAAAGACCGTCTTTTAATTCAGCCCCATTTACTTTTACATCTTTTGCAATTGTAAATTGTTTTTTAAAGTATCTTTTAGATATACCTTTGTGCAAGACACCATCATTGTCTTCAACTTCTTTTTCGTCTTTTGTTTTGATAGACTCGATGGTTAATATACCATTCTCTACTTCAACTGATATATCTTTTTTGTTGAAACCAGCTAGTGCGATTTCTACATTGTAACTATTCTTATCAGTTTTTACTATGTTGTATGGTGGATAGTTACTTGGTGCCATACTTACCATTGAGTCGAAATGATCGAACATGTCGTCAAATCCTACTGAGAATGGTCTTAATTGATTGAATATGCTTAGATTGGTCATGATTGATACCTCCTTATATTAAGCAAAGTTTAATTTTAACACCTCTTATGAGCATGTCATTATTATTTATATAGGGATTGACCTTCAAAAAGTCAACCCCTAAAATAAATTTTTTAGATAGTAGCGACAGCGTCCTCATCCTCTGGTTCTTTCTCATCTTCCTCAACTTGAGTTTGAGAATCAGAGTTTAGAGAATCAACTGTAACTCCAGCATCAATCTTAGTATAAAGATTTAAGAATGACTCTTTAGTGTCATCATCAAATCTAGCAACACATAACTCGATTGCTTTCATTTTATCACCAAAGATAGAAAATGCTTTAACAATGTGGTCAAGTCTTCTAGTAGATATAATCTCATCTACACCACCATCGTAAAAAGTTTTTCTGATAACCTCTGCCCAAGTACATAAGTTGGCAGCGAACTTCTTATCAGACTTACCATACTTATCCATAGACCCAAGTATAATCTTTTCTTCGGTCTTTTTAGCAGCATAAGGTTGTTCAATTGTGATAGCAAATCTTTCTAAAAATGCTTCGTTCAAAACATTCGTACCGATAAATCTACCATCCTCAGAACCTTTACCTTTGGTATTTGCTGTTGCAAGAATATTAAATCCAGCTTTTGGTGTAATCCATTTGTTTACTTTTTTAAGATAAACACCTTTACCTTCTAATACTGGTTGCAAACACATTAACTTGTTAGAACCTAAGTCACACTCGTCAAGCAACAAAGTACAACCTTTTTCCATAGCTTCAACTACTGGGCCAGGAACAAATTTAGTTTCACCATTTACAAGTCTGAAACCACCTAACAAATCATCTTCATCAGTTTCAATTGTAATATTGACTCTGATTAAATCTTTTCTGTTAGCAGCATGAACTTGCTCTACCATAAGAGTTTTACCATTACCAGATAGACCAGTAACAAAAACTGGGTAAAACATGCCAGACTTAACAATCTGATTGATTGTAGAGTAATGACCCCAAGGTACAAATCCTTTAAACTTAGAAGGTACTAAACTTTCAGAACCAGAATTTGTAGCGATTAAGTTAACTGACATTGCATTATCAGTATTATTAGAAACAGTTGAACTGATTTGTTTAATTTCAACATCATCTTGTTCAGCTGTGTCACTTGTCGGTAATTGGTATTTACCGTGACCTACTTTGTAAGCAGGTTTCTTGAACCAACTAGGATTAGAAAATCCTATTGATTTAGCGAACTCATTGATCTCGTTCCTAGAAACGATAGCACCAACACCGAAGTGTTTTGACGCTTTATCAACAAACGCTTGTTTATTGGGTGTTAACATAATATAACCTCTCTTGTTGTTGTTTTTATCACCTTATACATTAATTCTATCATAATATAGTGTTTATTGTCAACCATATAACCATATCAATAAAGCTAGTAATATCAATCATTTACGCCACCATATCTATGAATTTGTTAAGTAATTGTCTATTTAAAGTCTTAGAACCACTTGCTTTTTTGAATGCTTTTAGTATTTGATTCGATTTTGCATTTGGCACTATATCTAGTATTTCATCATCACCTTGATCTATAGGACCTCTTGGTAAGATATAATACTCATCATAACCTTGAGACTTACATACTAATACTTTTTCTTTTCTTAATTGTTTTTGTGCATCTAAAATCTTTTGTTCATCTGAACCTCTAGACCAACCCATTTTTCTGCAAATAGTATCAATGTTAACTCTACCATGTCTACCTCTACCCTCGATAAAGAAACCTGTAATATTAAGACCAGGAACTTGTTTTTTAAGCATAGTCAATAAAGCTGTAGTTTGTTGATTTCTGTAATAACTTTCATGATCTTGAAGTAATTTAATACCTCTTGTTTTATCTGAATAAACAATGTGATTATCATAAGGAACATCAACTTGACCAAATACTTCGTTATCATTCCAATCTTTTTTGTAATCAAAATAATATCTAGCAGCATGACTATCACCATCAGTTAAAAATATTAAGTTTGTTTTTTGAACTCTAGTTTGCATTTGAAAGTTTTCAATAACTTGAGCTGCACAAGCGATAGCATGATTAAGTGGTGTACCACCTAAATTATATTTGTCATTAACATAAGAAACATGAGATATACTCATATCTCTATTGTGTCTGTAATTCCATTGACAAGACATTCTAATACAGTTTTTAATTTGCTCTTCTTGTTCTGCTTTAGTCATATTAGAACTAAACAATTCTATTAATTTAACATTCTCTAAATCCATATCACCAACTTTTTGTTGTTGACTCTGAGTAACTGATTCACCTTCATATACATTTTGTCTATGTTCTCTATCAGAAAAAGCAAGAACTTGAAAAGGTATCTTTGTTCTATTACAAAACCAAATAAGATTGTATAATTGTTTTAGTGTAAAATCCATGTTGTCACTCATTGAACCAGACCAGTCAACATACATAATCATACCATGATTAGTTGCACCAGGTATAGTAGTCATTTTTGCAAATAAGTCATCATTGTATTTGTAAGTATGTAACTTACTCATATTAAGAACACCAGTTTTTGCAATAGTTGCTCTTTTATATAAATCTGCTTGTTTTTTCATTTCAAATTCTTTGACCATGTATGAAACTACTTTTTTATTATCATTAAGTATCTTAGTATATTCACTATGAATAAAATCGTTAGCACTTGAACTGTCATTTTTATAATGTTCTTTTAAATCTGATAATACAGTTTTGTATGATATAATTAAATTTTTAAGATTAACTTTTGGTATGTTAACATAACTTCTATCTCTTGCTTCGTGATCGTTATGATCATCCATTGCTGATTGATAAGCTGCATCTGTATGAGCAACTAAGTCACTTTTAATTCCTAGACCTGCACCGTTACCACCAACTTGACTTTGCGTAACAGAGTCTTTTTTCTCATCATCATTTTTATCTTTAGATTTGCCATCTGAATCTGAGTCATTGTCATCATTATCTTGATTGTCCTCAATATCCACATTAGAATCCGAAGATGAAGACTCATTATTATCAGAGTCTTCGTCTTCTTGTTTAGGAGCATTATTAGGAACAATAATAGTTAATTCATCTTTTTTATCTTCCTTTGATTTCTTTTTGTGATAACCAGAAATCTCAATTGCAAGTTTAATTACATCATCTGGTGTTTTACATTTTGCAACTTTGTCAGCAAGTAATTTTTCTTGAGTATTAAATCCTACATCAAGACCAGTTTTGAAGTAAATATTAATTTTGTCGATAACATTAAGTTTAGATAAATCTTTGTTTTTGATACCAAAGAAATCTCTATCTAATAATTCTTTGTAACCTTGAGTAAAGTTTTTTTGAGAACCAGGATATCTTTTTTGTATCATCGCTTCTATTCTAGCGTCTTCGATAACGTTAACTACAGAATGATCGATACCTTCTTTATGAATTTTTTTTAACATATCTAAAGGAGTCCAAAGTGAATGACCAACTTCATGACATACAAACATGTCATACACATCGTTAGATATTTGATCTTTGAATATTGGTAAAACTAACTCTCTCTTTTTAACGTCAAAAGAAGCAGTCCTAGTTTTTTTGTGAACTATTGAAATATCCTCTTCGGCAAGTAATTTTGCAATAGTTGATTTTTTATTCTGCATATTAACCTCTCTCATACTAGCTAATCTATCAGGTAAGGGGTATATTGTCAAGGCGATAAAAAGCAAGTAAAATCAACGATTTTAGGGGGTAGTAGGGGCAGGGGTACCCCTTGAAATACCCGCTCAGCACGTGCTCAGCGCCTCTTTTTTTAAGGATTCGATGTTGATTCGGGGGTTATATCATTAAACCACCTCTCTATATCATATTTTAAAGTGATCAATTCGTCACCATTATTCATAAAATGCCTATAATTATGTTCTAGTATATCTAAGTTATTCATTACTAACTTTTCTAAATCTCTTGTTCTTAATTCCTTGATTAATTTTGTGATGGCATCTATTCTATCTTCGTGTCCTAATACATCATCATAAGACTCATCCCATAAATTATCAAATGTTTTGTATCCTTGATACTGTAACATTTTTAGAGAATGTTGAGAACCAACTATAATGAAAGGTAGTTTTAACATCATTGCTTTGTAAGTTTTCTCTGTCAAACATATAGAGTTATTAGTATTGTCAATGTCATGAAAGTTACTCTCTGTTATAATGTATATACAATTTTCTCTAGACCAATAAGATAAATCTTCCTCACCATCAAAAGGTTTCGCTTCTAATTTAATATCTGTTTGTTTATCATACGTAACTTTTTGAATTACGTCATCTATACTAGCATTGAAATCATTTAACATTGGTATCATCTTACTCATAAACAAACTTCTATGTCTAGTTGGTGATCTATTGACACATAAAAACTTTTTAGGATTGGTTAACGTTTTTGTTATCTCTGATTGTTTATGAGCATAGTTTCTTACTTTTCTTTCAAACATACTACAGAAATAAGTATTATCAAAGTATTGTATTTGATTATCTCTGTAAGTTGTCTTACCAGTTATTATGTGATACTTGTTTATGTTTGCTTCTTTTAAAAGTTTTGGATATTCATAAATCCAATTACCACCATCTAAATCAACTTCACAATCATTTATAATATAGAAACACTTATCATTGTTAATATCATCTTTAACTTTATCTGGTAATAATTTAAATTCATTATTTTTTATACTGTCAAAGTTTGGTTTTCTAACATTATCATAGTAGATATATTTTCCTTTTACTTTGTCTAAAGTAGTTGTAGGATAACCAAGTTCTTTGTATAACGGTATATGATAATCTGTTACTTGATGAAGTAACTTATCAGGTCTTTTTGAATAACTATTATATAACGATTTATTTTTGAATGCTATAATCATAAAGTTCTTTTGCTATCAACCTGTGTGCCTTTTCATTAGGGTGAGTATCTTTGAATGATACTTTATAACCTGTTTCACCCATTGCTCTTTTTAAGAAACTTAAAACATTAAATCCACCAATGTCTGGTACTATTGGCCATCCCCAAAAATTTTTCTCTTTAATTAAATCACTGGTTTTATGTTCTATTAATTTTATTGCGATTGCATTATCTCTTTTATGATTGTCATTTGTAAAATGAAATGCTGGTATTGGTTTAATTGCTTGTGCAAACGTATATGGTATGTTTAAATTTTCACATATAGATTGCATTGAATATATGTAATTTAAATTAGTATCTATAAGATTATCTAAGTTTGGGTATGCATGTTTGATAGTGCCAGAAAAATTAAAAGACTTTCTATACCACAATTGTGTTTTATCATATTCATCATTCTCAGCTCTAGGTATCATAGTATCAAATCTTTTTGTTATCTTTGTTCTACTACCATCTGCTTGAGTTATGTGATATGAATAATCGTTAAGTAAAAAATCTTGTCTTGCCCATTCTGACCACATTACATATACATGTTTTATATTATCTTTGTTTTTTATTATTGCATCTAAAGTTTCATGATAGATTGCCATATTACCAAATCCACACTTAGCAGTATTAATAACTTCACAATCATATAATTCACCTATGACTTCTGGCCACATTTTAAAATTCAAAGGTTTTGGTTTTGCTCTACTAGGATAGTTCTTATCTGTAAAACTGCAGCCACCAACTATTATTTTATCGGAATACTTTGACATTATATTTTTTTTCAAATCTACCTGCATGTGTATAATTATTTACCATAGGTTTTCCTCTTATGTTTAAAGATGTATTCAATAACATTGGACAACCTGTTTCATTATACCACTCTTCTAGTATAGGTCTTAATATACTTATATTATCTTTTTCAACACATTGAACTCTAGCAGTACCATCAATATGTGTAACTGATTTATAATCATGTTTTGCTTTACATACAAACTGCATGTATCTATTTTTTCTACCAACAAAATAATCATCAAAGTGTTCTTCTAATATTGCTGGTGCAAATGGTCTAAATTTTTGTCTTTGTTTTATTTCATTTACAGTATCTTTTATATCAAGTCTAGGGTCTGCTAATAAACTTCTATTACCTAATGCTCTTGGTCCAAACTCTGCTCTTCCGTTTGCAACTCCACAAACTTTATTTTCTAATAAGTATTGCACAATCTCTTTTGGATTTAATTCTTTTTCTGCTATTATATTATGGCCTAAATATGGATGTCGCCATCTTATTTTTTTCTTTTCAATTAAAGCAGCTGCACCTAAACTTGAACCTGCATCACCTGGTGATGGCATAATCCAAATATTAAAACGATCTGGTATTTTACTATTCGCAACACAATTCAAAGCACAACCACCCATGATTACTATATTACTATACTCGCAATATTTTAATAATTCTAAAAACTTTGTTTCGTATAAATTTTGTACACTAGCTGCTAAATCATTAGGGTGTGCTCGTGGAAATATTTTACCAACACCTCTATGATTATTTTTATGTAATAGATATTCTAAATCATATTTTGGTTCTCCAAATGCAGCCATGCCCATTGTAATATATTCATCTTCGTTTGGTTTTAATCCTATTCTTCTTGTAATCGCTGAATACAATAATCCTAGTGAATATGGATAGTTCCATGTTTTTAGTTTTTTTAACTTATCATCTTTACCTTCCCATATTGATATCGTATTCCATTCACCTATTGCATCTACAACCAAAACATTACACTCATTAAAAGGTGAAGTGTAGTAACCTGCAGCTGCATGAGTTTCATGATGACCAAAGTAATAGTCATATTTTTTATTAGGCCATTTCATTCTTTGACCTGCAAACAATCTTCTTGTATTTTTTAAAAATGGTTTTTCATAAAATGCTATATTATCATAGTGCATTGGTAATACATAATCATCAAAATTAGGATCACCTTTTATTTGAGAATATCTTTCACAATGATTAGCAAAAATTATTTCTTTTCCATTTAAAGTTGTTGATGCGGCATCATGAAACCCTGCTGATACTCCTACATTAATCATTTGTTTACCTTACAATTAAACTGACATATATCTATTGGGTCTTCAAAACTTTTTGGTAAATCTTTTTGAAACCAATCTTTGTGTGTAATATTTTTTATACTATCATTTTCTAAATTATATCTATCTTTGTTATCATGATACTTTGTCAATAGTTGATGTTTTGCTTTATTTGGTTTACCATATTGATCACTAGCAAGATAACAACAAGGCCAAACTTGACCATCTGGGTTTATCATAGTTTTAGTTGTGCCTTCCAAAAATTTACACTTTATCATCTGCAGCCTCTAGATATTCCTCTTCACCTTTTTCATTAATAAAATAAAATTTATTAGATTTGTTATGATTAAATATATGAGTAGGATTTGAATTGGGGATAGAATTTTCAAATCTATCACTAGGGTAAAACTCATGATTTGCTGAACCATACTTTTTTACTAAATCTAATATATCTTTTTTATATTCTTGATTGTGTTTAAATAATATTGTTTGAGATAATGCTTTTCCTTTAGTTTGTGAAAACATATACATGTGATCTAAAGATTTTTTTAATGATGTACCTCTTCTATACTTTTGATGCATTTCCTCTGTGGTGCCATCTATATCAAATATAATAGTAAGTCTTTCCCCACAATAAACACCTAAGTTCCAATAAAACTCTTCATTACGTAAACTACCATTTGTTGTTATTAGTACATTTGCTTTTGAATTATCAATAATGTAGTGACATATTTTTTCTATATCTTTTGCCATCATTGAGTCTCCCCAAGTGCTAGTAAACCCATACTCTTCTATATCATCTAAAGTTTCTTTTGGAAAATATTTTATAAATTTTTCTACTGGCCAAGATATAATTGGTAACCAATCAACAGCACCTAAACCATTTGGGTCAGTTCTATCACATTGAGGACATCTAGCATTACAACGATTAGTTATCGCAATATCAATTCTTTTTGATAAACTTTGACCTAAGTCTATCATCTCTTGAGGGTGTTGTAAAAAGTTTGGCATTATTCATCTTTAAAGTCATTATCAAAATCATCATTTTCATAAATGAAAACATCTTGATCTTTCTCTTTCTTTTTAAAATAAGATAAAAATGTTGACCAATATAGTCTAAGATATAACTTCCATTGTTTTATTGTTCTCATTATGCTATCCTTGAAAAGTTTTGTTGTTTTTCAAATTTAATACTGTTTCTAAACTTATCTACTAACTGATCTCCTTTGTGAGATATTACAAAAGTATTTTCATCGCCAAGAGTATTTAATATTCTTAAAAATTCATCTGTACCTTGACCATCTAAACTACTATCAAATATTTCATCTAGTATTAATAAGTTTGTGTTAACACTATTTTTCATTTTTGCTATTGCTCTCCATGTAAAGAGTAGCGCTAAATCGATACGCATTTTTTCACCTTCACTAAAAGATGCATAATTAAACGTATCTCTAAATCTAGATTTAATTGTTTCATTAAAGTTTTCATCTAGATTAAAGTTTACGTAAAAATCCATTGACATAAGATATTTGTTAATTAATTGATTCATGATAGGTAAATATTGTTTTATAATTTTAGTTTTAATACCTGTATCATTCAACATATCTCTAGCTGCAAGTATGTAAGTTTTTTGATCTTTTAAATTACTTCTTTGATACTCAACTTTTTTGCAATCTGTTTTCATCTGATTTAATTTATCTATATCTTTTTCAGATACAGAACCACTTTCAAAATTTTCTATATCTTCTTTTAGTTTTCTATTATATTTTTGTAACTCTGCAATAGAACTATAAATCTCTGCTTGTCTTACTTCATTCTCACGTATAGTTTTTGTTATACCAGTTATTTCCTCTAAACGTTTATTGACAGTTAGTAATTCTTCTTTTAATTTTATTGCACCATCAAGTATTTCTCTTGTTTTGATTTCTCTGTCTGCAATCATTTTTTCTTTGTGTAATTGTTGTATATCTTGTTCACATGTAGGACACGAATCATTGTTCTTAAAAAACTCCATATCTTTTGCTAGTTGTTTATGTTTCTCTGTTAACGTAGCACGTATATTATTAAGTTTAGATAATTTGTTCTCTGTATGTGTCTTATCATTGATTTCACCTGTCAGATCATCGCTAGCAGTCTCTAAAAGGGCCTTTTCTTTCTCTCTATCTGTTAGTATAGTTTGATTAGATTGAAATAAGTCTTGTTTCTCTTTTATAATTTTATCTTTGTTTTTTTTCATATCATCAATATAATTTGTCTGCATGGCAATTTTTTCTACTGCCATTTCAAACTGATAATCCATATCTTTGATATCGTCTTGTATGTCTTTCAATTGATTTTTCAATACCATATTCATCAATGAAAATATTTTTATATCAAGTATCTCTTCCACCACTTCTCTTCTATGAACTGCTTTTAGTTGCATGAAAGGTATAAAGGTTGATGAACCTAATATTACAACTTGAGTAAAAGACCTAAAGTTTAATCTTAGCACAGTTTGTTCTAAATACTTTTGATAGTCTCTAGCATTTGCCTCTTGATTTATCATAATACCATCACACCAAATTTCAAACTTGTTTGGTTTAATACCTCTAACTATTTTCCATTCTTTAGTTCCAATATTAAACTCTACTTCAACAACTGTTTCTCTGTCATTAATAGTATTAACTAATTGTGATTTACTAATTACTCTAAATGGTTTTCCAAATAAACTAAAACACAATGCATCAAGTATTGTTGATTTACCTGAACCATTTTCACCTATGATTAGTGTTGTTGTTTGTCTATCTAATTGCACCTCTGTAAAATTATTACCAGTAGATAAAAAGTTTTTCCAACGTACTTTTGTAAAGTGTATCATGCTAACCAATTCCAAACTGCTCTTAATGATAAGAGCAAATACATACCTTCCATTAATGCTCTAGGTATGTCTTTATCTTTTATTGCAAATCTAATCCACATACTACAAGATATACATGCTATTGCCCAACCCATCCATTGTGTATCAACATCTGCATTACTTAAAACAAAACAACTAGTCATTGCGATTAAAAATCCTAACCAACGTCCAGCATTCAAATCTTTATAATATCTTATTTTCATAATTCATTGCCCCAACTATCCCAACCTTTTCGCTCTCTTCTTGCAAATAATTCAACATAAGGACCATCTAATAATTGTTCTATCCTATCATATACTTCATCTGGCTTTCTACTATGTTCTTGTCTTTGGCTTATAATTAATTGTCTAACTGCTTTAGATAATCTTTTAGGTTTTCCTTTTGTTGCAAGTAAACACATCTCTGGGTTTGATCTAGTCCAATAACCTAAACCTGTAAACATACCTAAATCATTTTTGTTTTGTTTCGCCCAGGTAAATCCTACTGTTTTATATTTGAAACCCCAAGCTTTAATAACTTCCAAAGCTTCTGGCAACATAGGGTCAACGCACCACATAAGTAATACGCAATCATCTGCAGCCAAATCAGAAACACGTAAATTACAAATATCAGTAATAGACATGCAAGAATAATGTTGGTTAGCATTACGGCCGTCACCTTTTGGACTATATGATTTAAAGTGCCAAGGGGGGTCTGCATATATTACCTTATAGTTAGATTTCCAAGTCTTGAGCTTCATTATATAATCCTCGCATAATACCTTTTAATCTATCTTTATCTAATTCTATATCTAGCTCATCGATATATTTGTTTAGTAAAGTTGTTGTATCTTCAGCATATTGTACTATATCATCTGATACACTATCAGCTTGCATATCAGAAAAATCTTCTATTATTTTTACTTCATAAGCATTTGCTTTCATTAATCTATCAACAAATCTATCATATTGATATAAATCTTTTTTATTAATAACAATTAATTTAACAAATTTTTTAGCATATTTTGATACATCTTCATTTGCATAACTTTTGTCTGCATCATCATAATAAATTTTTTCATATATCCTTAGAGGATTTACTATTCTTTCTAGTTCTAAAGTTTCTGTATCAAATATGTGAAATCCTTTTGTATCATTAAAGTCATTCCAATATATCTCATACGGTGCTCCTAGATAGTATATTTGACCATCATCGTTCTTTGTATGAAAGTGACCAGAGAATACTGTATCAAACTTTCTAAATATTTCTTTTTCATAACCATTTTCATTTACTTGACCTTTGTGCATTTGAAAACCTTTTATTTCTAAATGACCCATAGCAATTCTTGCTTTTGTTTCATCAATCATTCCCATAGAGTAAATATAATTTTGTGGATTAATCCATGGCAAAAATAAAATATCTAATCCACCAATGTTAACCTCAGTTGCATCTTCATATAAATGAAACTTATTACTTTTGTCACCAATTAATTCTTTTAATGAGTTTACATCATTTGTATTCTTGTAATAGATATCATGATTACCAACTAAACAATGAAAGTCAATTTTTAAATGTTGTAAAGGAAATACAAATCTTTCTCTAAATTCTTTTGCAGTTTTAAAAGAAACATACTTACGTCTATCCATTAAGTCACCTAAATGAAAAACTGTTTTAATATTATGTTGTTCTAGATAAGGAAAAAAAATGCCTTCATAAAAATCATAAAAATAATCACTAAAGAATTGACTATCGTTTCTTGCACCAAAGTGCGTATCATTTATTATTGCTACTTTCATTAGGTAATGATATCTGTATTTGGTTTAATTAAACCCGTTTTCTTTTCTTCTATATCTCGTTTAATTTTTTTAGCAAGTTGAACTGTTTTAGGTGCTTTTAATTTTTCTTGTTTGTATATCTTTTGCACTTTCTTTTTTGCCATATCTAATTTTAGTTTAGATACAAGTTTTGTAAAGTCTGTACCATTCATGTGATCAAACTCATGTTGGAAAACTCTTGATGGCATATGATCAAATTCTTCTACGTGTTCTATACCTTCATTATCTTCGTACTTAACTTTACATCCTCTAGGTCTTTTTATTTTTAAAAATAGTAAGGGATATGTTAAACAACCTTCCATTAGTTCTATATCTTCATCGCTAGTTTCTAATATCTCTGGGTTCCAACATGCCCACGCTTTACCCTCTGCCATATCTTTATGACCACCCATAATAAAAACTCTATATGGTAATCCTACTTGATTTGCTGATAATCCAATACCACCAAACTGTTTCATTGCAACAAATAAATCTTCAGCTACTTTAGTTCTAGTAAATCCCTCTGGTAACATTTTATCTTCGAATAGGGGTAAAGGTTTGTTTAGTATTTCTGCTTCTGGCGATATGAGTTTAAAATCTGCTTTCAAGTTATTAGTCATTGTCATCTTCCATAAATTTTTCAAGTCCTTTAGTATTTCTTTTTTTCTCTTTTGTTTTATACACAGGTTGATCTGGTACCATAACTAGAGGATTGAATTGACCATTAAACGTATATGTGTTTGGGTCGTTTGGCAATTGATTATGTGTTTTATATTCGCCACCGTCAATCATTTTATGTTTAATGTGTTGTTGTTTTTTTTCTTTTTGTATTCTACGTATGAACGCATAATATATTATTTGTGTAAAATAAGCAAATGGATTTTTTGATTTAGCTGGATTAAAGTTGTAGATGTATTGTAAACAGTTTTCTATACCATCAGATATCATTTCATCTTTGTAAGTATAGTTAATAAAGTTTGGTCTATTAGATAAACCATTTGCAATCTTTAAAATACATTCACCAACATATTCTGGTACTTTAGGTTTGTCTTCACCTGACTCTTCAGCTTCTTTACAATTGTCTCTAAATTCTATCATTGCAGCTAGCAATTCTTTATTACTAACATAATGAGCAGGTTTTTTCTTTGGCATGTTATATCTTTCAAAGTATAGGGGATTGCTCCCCTACACTATTAAATTAAAAAATTATTAATCTTCGTCTTCATCTTCTTTATCTTCGTCCTCGTCTTCATCTTCTTCTGGTTCTATTTCAAGTACGTCTTCGATAGCGATAAGTCTTTCGTCAATTGCTTCTATTTTCTTTTCAAATTCTTCATGATCTGATTCATGGTCGTCATCGCCTTCTGGCATTTTCTCTTCAAGTTTTTCAATTCTTTCTTCAAGGTCTTCAATCTTATTTTTTTTAACATCATTATCTTCGTCTTTATTACCGAACATAAGAGTCTCCTATATTTTTAAATGGTTATAGCGAAATTGTCAAGAAAAAAGTGAGCTTTCTTGAATCAAAACTTAGTGTATCGTTTTATCGCCATGATCTTCATCGTCAATATAGTCGTCCAAGTTTTCTTTTACATCATCGTATTTGGATTGATGATAACTATCTACGAGTTTTTGATGTGACTCGCCTGTCATAAATCCACCACGTTCTTCAGCAATGTGTAATTGCTTTTCATAAAACGTACTTAAACCTGTTGATGTTTTTGCACAATAGAGTATATGATTATTTTTTACCTCTACAGTATCCTCGTCTGTATATGGTCTAACCCATCTTATTAATGCTAAGGATTCTACAATACCTGATTCAACAAATCTTGGTATAGTATGAACCTTTAAAGGATTCTTTACCGAAGTGTGAGTATCGGTTTCTTTTGTGACTTGACAAACAATCTCCTCGCCAGTCGTTAATTTTAGTATGTGATATCTCATAAGTTTAGTGTATCTACCTTGTAGTTAAACTCCTCTTCATTGTATATATTTATCCGTTCTTGAAAATGCAATAGTGTGAAGTTTTTTTTATTTTTATGAGTTAAGTCGTCTGATATGTCGTATAATTTAACTGCGTCTTTTTGTTCAGACTTTCTTAAACCACGACCAATAGATTGTAATACTTTTATCCTAGACTTATAGGGGCTTGCAAATACAACATTATGTAAGTTGCGAATATTAATACCAGTGGAAAAGACTCCGTAACTAGCGAGTATAAGTATATTATTTTTTGTTTCAGCCAGTGACCTAATTTGTTCTCTTTCATCTGTTCCTATTCCACCATGTACAAAGTAAATTTCTTTGTCAAGGTCTTGCATCATTCCATTTAAAACTTGTCCATGTTTTTCTACAAGTTGATAGAGAACAAGTGTATTCCCTTTTAAAGTTTTACAAAGGTTGTAAATGAATTGATTACGTTTATTGTTTTGCACTAAGAAATTAATTTCATCAATATAATTAAAATCTTTACATTGTTTACTTATGTCAGCTGAATGTTTTAACACAATACAATCAATTGACAATTTGGCAATTGTTTCAGCATCCATTAAAGCTTTAGTTGTTGTAACTTGTTCTACTTCACCAAACAATCCCTCTAATACTAATCTATGTGTTTGTGTTCCGTCTAGTGTGCCTGTAAATCCAAAACGATAAGGACAGTCCTCTAGTTTAGTCATAATACCTGTTAAAGATTTTGCTTTAAACAAATGTGCCTCATCACCTATTACACATTGATACTTGTCAAAAAACTTTTTACGTTCTTTGTAGATTGATTGCCAAGTAGAAATAGTTATTGGTTTGGTGCTGGTCTTATCGTGGCCAGAGTAAATTTTGTGAATATGCGAATCATCCCAACCATAAGATATAAAATCAGAAGCCATTTGTTCTACCAAAGAAGTTGTTGGTACAAGTACTAAAACGTTTATGCTTGATAGTTGTAAGTATCTAACAATCGCATAAATGATTGCTGATTTACCAGACGCAGTAGGTGAAACAAATAATTTTCTTTTGTTTTCTAATGCTTTGATAAAAGAGTTGTACTGATAATCATATAATTCAAATGGCATTTTTAAACTATCAACAAATCCTCTAGCATTTTCATCATTAATTAAATTAATAACCTCACCATCTGATATTGTATATTCTATGTCATTTTTTTGACAAAACTGTTTAATATATGGCAACAACCCAACATATATTTGACCAGTTTGTTTTGAGAATAATCTTATCTTACCATCCCACATTCTGTTTCTAACAGTTGGCATAAACTTAGCACCTGGTACTTCAAAAGTAAAGTAATCAGATAACTCTTGAGCTATTGCTTGAGTAGTGTCTATATGTAAATAGACATCATTTTTTTTATTAATTAACATTTTTGTAATATAACGAGATTGTTAACAGTTAATATCTTTCTAGCTTGTTTATATGAGTTAACCCAATCATCTACAAACTTTGTGACATCCTCTGATAATTTGTAATCATGAAATATTGCATAACCATTTTCTTCTAAATTATCCCAATAGTTCATAGTATCTTTTCTGACACTTGTAAAACTATGTTCACCATCAATAAGTAGTGTGCCAAACATTTGTTTTGTTGTCCATTTATGAGAATCTTCTTGAACATGCATAAATCTTTCTATGTAAGACATAGGTAAATATTTTATAACATTTTTTAATTTAAATTTTACATCGATTGATACAACTTTTCTATCTGTATCTTTTGTTGCATCCAATAATATAACTGTAGAACCACCTTGACCTATTTCAAGGATATCGCCATAAGTTTTTGTTAATATGAAGTTATCGAGGAAAGTGTATTCCTCGTCACACATTTGTTTAATTGGATTAAACCATTCCAGCTTCGAATTTTCGCCATTCAATCGCATTTTTTATATCCCACCCTCTAGATTGAATTGACCTTTGGACACCTTCTAAAAATTTAACAGTTGTTTCTAGATACACTATTTTATTTTTTGCGTCAATAACTTCTTGGTCAGATTCAATATAAATGTTTAAATCTGTTTTTAAAACTTTTAAGTCAAATGGTTTTGATGCATAAACTTTAGCATCTGATTTACCACCATAATATTCCCATTTGTCTCGGTACATTTTCGTATATTCACCTTTTGCTTTCGCAAGTAAGAATTCAAAGTTAGTTTTGTAATCAAGATACTTTGCATACAGGTCTTGATTACGTAAACTTTCTGTATCTAAATGTTCTTTATCTACAGGTAAGTCTTTATATGTTTGTTTTTTTAAATCATCTAACGTCATTTGTTTGTTCCCATTTGTATGCTTCTATTACGTGATTTAAAGCATCTAAAAAATGTTCATCGCCTGGTTTTGGTTCTATTTCTTTTTGTTTTCTTAACTCTTGTTCTACTGAACTACCTATTACATTTCCTAAGATATGTCTATCTGAATGTGGTCTATCAATAAAAGCAGCTTCAAAGTATGAATAGATATCTCCTCTAGGGTCAATTGCTATTTTTACTTGTGGTGATTGTTTTCTTGTTAATTGTTTGTAATTAACAGATAACAATTTATTCATTCTACCTTCAAGTAATGCTACTAAAGCATAACCATAATCAATATTTAATGATCTTTTTTTTGCTTCCTCATCAAACTCTAAAAGTTTTTCTCTTAATTTATTTCTGTCGTCAATAGGATATTGAAAAGAAAAATCCTCTCGTAATGATAAAGTGTGAACGCCACCAATATCATCTATGTAATTAAATATCTTATGTAAGTTTTCAAACTCTGTAGGTAATAAAACATGATTAATATGTAATGGTGGTTTAGTTACATTTAACTTATTATAATCTTTAAGATTTTTTTTAACAACACGAAACGCTTTATTGTTTTTAGTTGTTGATGTAGTTTGATCTTCATCATAACCATATAATGATATACGAAAATGATCTACTGTTAATAGATTAGGATTTTTTTCTATAAATTTTGGTGTTAACATAAAACCATTTGTAATAAATCTAACTTTATAACCTCTAACATGTAAATCTTTACAAAGTCTATCTATCTCATTGTACGTAAGTGGTTCTAGTCCACCACCTATATTATATCTGTATGGATTATCACCTGGGTCTTGATCTAAAAGTGTATCGTAAAAATAATTGTAGTTTGGTTCTCTGGCGTCATAGTTTCGCCCACAAAATGTACATTCGAACATGCAGCTAGTGCCAGGAAAAAGATTAATATTTTTAGGAAATTTGTAAACACCATCTATTGCCGCTTGTATATGCCCCGTATCTATTAAGGGTTGGATTGTTCTATAATATGATTTATCCATTGGAATCACTTGATATTTTTTGTATAACAGGTACAACTCTATTATTCACTTTCATTGTTTTTCTATTAATAGGAAAAACTTCATTTATGGGTTCTACAAAATCAAAACTGTAAACACAACTATGTCTAGTTGCAAATTGCATTGGCATAACTTTATCAAATTCCATACACCAATTCCAAAGTTCGATATGTCTATAATGATTGATTATATAGATTTTTGGTGGATTTGTCAAGGAATAATCTAGGTTATACTCTGGCCCAACGTTGTCCATAATAATATCGTAAGGTTTATCAAATACAGGTGTTTCTATAGCATCTTGTAATTTAAATTCATACTTACCATTGTAAGAAAATAAATTTTTATACTTGTCTTGTAATGCTATTGAATTATGATGTCTATAATAAAAACTTTTGTCTATGTTTAAACACTCTTTAACGTTGTTACCGTATTGTGCTATAAAAAAATCTAAATTAGGACCACCACCGATACACTTAACAGTTTCTACATTTTTAAATAGATTGTTAAGTATTTCGTATTGTTCTAATTCAAAATCCCAAAAGTTATTTTTATCGTCTTTGTATAGATTATATATTTCTGTCCACTTGACATTCACAATTGTTACACTCACATACTTTTATATTAAATAATTTGATTATTATACTCTTTAACCAGTTCATTTGTCAACTCCTATAATTTGACTATTGTATATAATTTGTAAGAAAAGTCTGCTGTTGTTTTGATATACTGTGTATCAGCAGCTTCTTGATCAAAACTTAATGCCCCTATTGTTGTAGGGTATACATCTTCAAATCTTATCTCTGCTACTGGGTTATTTTTATTAGAAAGTATTGTTAATGTTGCATCTGAAAACATTGGATTAGCAGGTGTTGCTTGTTGAACATCACCTATATCTCTAGAGTTTCCTTGAGTTGCACCAGTAGTGACAGACGTTTGACTTCTAAATGATTTAAATTGATCTCTTGATTGTGGAAATCCAATAGCTATTAACCAATCATGTAATTCTTTATAATTTTCTAAATTTTCATCTACTAGAAAAGATATATTTAAAGGTTCGAAAGTTACTTCATCACCTTGTACAGGTATTGGTTTTAGTGGTGTAGGAAATATTGTATCTCCTAAATTTAGACCTGGCAGATTACATGCAGTTACAAAAAACTCAACTTTAGGTAACTGATTAATTACTAATCTAAATTGAGTAGGCGACAAGTAATCTAGTGTTGTAGGTTGTCTTCTAATTGCCATGGATATCCTTTATATGTATTTATACTGCTCAAAATAAAAAGGGGGCCGAAGCCCCCTTTTTTGAATTTGGTGTTTTAACCAAGATTACATTAAGTTCGTAACTTGAACTCTTCTGTAGTATTTGTTAGTGTTCGCAGAAAGTGTAATTGCACCTTCAGCAGAAGCAGCAACAGTACCAGTATGGAATGGATTTGCAGCCATACCGTATCTTGTTTTGAAACCAATTTTTGGTTGGAATGAGTTCTCACCTACCGCTCTAACCATTTGTAGAGGTACATAAGGACAATAGAATACACCAGCATCGTACGGTGAAGTTCCTTTGTATCCTACTACGTAGTATTGTTTAGCAGCTATGTTTGCAGCGAATGGGTCGATGTAAACTCTGTATCTTCCATTTAATACACCAGCAAAAGTAGTTGTTGTGTCATCTACGTTTAGGTTAGTTGATAACGCAGGTGTGTAGTCTAGAACACCAGCCATTTGAAGAGCAGACGCAACGTCAGCACTTGTTATGATGATGTTACCTTTTCCTCTTCTTGTTTCTTGACCGATAGCATTTGCATCTCTTTCGATTGCAAATAATAGACCTTTAAACTTCTCTACAGACCATCTTCCGTTTGAGTCTGTATCTAAGTCAAAGATACCTGCAGTTGTTGTGTTAACTTGAGCACCTTTAACAGCTGTGTTGTAAATTGTTCTTACAACTTCTCTGTTAATTTCCATTAAAATTTCACTTGATAAGATGTTAGCAAGTTCTGTTTCAGCATCTAAACCATGGATTGCTTTTAAGTCTTGAGCTAATTCCATAGTGTATTCTGCTTTAAGAGCTCTTGTTACCGCAGTAACGGTGTGTTTCTCAATTGAGAACGCCATTTCTGCGAATTCATCTGTACCATCACCTAGTGTTTCACCTTGTGCTGTTGTTTGACCAGTTACGAATGAGTATGTACCCGCACTTGGTGAGTCGTTAAGAACAGCTGGGTTAGTACCAGATTGATCGCCACCACCAGTATTACCAGCAGCGTCTTGGTTTGATAGATCAGGGATTAATGGGTCAGCCAAAGCTTCTTTACCAGTTTGAGAAGTTGCTCTTGCTCTCATTGCAAATATAAGACCTGTTGGTCCTGACATAGGCTGAACGCCACAAATGTCATATGCAATAAGGTTAGGCATACTTCTTCTAACTAGAGAAATAAGAATTGGGTCCCAATTGTCAACAGCTGAACCAGTTGCGTTAGTCGGTGCAGCCTCTCCCAAGAATGCTCTATCTTCTTTCATAGATTTCTCTTGGTTTTCCAAGATTAAAGTAGTAACAGCTCGTCTGTACGCATCGCCGATTTTTGGTAACTCGGGATGCTCTAGGACTGGCTGCCACTTTTCTTGTAGATGTTGTGTTTGAAACATTAGTTTCTCCTTTTTATTTTCTACTATTTATTAGTTTGCACTCTTTACAGATTTTCCGATAGCGGATAGATATTTTGCCATCGGTCCGTCAGCAACGTCCTGTACAGCGGTGCCAGTTTCTACTTCATCATTATTAGTTTCAGTCAATGGCTTTTGTCTAGGGAAATAATTTTCCTTGATCGTAGTAAGTTTCTCAGCATAAGTATCCTTATCTGTAAACTCAACTTCTTTTGCCAATGATTCAAACTTTTCAACTTCTGTTTCAGTTAAATCTGAAGTAACCTCAGATTTTACTGATTCCTTAATTAGAGTACCTTCTTGTCTTCTTGCCTCAACAACTTGTTGAGTAGTTTCTTCAAGTTTTTTCTCTAATTTAGAAATTTTATCAGCTTGCGCTTCTAATACGTCATACTTTTCAGCAGGTACATCGATGTAGTGATCTTCGAATAACTGCTTAAGACCAGATATGAAGTCTTCAGCGATTTCGCCTTTTAAGCCTCTTTCGATTGCTAGTTCATTTTCTTTCATCCACTCAGCAACAACATAGTCTAAGTAACCATCAACTTTTTCAGATAATGATTTTTTAGTTTCTGCGATTTCTGATCTTACTTCATCTTGATACTCTTCTTCAAGTCTCTTGATTTCAGCTCGGATTTTAGATTTAACAGCTGTTTCGAAAATTGTAGCAGCTTTAGTTTTGAACTCATCTGATAAAGAGTCGTCAGCATTCATAAGAGCTTGAACATCTTCTTGTACGTTGATGTCTTTCATTCTTGCTTCTACTGCTTCATCTTTAGCGACTTCTTCTTTTTTCATACCATGAGCCATGTCTGACATGTATGCAGCATGAAGTTTTTCCATTTTGTCTTTCTTCATTTTGCTCATACCATTCATCATTTCTTGGTACATTTCGTCTTTAGTTTTGTCAGCAGCCGCAGAGTGATAAGAATTGTACATCTTCATCATGTCTTCTTTTTTCATATGCTTCATTGCTTTAAGCATTTTTTCTTTCATATCATCATGAGACATTTCTTTTTGCTCTTCGTCTTCTTTGTCAGAATGTGCGTCTTCAGATTTTTCGTCTTCTTTATCTTTTTTATCTTTTGACTCGTCTTCTTTATCTTCTTCGTCTTCTTCTTTAATTTTTTTGATTGCGTCTGGTTTGCCTTCACCCTTTTGTTGTGCGTCACCAGAAACTTCTTTTGCTTTTTTAGAAGCCTCTTTACCTGGGTCAGTAGCATCTTTAGGGTCTGTTACTGCTTTTCCCATATCTTCTGGTTTGTCATCACCTGCGAGTGCTGGCTTGATTTTGCCCATAGGTTCTGCTTTTGTAGCAGACTTTGTAGGAGCATTAGGAGCAGTTCCATTGGCTTCTTCTAATTCAGCCAAAACTTCCGCTTCTAATTCCTCTATGGTTTTGTCTATTTCTGTAGCCATTGGAATGTTCTCCCTTTTCTTTTTATTTAGTACTATTATTTATAAAACTTGGCACTTTTAACTCAACATTTTTAAGAATTTTGCGAATTCTAGTGCTTTCATTTTATCTTCTCTTAATCGAGTTCTCTTCTCAATTCTTTGTTTCATCTCAAATACTTCCGACTCGACTAAATTACCATGGTCCCATACCCACTCTTTACCTTCCATAATTCCCTCTACGAAAGCGTTTGGAGCAGACGGGTCTGCCACGATATCCCCTGCTGTTGCAAGTTTGAAGTCGCTTCTCACATAGTTAGCACCGCCTCTTTGGTCTAAACTTCCCATACCCCTTGATGATACACCGAGAGTTGCACCCTCGTCCATAAGGTTTTTTACGATTTCACCCATCGGAGTCGACATAATTTTTGCTTCTCCTACAAAATTATCGCCCTCTGGTTTTAGTTCAGTTATCATATGTGACACTCTGTCTAAATTAACCGTTGGACCTTCTGGGTGACCTAATTCACCAAAGGCTCTATTCTTTTGAACATACTCTTTATTGTAGTTTGCAACCTCTTTCATCAAAATGTCTTTTGGATATACTCTTCCATTTCTATTTTTGATGTTAGATTGCATAAAGATACCTTTGATCTTATATTCTTTTTTACCGTTTTTCTCTTCAATTAAATAATTGTTTGAAGAGAAATCAGTTGCTTCTGTTATTAGTTTTACTTTACTCATATTCCTAGCTTAAGTTATCATATCCGTCTGTTTTTTTCAACTTTAGAATAATAAACCCAACAGATGCACTTGAATTTGTTAATAGAACATCGCCAGTTACACCTGAACCAGCATTGTTTTTGATTGTTGGTAATGATTGTGATGTATTATACGCTCCATTACCATTTAAAGATAATGCAACCACATTAGAAGTTGCATCGAATAGTAAATCTGTTTGTGAACCTACTGACCATTGACACGCAACAATCGATAGTTTTGGACCTGAGTCATGTCCAGCTAGACCTGACGCATCAACAACTGTTGCAGCTGAGTTTGTACCAGTAGTTGTTATTTTAACAACGTGTTCGAAATCTGAATCTACCAATGTTTGTAATACTACTGCCATTTTTATTCCTTACTTCATAAATCCGATTGCTTCTTTTTCAAAATAACTAAGTAGGTCTTGTTCTTTCACTTTGTACTTTTTAGAGACATCGGATATAGTCTTTTCAAAAGTATTTAGGAAATTTTGAGGTTTGGCGTCCATTTTTTTGAATATATCATCGACTGCCCTCTTCATTTTAGGCGACAATTTTCTATATTCTTTAGTTCTTTTGAACTCATCGGCCTCAAATGTTTGAGTATAAACCTCTTCAAATTTCATTTTTTACTCTGTTTCTTTAACTTCAGGTTCTACTGCTGGTGCTTCTGGTTCTACCTCTGTTATATGATCTCTTACAAAACCTTTTGCTACTTCTTGTTTTTTAGTATCAATAGCCATTGCGATTTTGTCTTTCATAACATCTTTAAAAGCATCCTCAGCATCTAAGTTGCTACCTGTGTGTATTGCGTCTATAACTTTATCACTGGTCATTTTCATCTCCTATTTCATCTTCTGGTTCTTGGTTATCTGCAGGTTCTGTATTACCTGTTGGTCTATTTGTGACACCTGAGTTAGGTGGTAAATCCACACCGCCATCTTCTACATCAAGACCTGCTTCTTTGTTCATTTGATCTTTCATCTCATCAATTTCGTGTTCAGTAAATTTAAGTACGTTTTGTTGTACCCATTTCTTACTAAAGAATGTTCCTACAAAACTTTCAATAGCTCCTAATTGATCTATCTTCTCTCTTAATAATTCTGCATTTTTTAATTCTGCAAAGTTATTGTCTTGTAAGAAGTCATAACTTATTCTTTCTTTTATAGAACTCCACTCTTCTACATTAATAACACCTTTTAAAACTAATTGTGATTTAAGTATATCATTAAATAAAGGTGTAAACTTCTTTCTAATTTTCTGTACAAACTTTGTAAATTTTAATTCATCTCTAGTAATCTCTGTTGATCTTCCTAAAGAAAAGTTTTGTTCAGCTTCTAATCTTGATATGGGAACATTTAAAGAACGATATAATTTTCTTTGAAAGTAAACTATATCCTCTATTTCACCTAAGTTGTTTCCACCTGGTAAAGTTGTAATCTCTGTACCTCTGCCACCTTCTCTTCTTGGTAACCAAAAGTCTTCAAGCATTGACATGTGATTTCTGTCGTCTCTAATCTCACCAGTCTTTGCATCATACACTAATTTATTTCTATATCGGTGCATAACATCTTTTAGATATTGTTCTGCTTTTGCTTTTGGTAAATTACCAACATCAATATAAAAGATTCTTCTTTCTGGTGCTCTTGATATTCTATAGATAACAAGACTGTCTTCAATCATTCTTAATTGATTAACAGGTTTAATTGCTTTGTGCAAATAAGATAAAACCATATTTCTATTTGCATCTACCAAACCAGATGGACAATATGCTACTGAGTCTGGTGATAGTCTAGTACCAATTAAAGTGTTACTACCACTTCCCCCATACATCATGCCTTTTGGATTGTAAACATAGTAGTCCTCAGATTTTTTAATTATATCTGGTCCTATTGCTTTAGGTTGTTTCTTAACTTCTTTAACTTTTTTGATTTGTCTTGGGTCGATATATCTAACTTCTTGAATACCTAATTTTGGATTTTTGGTATCAATAACTTTATGATAGTAAAGCCTACCATCAATATACCATCGTCTGAATATGTCTGGTCCTTTAGTATCAAAATCTAATAATCTTAATACTTGATCAAACTCTTCTCTAATTCTATTTTTTACTCTAGTGTTATAAGGTAAGTTGTCTGTTATTACTTCTACAGATTGATCTCTTTCATTTGCAACAATAGCTTCATTAATGATATCTTCAATTGCACTATCACACTCTGGTTGATTCGCAATGTCTCTATATCTACGAACAAGGTCTTGTTCGTTTCTGTCTCTACCGTCTTGATCTAGAACTTGAGCAAAGTGCCCACCGCCTGCGATTTCTACTGTGCCATCGTCAGGCGATTTTTGGGTAAACTTTTCTTGGCTCTCTGTATCTTTTATTCTTTCGAATTTAAATCCGAATAGCTCTGCCATAATGTACTCCTACTTTTTATGTATTTATGTAGGTAAATTAGAAGTTAACGCCACTTGCTTCGAAGTGTTGATATCTCCATGTCACCTCAAACTCTTCCAATGCATTTGTTGACTCATATGCTACGTCAATTTGTGCAACTGTTAATGGATGAGCATTTCTAAAGATGTAGTTTTTAAGAACTGTATCATCTCTATCTAATTGTTCAACGAATAAATCAGCAGAATATTCAGCAGGTGTAGATACACCAGTGTTTTCTACTAAATCATTGATACCATTCATCCAACGCTCTATAGCATTTCTTACCATAAAGTCTGTATCGTTAATGAATGTTGTTGACCATGTTTCGAACTCTCTGTCACCAGCGATGTAGATATTTCTACCTCTGAATGGTACAGGTATTTCACCAAGTGTTTGGCCTGGTAAGTTTGAAGCTTTTGCTAAGAAAGAACTTCTTCTTACATCAAGTCCTATTGCAATACCTGGTGGTGGTGTAATAGTGACTCTAAACTGATTGGGTCTAGCGCCTCCACCGATTAGGTTTGCTTTAAAGTCGTCTATTCTAGCCATCTTACGCTCCTCCTACTTCGGTAAACGCAACACCAGTTCTAGTAGCAATAAATGATAAAGTTATGAAGTTAATGCTTCTTGCAGGTTTTACAAAAATGTCTGCAACAAACTCATTTCTATCAATTACTTCACCAGTATTATTACTTGCGTCTGCTATTACTCTAAAGTCACTTATTCCTCTTCGACCTTGTATGTCTCTTAGGAATGGCTCAACTAAGTTTCTAAATTGTGCTCTAGTAAACTCATCATTGAACTCAAACAATTGGAATTTAGCAGCTGTTGCTATTGCTTTTTCTAGAAGTAAGAATAGTCTTCTTACGTTTATTCTATCGAAAGCACTTGGTTTAGTTAATGCAGTTTTGTCACCAAATAAAACAACACCTTGACCTGGGAAGTTAACAACTGGGTTAATTCTTGCTCTGTAAAGTATATCTCTCTGAGCTTGGTTAGGGTTGTAAGATAATTTGATTGCGCCTCTTATGTTTCCTCTGTTAAATCCAGCAGGTGAAAAGAAGCTATCTGCTACTCTATCTGTATTAGCACATAATCCAGCAATGTCACCATTTAATGGTACAAATCTAAACTCATCATTGTATTTGTCATACATGTATTTGTATCCACTATCGAATACTACGTATGATGAACTAGGACATAAATCAAATGCTGTTTTTACGTTTTCAGTTTGTGTTGTATCGTTAGCAACATTAACTGTTGCACCTCTATGTGGTGATACGAATGCTACACAGTCTTTTCTTTTTTCAACTAAATCAGTAATCATAGTTACGTGTGTGTCTTGACCACTTGATGTATCTGCTACAATAGAAGATGGTCCACCAATAACTAGATTGATATCAATTGACTCTGTATCACTAAACTTATCATATGCACTTTCAATCTCTCCAGCAGTTACGGCGTAGTCGTCTGTACCAGATGCTAAGTTTGTAGCAGTTGGTGTATCTACAGCTGTGTATGCTGATGTAGTATCAGTTCCCCAATTTGAACCACCTGAGTTGTGGTCCATCCAAAATATATTTTCTGATTGATTATAAATTACATTTGGATAATAATTTGTATTACCTTGAGCAGTTTTTGCATTAGGGTTTTTTGACATGTTTGCAAAAGTTTCGATAATTGCATTTTGTCTATTTCCGTTTGAATCAACGTCAAAACCTGTAATGTCACCAGTAGTATCATAAACTACTACGTGAATTTCGTCACCTGAACCTCTACCGTTTTGAGTTGCCCATGCAGATGTACCTGGAGCTCCGTCAAATCTGTCGTAAAATCTCCAACGTCTTTTGATGAAAGAGTTATCAGGTATGACGTTATGAACACCACCACCGTTAGGGTCGTCTAATCTTTTGATTGTTGCAACATTAGTTGAAGTATCGATTGCTGTTACTTCGTATTGTTTTCCGTCTTCACCAGTTACAGGTGTTGTACCTGCTGAGTCTGTAAAGAAAGATATAATATCTCCAACGTGTATTTCATCGTCAGCTAAATCTATGTTATCTACTGCGATTGATGTTGAACCTACTGCATCTTCACCAACTGTTTGGTTAGATGATGTCAACATTTCTTCGTATGCTGTTGCTGTTGCACAAATAGAAACTCCTATAGAATTTCCCCATGTTCCAGCTGATCTTGCAGCCCACTCACCAACAGATGCTTCGCCTGCAGCGAAAGAACCTTGATAGTGGTCTGTATCTCTAATTAGTATTGCTGTACCTGATGCAACTGCGTTAACTACTCCACTTTCTGCTCTTACTACTCTCAAAGAGTTTGTATATTGTAGGAAGTTTGCAGCTGAAAAGAATGTCTCAAAGTTTGAGTCATTTGGTTTTCCAAAATTTTTAATAAGGTCTTCTTCAGACGTTATAGTTGTTACAGATGAAACAGGGCCTTTTTGAAATGCTCCAGCGATTGCACCTATAGATGTTGCTACTGCTGGTACCACATTTGTTAAGTCAACTTCTTTTACCTGAACGCCAGGTGAGACTAAAAATGCCATTTGTTTTCTCCTTGTAAAGTATAGCTATTACTTTTAATTTTATATCTGTATTTATAGATATTTAATTTTCAAAACCCTATTATTTATAGACTAACTGAATATAAATACTGCATTATGCAATCCCACTATGAGAAATACAAAGAAACTATCAAAAAAGTAGCAAGAAGACATTATAATAAAAGGGTATCTTGGTTAAATCAACATTTATCTGATAAGTCTTGTCATAATTGTGGTGAAAGTGAAACTATATGTCTAAAGTTTCATCCTCACGATTCTCAAATACGTAAAATATCTAAAACAAATGGTATCAATGGGTCTGGTAGACAAGAGATACTAAATCTTATAGATAGTTCAAAAATTATATGTCACAATTGTTGGATTAAATTAGATAATGATTTAATCGAACTTATATAACATTGGATAATTAAATAATTCACTTAAATATCTTACATAATATTTTCCATAAGTCTTTATTAAGTGTGATGATATAAAATGTATTTTAGGACACATTAATACATCATCTATAGATTGTGTTGTTTTTCCACTAATAATAACTTGCACATCAAATAGATATCTAACAATTTGATAAAACTCTATATTCCAACTATCTAAATGTATTATGTTATATTTTACAGATAAATCTATTTGATCTGTAGGATTATCAAAAACTTTCACCATTTTTGGAAAGTAATCTAATATTTTTTTATCGCCTATTATAATTAAAAGTTTATTCATTACCAATCTGTATCCTTATCTCTAACAACTGGTGACCATCTAGTACCATATTCATCTACTGATTCTCCTATTTCTTCATTGCCATCTAATATAAAACCAAATGGTGTCATATCTTGCTCTATTCTATCTTGATTATCTGCATACATTCTTTTTCTAATATCTTGATCTGTTAACTCTTTAAAATATCTTTGATCTGTTGCCCATGAAAATAAAACTAAACACATTACTAAATCATCATTACTACCTTCCTCTGCTTGAAATTGATTACCATGAACAATGTAAGTTGATAATTCATTTATTATATCAAAATCATCTACGAGTAATTTATCTGTCTCTATTAATTGTTTTAAGTTAGAACATCCTACTTTTTTAACTGCCTTTGTTGTTCTTACACCTAATTGTGCTTTACCACCAGAAAATCCACTACCCATAACTTGACCAGCACGTCCTCTCATATAACACATAATTATATTATCATATTCTAAATCAAAATGTAAGTTGTTTGATACTTGCTCTCCTATATCGTTTACTTCAACTAAAACATATGCATGATTATATGCTCTAGCAACATGGTGTATTTTATGTGGAAATAGTAAGGGTTTTATTTCGTTATCTTTAAATGATGCAACTACTTTATATGGTATTTCTGAAACATCAATAACAGTAAATGCTGATGCATCGTTTTTAGTTCCACGTGCAACATCAGCTGTTACAACATAAGTGTGATCTTTTTTAGGATTTTCATAAACATTTAATCCCTCATGTTTTACAATAGGTTCTTTGTAAGTCATTTGTCTTAATTTTGCAGAGTTAACAAGTGTGTTAGTAGAACCTAAAAACTCACATTCAAACTCTGTTTGGAATTGTTGTTCACTTGTATTTGCGATAGTTTCTTGTTTCCATTTTTCATCTCTACCTGGTACTTCCGACCAATGTACTTCTATAGGTACATAAGTGTTTCTTTTATATTGTGCATCATTCCATAATTTATAGAACATGTTCATACCATGTGGTGTAGATACAATAATTACTTTTGTTGTTTTACCAGAAGAGATTGTAGGATAAACTGAACTAAAAAATTGTTCAGCAACATTTGATGGTACATATGCAAACTCATCAAGAAATATTATATTGTATGAACCTCCTCTAACTGCTGATGCTGATGTAGATGATGCTAGTATTTTACTTCCATTTTCTAATTCTAAACTTCCTTTGTTCCATGACATTACTCCTTGTTGTAACCATTTAGGTAAGTTTTCGTATGCGAGTTGTAATCTACCTAATAAGTCTCTAGCAGTTGCAGCTTTGTTTGCAAGTATTGCTATGTTAACACTAGGATTAAATAATGCATAATGTAAAAGATAAGCAATCATAACAGTTGATTTACCTGATTGTCTAGGAAGTTTGCAAATAGTAAATCTATTACTATGAAAAGTGCCAATCATTTCTTTTTGAAAATTATAAGGTTTAAACTTGACTAATCCCTCGTCAAGTGATATAATCTTTATGTAGTTCGTGATAAAGTATAAAGGGTTATTCATACATTTTTGATATTCTTCAATCTCAGCTTGTGACCACTCTTTAGGTTGGTTAGCTTTTTTTAGATTTGGATTACCTAGATAACTTTCCATTTACATAAACCTCTTTATATCTATTTGTGTTTTTCATTTTAGAAGAACATTTTGATTTACAAAAATCTGGCACATCTCCGTTTGTAATTTTATCAAAAAAATCTTTCCACGCTTTACTATTTACTATATCTTTTACTTTATTATTATTTAGATTGTTGCTAGCATCTAATAATGGTTCATATCTTTTATCAACTTGTTTACCATGTAATACGTCTGCATCTAACCAACAACACGGTAATACTTGTTTTGTTGTTGATACATATGGCAATCTTTCTTGAGTCATATATGTATCATCTAACATACTTAAACACTTTGGTCTAAACTCTTCTTTTTCTTCTTCTATTTTTTCTTTGAATTTTTTATTTTTTGGTTCTAAAAAATCATTAGTTCTACCAGAGTAATTTAATTCTAAAGTAACTCCAATATCTTTTGCCATTTGTATTGCTTGTGTTATCTTATCTTCATTATAACTAAAAACAATATATTGCCATTTACAATCTATACCCATTTCACTAGCAGTTTTCATTACTTCAAATAATTTTTCACCATCTTGATTTTGTCTGTAAACAAAACTTTGATATGGAAGACCATCTATACCAAAACGCCATTCTGCTTTTGGATGAGCTCTAAATGCATCAATATAAAACTCTATAGGTTTTTGTGAAGCTGCATTACTAATAGATACATGAACATTTTTAGAACATGCAATACGAAGCATTTCAATTAAATTAGGATTAAATATAGGGTCGCCAAATGTGCCATTAAGAGTTAATGCTGAAAAGTGGTCAGTTAAGTCTTTCCATTCATCAATTGTTAAATCGCCACCAGGTATATCTTTAGTTTTGTAATCCCAAATAGAACGAGCACATTGAGAACATTGCAATGTACATTTATTTGTAATATCTAAATCTAAACCTCTATTTTTAAAGCCATCATTTTTATAATCAATCATCCTTTTTCTTTTTCAATAGTTTTTGTAGTTCGGCTGTTGAACCTACATACAAAGCATTAGTTACATTTTTGGGAGCATTGTTAGGAACTTCTTTTAATTTTTTCATCTTCTCTTGTAGATCACCAAGTTTTTCTGTTACCTCAGAAACTTGTTTAATTAAATTACCAGCAACTTCGTATGCTCTTGGATGGTCAGAGTTTTGAGCAATATCTAATATTCCTTGTATTGCGTCTTGTCCTCTTTCAACTAAATTGTAAAAATTTTCTCTTTGATATTTGTAATCAGAATCTATATCCTCGTCTTCTTTTGGTCTAGGTATAATTTTTTTAGGTTCTGATTTTATAAGTTCTTTATCTTTAACACCTAAAGCGTCATTGATAATTTCGTCAATTTTATCTGCCATAATTTATTACTCATCACTACCTTTATCTTCATTGTAGTTTTTTGCGTCTTCATAGAAAGCTGTAGTTTCGTTAAATCCAAAATCATCATCTGCACTAGCAGTTGCTGGTGAAGGTGTAACTGTATATCTTTGCTCTCTTGTTGGTGACTTATCAGGTAAGTCTGTATATTGGTCAACTTGAACTCTTTTAATAACTTTACTATCTGTTACTGGTCCGTATAGATAAAATTTAGAAGTGAAATTTAATGTGTAGATAATTGCTCTTCTTTCTGTAAAGTCACCTCTATAACTATCTTCATATCCAATAGAATTTAAAATAATTGGTACATCTCTTTTGATACCCATATCTGACATATCATTAATTGTAACAGTATAATCTGGTTGAAAGAAAGGTAGTATTTGTTCTATGATTTGTAAAGCATCATCTGATTGTTTTGCCATAATAAACAATTCAAAATCTAAGTTATATGGCACTGGCATAAATTGAGTTTCTAATTGACTTGTAGTACCAGATTTTGCTTTTTTAAATTTTTGAACTCTGTTTAATTTTCTTGTAGTATCGTATGCCATGTTTTGAATTTCAAAACCAATACGAGGTAAAGTAATTGCTACTTTACTTGTTAGATCAGCATCTTGATCTAATCTTGCTAGAAACTTTTGTTTTGGTCCATATGCTAAAGGCACTTTCATTTTTTGAATGATTGTACCATTATTATCTTTTCTAACTAAATTGATATTATTAAATATCGTACCAAATGAGACAACCATCTTTCTGATTGTTTCGTGATAAAATTGTGTTCCTAACATTTTCTATTCCTATTCTCCAGCATCACCAAAAGGGTTTCTTTCAGAGAAGTCTAGTATTGAATCATCTGCTTTATCAAATAATTCATTTTGACTTGTTACATCTATTGTACCGTCACCAATTATATATGTCTCTTGGATTAGGTAGTTTGAACTTACAGAGTCATCTGCTTGTTCAAGTAATACGTTTTCACCGACAGACCTACTATCGTCTTCGTGTACAACAACATCATTATCTTCCATTAATAACGTATCAGTTTGTGATGCGTTTGTAAAGAATTCCAATGCAATACTTTCGTTATATGCACTTGTTGATTCAAGTGTAAACTGATGGCCTAAAGTATCTGTTGTTAAAGCATCTTCAATAGCATCAACATCTGTAACGCCAGTATTTAGTTCCTCGCTAGAGTATTCAAACTGTCTGCATCTTAATTTGTAAACAGGGTTGTTGTCTAATTGATGAAATGGTTCATCATGATCTACAAAAGATATTTCAAATAATTTTTTAAGTATAGGATGAAAAACTAAATCACCCTCTAATGGTCTTGTTGCAAACTCGCCAAGTGTATCATCTTCTTTTCTTAAATAAGCAGTTTCAAAAGAAGCGCTGTCATTGTTAGTAGTGTCAGCAGTAATAGTACCACTCTCTAAAAGTATTGAACCTTCAGTAGTATCTGTACCACTTTCTATATCTATTTGACGAGCAACATCATCAAATCTTTTTCTATGTACAACAAAAGTAATTTCGTTTCTATTCTCTAGACCAAACTGTTGCATGACTTCTTTCTCACCTTGAAATCCACCAGATGAGTCTTCAACATACATTTCAATTGTTTGAGATTTATTAAATTGTGATAAACTATCTTCGCCAAAGATATTATCTCTAGCTTGTAAAGTTCTATCTATATAATTTACATCATGTCCGTAGATTTGTATAGACTCTTTTACTAAGTCTGAATACAAGTTTTTTTCTACATCGAGAGTAGTATTGTCTGTTTTAAATAGACTGTTGACAGCCATGACATTAACCCTTCATTATTAGATCGGGGTATTGCATGTTTTGTATTTGTTCTTCTAGTCTAGTTATTTCTTCTTGAGCTTGAGTAAATATTTGTTCACCATTCATAGTGACACCACCTAACATTTGAACCTCATTGAACTTAGACAAGTTTTGACCCCATTGTTTTTTTATTAATGCAGTTGCATATCTTTTAAGATGCATATCGTTAAATAAATCTGTATATGTGGCAGGGTCAAGCTTTCTATAACATTCAATAATTAAGTAATCATTTTCGCTTATGTCATTTGTCCAATCCATATCAATATATAATCTTCTTTGATGTTCATAAAATCTTAATGGACTTTCGCCTACCAATAAATGTGACAAGTAATCTAAATGTTGCATTGTCATTTCGTAATGTATAATACTTGTTGAAGAGAAATCATACAGGTCATTCAATCTTAATTGATATCTTATATCAAACATATTATTAGTAGCTGCGTTATCAAAACTAAAAATGTTTAGTACTGAAACTACTGAGTCAGGCATAGGGATGAAGTTTTTACCTTCTTGAAAAGATGCTGTGATTGAACTATCTGCAACGTCTGTCGCAGTTGTAGTTATATTTTCACTACCTCTAGTTATGTCTGCTGCTGTAATTTTGTATTTGAGATACATCTTCTCAATACCATCGTAATAGTAATGAGAAAAATATTGTAGTGCTTCGTCTAATCTATCGTCTGCTTGATCGTCTGTTATATTGATTTGTACAGCACCCTTACCTAAGTTTCTTAGGCAATATTCTTTTAATGTACTCTTTGAATTTGGAATGGCCATGTATTTTTCCTTTTAAGTATTTATCTAAATCCCTTTTTGGTCGCCATCCCAAAGATAATATGTCCTTGATATTTGCAGTATTATCAAGACTTTCGCCACTATGACCTTCTTTTGTTGGTATATTTTTAAAGTATTTATCGACCAATTCGTTTACTTTTATGCCTTTTCCACTTGCAATCTCATATGTGTGTTGTGTCCAATCCATATAAAACTCTTTTCTATATATGAACAATTTTATCGCATCAACAACATCTAACACATGTATAAAATCTCTAGTATGTTCAGTCTTATATTCTAGTGTTCCGTCAATCATCTTTTGAGTTAACATAGTAGGTCTACAACCATCACCAAAAACATTTGTAAATCTTAATCCTATATGTTTACCTGTTGCTTTTGCTACAGCTTCCATTGCTTTTTTAGAACCTGCATATGGGTTCTTCCACCAATAATGTGCGTTTGATGATGACGCATAAACACATGGTGTTTTATTTTCAGCACACAATTTAAACAAATTTGTTGACCATTCAACATTTGTTTCGTACCATTTATCTGGGTTATCAAAAGATTTACGTACATCTGCTAGAGCTGCTAAATGTACAACTCTGTCAATATCTTCTAACGTTTCTTTTGTAATATCTTTAAAGTTTCTAAACGCAGGTTGTCCTAATTCATTTCTACCATGCAAATCCCACTTTGAAACTTCGTGGCCATCTAATTCTAACTCTTCGACAAGATTACGACCTATAAATCCTTGAGAGCCAGTTACTAATATTTTCATTGACAATTCCTATATAAATATCTATAATGTTATGTACATATTAACAAATTGAAGGTGATTATGTCAAGGGTTATTTACTCAATATATATCGATATTCCTAAAGAAAAATTAGACTTACACGATACACACATTCTTAAAAAGAACGAAACGCCAATGAATCTTAAAATGAAACAGGCGTTTATAGATCACTATGATTGGCTCGTAGAAACGAAAAAACGCTATGCAGACAAGATAGGTGCAGATTTTCAAATGTATGAATACGATGAAGATTACATTAAGTTTCATGAAGAGTACTCAAAAAAATATCCATTTCTTACAGATTATAATATAGTAAACAAATATAAATTACATATTCTAGATAGACTTGTTAATTACAAAGATGAAGTATTGTATCTAGACTTTGATGCCATACCGACTACTAACGAATCCTTTTTTGACGTATGGGATTTAAATAAGGGTATTGCCATATTACATAACAACGATAAGATAAGAGACCCAGGGCAACATATACATCGTATCAATGGTACTATTCGTTCACCGTCAGCAAAATACTTTAATGCAATGGCAATGTTAGAAGAGACAGATAATAAACCTCAATGTGATGTAGTAAATACTGCTATCATCGGTGCAACAAAAGAACATTGGAAAAAGTTAAAATATTTTGATGATTTAAAACAATCATTTGATTTAATGACATATTTAAAAAGTGATGAGTATCAATCTATGTATCCACCAAATATAACTAAAACATTTGGATATGATAATGAAACTATATTTACATATAAGTTAGTTGCAAATAATGTGTCAGTTCAATGGTTAAATTATCAATGGCATTTCTTTTATGATAATAATAGAGGTATCCCTCAAGATGCAAAAATAGTACATGCAATAAACAAAGAATTTGAAAGAGTAAAACAATTTTATGAAAAACTTAATCTTTAGTATCTGGCGACCTGCAAAGATAGAAAAAAACTTTGAAGATAAAAGAACACACGTAAACAATCAATTAGAAAAATACTTTGATAAATTAGTTGACAATAAAAAACTATATGCAAATAAGATAGGTGCAGAGTTTAAATTGTTAGAACCAAAGAGTGATCTTTTTGATAATATGAATTTTGAAAAACTATTTTTACTTGATGAGTTTGCATATGATTATGATAATGTTTTATATCTAGATTTAGATGTTATTGCTAATACTACTAAAAGTTTCTTTGATAAGTTTAACATGAATACTTTAATATGTAGATATGAACCATGTACTAGATATGATAGAATGGGATTACATGCTTTGTTAGACACAATGGTTAATGATACCGAAGAGAAGAGAAAATATATTCAACATCTAAAACAAAAAGGTGAGTTTGTAAAATTTGCTAGAGAATATATTGATGAACACTTTGAAGAAGCGTGGTCTAAACTAGACAAATATCATTGGATGAAAAAAGGTCAAGAAGTACAAAAGATAATACCAGATGGTGAACATTGGATTTTCAATACAGGTATTACTGGTGGAGGTTCTGATATAATAAAAAAATTAAATATTCATAAACACTACGAAGAGTTTAAGAAACTTGATGTTCAACAAAACAATGAAGTATTTTTAACTTGGTTAGTAAAGAAAGAAAAGTTTCCTCTTACTCAACTACCTGAATGGTGGCATTACAATTGTTTAAAATCAGATGACAAGATTGCCAATGCATGTATGTGGCATGTAACAGATAAAAACTTTGAAAGAGTTTTTAGACTTGTGAATTTTTAATTTCTATTAAAGTCTGTATTACTTCTAAAGGTGTTTTTGCTTTTCTTAATTTAGACTTAATTTCTTTATCTTCAGATTTCTGAACCATATCTAATTCAAAAGCTGCAAGTTTACAAACAAACAAATCTTCTTTTTGTTTTTCTTCATCAAAAGGACCAAAGAATAATTTAATTGATTGTGTATAAAATTTAGTATCTACTTTCGCACTATTACTTTCTGAATCGTAATACGCTACTGGGTCAATAAGATAACCTTCTTTTTTTCCTAGACGTATAGCAAATTCTTTGAATGATGCTTCTTCAGCTTTAATTCTTTGATAAGTATTTTCCATGATCTCATCTTTGTCAGTTAATTGATATACTTGTTCAACTAACCAAGCTCTTGATGGGTCTGTCTCTTCAAAATCAAACTCAAGTCTTTCAGAACCACCATCATCTTCATAGAAGATTCTCATAGTTGTTCTTTCAGAGTTAGTATATTCTGCTCTATTAAAAGTAACAATCTTAGAACCTAAGTCAATTTCTTTTTTACTATGATCAGGTTTTGGTTTACCTTCAATAGGTGTTTCGGGTGCTTTATGGATTTCTTTTTGAACTTTTACTTTATTACCATTATGATCTATATAAGTTATAGTATCGTCAAGACTAATACGTCTATCTTCGTGCATTTTTTTTAGCATTCACTCACTCCTTAATAACAAAAGTTATTATATATTATTCTCTGTTTATTTTAAAGTTAAAAGTACTAATCGTTGCTGATGAACCATTAGGGAACTTTTGTGATCTGTAATCGTCACCACCTACAAATCTGTTTGTTTCTGTGCCTGAACCATCTAGTTTAGTATCAACCATAGAGTCACCTCTAGTTTCACCAGAACCGTTAATATTATATCTAATATTATGATCAGCTGCATTATCATCACTAGCTGCAAGGTCTCTGATAAATTGTTCTAACACGTCTGTAATATCAGCTGCATCATCACCTGAAGTTGCGTATTCTTTTAAGTCATTGTTACTATCAATGTACAATAAGTTTTTAGATGGTGTAATCGCTGTTGCATCTTGTCTATGTAAGTAATAGTTGTTTACTGTAGATGAATGATCTTGAAAAGTACCTGATGTTCCAATTTGGTCAGAGCTATAAGAACCTGTATCTGCTCTTGTATCTGTAAATACAGCAGTCGATGATATCAAAGTAAAACCAGTAACCGATGTACTTGTTTTGATAGCAAATGTTCCACCAAAGTCACCTGTATTTCCCTCTGAGGAAGCAGTCATTAATACGATTGCTGGTTTGATAAAAGTATCTAGAAAGTCAGTAAGTGACATCGCTTGTATAGAACCTGAACCATCATAGTAAACAGGAAAAGATTTACCTGTATCTGAAAGTGTTGATGCGTTAGTAACAGCGTTACCCGATATATGGTCAAAGTTTGTAGTGACCGTTGTTAGTGAACCTGAACCAGGGTGAGATGATGCTTGTTGAGTAGCTGCACTTGATCTAAATCTAGTGTCTGCCATAGTTGGTGATAAATCACCAGAGTTGGCTGCAACTGAACAAACTACACTTGGATTACCTGCATACATTGAGATAGCTTTTCTTTGCCACTCAAGTAATTGAGCTGAACTCATTTCTACTAAATTACCACTATCGTAATATAACGGGTTTCTTGCTGTCATAATTATCCTTTATACTATACTTATATACCTTTTGTCAACTATTATATAGCTGCGTGTCCGTTTACAGTTTTCAAAGTCGAACCAGAAGAGTTTTTAATCAATAGAATACTATCTGGTGTTGCATGGAACTTACCAGTTGAACCTACGATTTTTGCTTTTTCTGTAGCCGCTTCTGAATTACCACATCTGAACGAAATCTTAGTTGCGTTATTAGATGCAGAGAAGTCACCTTCAGAGACACACTCAACAGCACCTGCAACTAAAATTGCATCTGTGCCTGTGCCTTCATCGGGAGCTTGGAACTGTATAGAACCTAATACGTTGTTAGCTGCAACATCTGTATCACCTGTTTGCATTGTAAGAACAGCACCAACACCAGAGTTACCTGTAGTTGAAGTGTTTTTCATAGTGATACCTGTATCTGCTACGTGAGTTAAAGTTACATCTGAGTCTGCACCAAAAGATAATATAGCTGCGTCAGATATTAATCTTAAATCATCACCGATTGATGCGTCTGCAGCTACACCAAGTCCACCACCGACAGTTAATGCACCGTCTGTAGCATTTGTGTTTGCAGTTGTTGCTGTAATTGAAACAACACCACCAGAAGATATTCCGATTGCGTTTGTATCTGAAGCTGATCCGATTGTACCTGCATCAGGTATTACGATTGCACCACTTGAACCGTTAAGTGTTAAAACACCAACTGAAGATAATGCCATAGTTTCAGCAGCTGCAGCTGAAGCCGCAGTTTGAAACGATAGTTTTGTTGCGTTGTTAGATGAACTAAAGTCACCTTCTGAAACAGCAGAGATACCACCTGCAACTAGAATTGCATCTGTACCTGTACCTTCATCTGGTGCTTGGAATTTAATATGTCCTAAAACGTTGCCTGATGCGATATCTGTATCACCAGTCTGTAGTGTAAGAACAGCACCAACACCAGAATTACCTGAAGTTGACTCGTTCTTGAAAATCAGACCTGTGTCTGCAACGTGAGTTAATGTTATGTCTTGATCGTTACCAAATTTGATAACTCCACCATCAGCCAAAAATAAGTCTGAGAATTCTGCAGCTGCAGAACCTATTGTAGCTCCATCGGCGCTTGATGGCACAATAGAAGTTGTTATTGCTGGAGAGGTTAAAGTTTTGTTTGTTAACGTGGCCGTGCTTGCAGCAGTCACCATCGCAAATCCGCCTGCTGTGCTTCCGTCATGTACTCGAAGAGTATCGACCGTTGTATCGTAGGTGATTTCACCTAAAGCGCCAGTAAATGCGTTATTCTGCGTTGTTGTACCACGTCTAAATTGAAGTACTGTAGGCATTTGAATAAAGCTCCTTTATATTCTTTTATTTTTTGTATTTATATTTAGTATTTATCATTTTATATACCACTAGCTTGTCCTAAATCTTGGGTATTTACTGTCCCTTTAGGCTCATTCATATCATATAAGTTGGAAGATAACGAAAATCCAAAGGCATCTTGAAGAGAAGTGTCAAATGGAGTTTCACCCCCTGCCAAATCTGCGTCACCCTCCGAAGTCGGTAATTGTGTTAATGTTGAGTTAGAAAACCCTAAATCGGCAGTATAAGCAACGGTACCATCTGCATTTTTGAAAGTAATTGTTCTATCTGCTGTGGGCTCTGTAAAAACAACTGTTGTTTCAAAGTTATCAACATTCTGACCTTCTACTACAAATCTGTCATTTTCTAATTTAAATGTTGTAGGAGTAATAGAGTCAAGAGTAAAAGAACCCGTAACTGTTAAGTCACCTACTGATATAGAAGTGGCTGCGACATTCGTTAAGTTTAAAGTACCTGCTTCAATCGCAGTTACATCGGTAACTAACTCATTGAACTGAACTCTTAATTGTTCAATCGTACTATTGTTATCTATTTCTATCGCTCTAATTGCCATTTTTTTCTAACACCTTTTTTAACATATCTTTTATTTCGTGCATTTCACATTTTAAATTATTTATCTCTCTAGTCGCATGTCTTATTTCATCTCTTTGTTGAGATGCAGCTTTTGCTCTAGCAACTGCTTTTACATATGCAACTTTATTAGTATTAATAATTGCACTTGAGTTTGTATCTCTTACTAATTCAGAGTATCCCTCAACTTTTAAATATCTTTCGCTCATTATGTTGCCAATGCTATTGCTCTGAAATCTTTAATTCTAATTGGTTCAGCAGCATTAGTTCCTTGTCCTACTATTTTGATTGCAAATTGTATAAACTCTGGTAAAGGTGTTCCTATACCATCATCTGTCACACCAGAAGTAAACACGTATTCTTGGAAGTCATCATCTTCAAGTGATGAACCTACCTCTGTATCTGTTGTACCAGTTGTGTTAAAGAAAGTATAACCTAGTTCATCAAAATCAGAAGCATCATCTGATCTTAAAACTTTAAATAAACATTTGATCGTAGCACTATTATGTTTGTGTGCTGAGAAAAATACTTTTAAAGCTGTTGCTGGTGATTCCAAAGCAACTTTTTTAGTAATGTATATAAATGCATTTTGGTCACCATCTGGTGCTTCGTTTGTTACATAATCAGTTGTAGGGAAAACTCCACTAGAACCTGTTATGTTATTTAATTTGTTTGCAACTAAAACAGCTGATAATCTATCTGTATCAATGACAGGTGATATATTAGCATTATTAGAACCAAGTGTTAATGGTAAGAAAAATGATTTAGCACCAGCAAGTTCATTTGTTTCATTTATTTGAGATGCAACAATATTACACTCTGGTAATCTTTGGTTTTCATTTAAAGATATTGGTCTAGCGTTTGCTAGTGTTCTAGTATTAAATGATGTTTCTGTACCACTTGGTGATCTACCTGTAGTGTTTCTTAATTGAGCAGTTATACTTGTTTCTGGTAATTCTAAAGTAGCAAGTGATGTTTTAAGTAATTCGTATCTATAGTTTTCAGAAGCATAAACAGCTACTCCACCTATTTCAGCAGTTGTTGAACCACCACTAATACTTGGTGCAGTTGTTAAAGTTATTGTGTAATAATCTGTGCCAATATTTCCTATTGATGTATGCTCTTTGTTTATCTCTGTTAATGATACACCAAATATTTCATACAACTCAACTTTGTCTGAAGCAGTATGTGCTGATGCAGTTGAACCTCCAGCACCTCTTGTTAAAGATGATAGAGTTGTACCAGATAATGAACCTGTAATAATTTCGTTTCCTATTTTAACAGTTATGTTTCCACTACCAAAACCTGAGTTACTTGCAAGTGTAAGTGAAGTTGCACTATCATTAATTGTAGCAGATAGTGTTGTCTCTATACCAGAAGACACACCAGTAATTACAACATTGTTAGATGTTTGATACATACCATGATCTTCATGTTTAATCTTTAATGTTGTAGAACCATTAGTCATGATTAAAGGATTTGATTTTAATCTGTTTACATATACAGTATTTCCAATTTCATTTGTTATCGCTTGACCAATAGGATTATTTTGAAGTGTAACAGCACCTGCAGCTGTAGTATTGAATACAGCTTTTCTTAAAGTAAATTTAATATCTTCACTTTGAGATGCTGACCATGTTCTATTGTTTTGTGATTTAAACATTACACCAAGATGTGGTTGTTTAGAAATAATTCTTAATCCACCAATATCTGTTTCACCCATTCTAGAAATCCATATCTTAGGTTCTAAAGAGTCTGAACGAACAACAAAACAATATTCTTGACCGTTCTTTAAATATACAGGTGCATCAAATTTAAATGTTGTTGCTGTTGCAGCTGTTGTTGATGTATTAATTTCAGAAGCTTGTAATAGTTTTCTACCAAATGGTAATATTTTTGGACCAGGATAACCATTGTCAACATTTCTAATTTCAACCCAACAAGGTAAATCGTTATCTTTAGTTTGGAAGTATAAATCTAATTCTGTTATAAATGCTCCACCCTCTTCTTCAACCAAGAAAGTTTGAGCTAATGGGTCATTACCATTACCACCATCTTCAACATTTTGAACGTTTATAACTCTTGAACTTGTACTTAATCTACTCGTTGTTTCTGTTACACTATTTTGTACTACTCTAGCATTTCTAGTAGCGATAATAGTTTCTTGCTCTGTTTCTAAAATACCTTTTGCAATGTAAGTTGTGTTGGCTGCAGTTACAGGTAAAGGACTTTTAATATTTGTAGAACTAGAAGTAATTCTAAATTCTACTTCACCTGTTTTAAATTTAGGAACAGCAGTTTGACCTGCAAATCTATATTCAGGTATTCTCATAGTTCCCTCAACATTACCATTACCATCAGTTACTAATTGGACACCCTCTGCTACTGTAGAAACATTTGTGTAACTTTGTGATTGAGGTGTGATATAAGCTGCCATTGCAGTTCCGTCAAAGAAAACATAAACTTTAGTGTTAGGTAAAAATGCTTGTCCTTTGAATGTTACATTTCTAGGTCTAACCCAAGGTATCAATGCTCTTGATATAACTCTTGTTCCTTGAGACTCTTCATCTATTTGTTCTACAACTTGAGTGTTAATACCTGATCTTTTTAAATTTGATCTTACTGTTTGAATTGCTCTAGTTATAACTTGATTACCTTGTTGTGTAGTTTGTACTCTTGATGCAATAGTACCAGACCATTGTGTTTCCCATGAGTTCCACACCGTACCTAATCTGTTTGAGTTTGCAGCTCTAACAGCATCAAAGTTTCCGTCAACGTTAATAATTAAATCTGGTGCTGTTTCTGTTTCAAACCAATCATCACTTTGTGGGTCAAGATCAATGTTTCCTACCCATTGTGCTGTAATAACAGGTTGTACTTTTTCTGCTCTTGATGCATATGGGTTTTCAGATAATGTTTCACTTGAATAAGGAAGTGTAATTAATGGACCAGTTTTTTGATAACCTAATGCTGTTCTATTTGCATCTGTAGATACAGACTCAGTTAGTGTTGCATTTCTTAATATACACTTAGGTCTTAATTCTTTATTTTCCATATCCATTGCATTAGAGTAATCTTTATTTTTAACATCACCTACTCTATGACCTGCAAAGTTATCGACTACAAAACCTGATTTAAATCTGTTTAGACCATTTGCGTCTGTTACTTCAAAAGACTCTGCGTCTCTTTCAAGTAATGACAAGTTAGTGTAGTATTCTAAGTTTTGAATTCTTTTTTGTAGTTTACCAATATCTCTCATAGTAAACCTTTGAGTTTTAAATCTTTCGATTTCAACATCTGTAGGTCTAAATGTATAAGCAGGTATGAATAGTTTAGCTAGTTTCATAGCATTTTCTAATTCTTTAGGTTCAGTTGGAACTTCAGCTGAAGAACCTGTAACAACTTTAAAATCACCTTCTTGAGTTAAGAAAACTAAAGCTAATCTTGATAGATAAAATTCTAAATCTGCTGTTCCTAAAGTGTTTGGTTTTGGTGTATCTACTGTTGATGCACCTGTGCCATCAAATTGTCTATGAAAGAAATCAAACGAATTGCCTGTAATTGTATCTACGGAACCAATAGAATCTGTTGCACCAGCAATATTTTCACATGTTGGTCTAAAGTCAACAACATCTGTTAATGGAAACTCACCAGTCGGTTCTGGTTCATCTGGGTCAACTCTTGTTGCTGTATATGTTGGAATATTACCATATCCCATTTGACCAGCGACATCTGAATATGAATCTACTGTAAAGAAAGAACCTGAAGAATGACTAAAGAAATCAAATACTACTGCTAGTCTTCCTCTAGGTTTTGATGCACCAGCTTTTAATTGTATTCTAGAAATATCATAAAGGTTATCTCTTTGACCTGTATCTAGTAAATAATTTGAAGTAATAATTTTAGAACCAGCTGTTACACTTGAAACTATAGCAGTTGCACCAGAGGACGCACCTGTAATTGTTTCACTTGCCTCAAAGTTTGCAGCTCCCACACCGTCTTGTAAATAATATGTAATTGGTGATGTTGGATTAATAACTCTTGCTACTGCACCAGAAGTTCCACCAGTAATTTTTTCTCCTCTAACAAAAGTACCATTGACTGTTGTTAAAGCGATTGTTGGTAATGATGCATCTGAACTTGTATCCTCAGAGTCAAACACAGCACCTAAAGTAAAAGCATCTGCTCGTCCTAGTGATATTGTATCATCTGTTGCTCTTGTTCCAAACGCACCTGTTGTTGCGCCAGCAACTTTAACAACTTTAGATAAGTTAGTTGTTTTTAATCTAGCAGAGATAGATGTTTTTAATAGTGTTGCAGTTAATTTAACTTTAGCACCATTTCCAAAACTTGTATTATCTGATATTGTAATTGTAGCTGTACCTGTGCCAGAGATTGTTGACTCAGCATCTACAATATCTCCTTGAGATGCACTTCCACCAGAACCTGCTGTTAAAACCGATAATGTATAATCGATATCTGTATAAGATAAAAATGTTTCATTTGCACCAGCAGTAAATGATACAGCACCAGAAGAGTTTGTTGTTGCTATAAATTGTCTTCTAATTGTCATCTGCGTATCAGACGAACCATTGTTATCCTCTGTCAATAATGTTTTAATTGTAGGTTTAGGTAATCTATATAATGCAATATTTTTTTCTGCTTGATTTAATTTACCAATCTTTTCAGATTCTAATGCAACTGTTGTTGAGTTATCTTCTTCAAGAACTATATTATCATTTGCATCTGTAGATGAAGCATCCGTACCATCTAAAACTATTTGACCATCAACACCTGTTGTTGTTGATTCTAATACAGTATCAGCAGTAAAGTCTTGACCACTGTCTGGGTCATCCATAAAGAAACTTCTTGTTTCTGAAAATATGTGTGTAACAATATTTGATATTGTTAAATCTGCGTTAGATGAGTTTTCTACAATCTGATCTGTTTCTGCACTATCAGATACTATTAGTTTTTCACCTACAGTAAAAGTACCAGAAACGTTTGTAAGTACAACTTGAGTACCACTTGTTAACGTACCAAAAACAAAACCTGTTGCATTTGATGAAGCACCTTTAACTCTAACTCCACCATTACTATGATTAGCAGTTAATGCTGAACTTGGGTTATCGTTTAATGTTAAGTATGTAAATGGTCTTATATCAAAAAGATATAATCTGAATACTGCATCTGTATTTCCCATAGTACCAGACTCGTATTGTATTGTTCTTGCTCTTGCGACCCCTATTTGCGTACCTGAAGCTGTTCCTCTTGTTGACGTAACATCATCAAATAGTTGAATTGTTTTGTATGCAGTTGTCTCACCAGAGATATCTGTTACATCTGGTTGACCATATACATTTGTTATCTTAACAAAGTTTCCTAATTCTGCGTTTATTGAACCTGCGTTTACTGTATCAAATTGTCTTGACTTTTCTACATCTTTAAAAGTGATAGTTGGTTTTTCTAATTCATATCCTTTTACATATGCCTTACCTGGTGATATAGCTAATATAAATTTACCTTCATCTGCTGTTCCACCATCGCTAGTAGTATCACCAGAAGCATAAACACCTCTGAAACTTTGACCTTGATATCTGTTATCAAGCATTTCTCTAGCATCTAATTGAAAAGGTCTTACTGTATAGTCACCTGACTCGTCAAACGTTCTTCTTGCAAGTGTATCACCTAATACTGAATATTCAGTTGGTCTTGCATCACTTTGAATTTCACCATTTTTTACTCTAGCAATTTCAACAAACTCATTGTCAGCTGTAGATGTTAAATCTAAAGATGTTAAAGTTAAACTCATCTTTAATCTATGAGCACCTTTAGCTGCAAAGTTTGAAGCACCAGTTGCATTATCTGTTAAAGATTCATCAACTTCTGGTGTTACCAACTCTTCATTTAAAGTTATACCTATTCTAGCTGATGCAGTTTGTGAACTATCTGATAATACAATTGTTTGATCTGCTAATTGTACGAATGTTCCTCTTATATAATAAACACCACCTGTTGTAGTAACAGCTGTTCCTAATTGTGAAGCGCTTGTATGAGTTGTCGCTGAATTAGTGTTTATTGCATAAGTTGTAGTATGGGTAATAGATTTATCAGCATAAATGTTTTCAGAGTTTTGAAATACAGTTGTTTCTAAATCCGAACCAGAAGAAATATATCTTACATATAATAAAGGTTGTGTTGTTGAAGTTGCAGCTTTAAATCCTATGACTTTTGCTTTTACACCAGACGTTGCACCTACGATTGTAACAGGTGAGTCTTCACTATAATATTGTGATGGGTCAACTGTTTCTCCAGCGAAAGCTGAAGCAAGTTGTACTGAATAGTAATCTGTATTTACAGAAATACCGCCAGGTATAACTACACTACCCTCTTGAAAAACATGAGAACCAAATCTTTCAATTTGATTTTGTAGTATTGATTGTAGCTGTGTTAACTCTCTAGCCTGTACTGCGTAACCAGGTCTAAAAAGTATTCTATGAAAATTTTTGTTTTCTGCAAAATCATCATAATATGGTGCTACGTTTAAGTCAGTTTTTTGTGCCATATTATTCCTTAAAACTCAATAATTATCTTAACATCTTCAGTTTGATCTGATACCCTTTGAATTGGTTTTCTGTTTTCAATATAAACTATGTTACCACTATCAGGTTGAAGTTCTGGGTTTGCATATCCACTTGTTAGTGTAACCGTGTTTCCGTTTGCAAGTGTGACTGTTTCAGAACCAGTTGACGATGGTGTACCTACCGCATTTGTAGTAGCGCCTGTGATAGCATTTGTACCACTAAATGCTGTAAAACTTTGTGTAGTTGTTGCTGTACCATAAGTAGAAAATCTTTCTTGTTGATAGTACAATAATTTTCTTGTGGCATCCCACTCAACAACTCTACCTACTGCACCAGTTGTTGCTTGAGTGATTTGTTCATCAACATCAAAAGTTCCTGTGGCTGAAGAGAACTTAACAACATTGGTTTGTCTAGCTGTAGTTGCAGACGCCACGGTAGTTGTACCATAATTGGTAGGGTCAACTACTATGCCAACTTGTCTAAAGTCATTTTGTACTGTAAAGTCATCACCTTCAGCTTGTGTTATAGTTGTATTTGCTATTACAAAATGACCACCTAATTCCTCTACTGCATCTTTACCATGGCCATCTTTTGGTGAGATGATTATTCTTACATCTCCACCTGAACCTGAACCGATGTTTGCAGAACTTGTTAAAGCTGCATCTGAGAATACGTTTGTTAAAGAAACTTTTCCAAAAGTATATGCAGCTCCACCTGCGTGTATTGTTGTATCTGTACCAGCAGTTAATCCAAAACTTGCGATTGAACCACCTGATACTGTAATTCTTATAATTGCACCACTTGATGTTCCTTGACTTGTACCATCACCAAACACAGGTGCGTAGTATGTTCCGTTTGTATAACCTGAACCAGCAGTTACTTTAATTGATTCTATTTTACCATCTACTGCAGCTGCAGAAACAGTTGTATCTGTAGATACAGGTATGTAATCTGTAGTAATAAATTTTACAGCTTCAGACGCTGTGATTGTGTACATGTATTTTATAATGTATCCGCCTGATGCGAATGGTGATGTACTTGTAGATGTTGGCTCGGAGCCTGAAAATGCAGCCCCAGCATTATTGTCAAGAACTTTATATACATCTTTATTAGAAGTCATGAAATAAAATCTTGAACCATAAATTGAGGAAGCACCTGAAGCTGTAGTGTTCGAAGATGAAACTCTATCATCGTACATATCAAAGACTGTAGAATTGGCCCAGTTAACTCTAGGAAGTGCAAAAGAGATATCTGAACTTGTAATTTTTTTAGCCCCTAACATAGAATCCCATAGATAGAATTCATTTGATATGGCATCGGCTGGCGTTGGTGGAGCTGTATCTGTACCACCTGAAGTACCAGTTGTGAAAGGCATTGGTTTGCCTAAGAATAAGTAATAAGTTGACGCAGCTGATTCACTAAAGGACTCGTGAAACTGATTTGCGTTATGTTGTCTAAATTTTTCTGTTATAATTGCTGTCATTGGTATACACTTCCTTTTGTATTTATATTATTTATACGATATTAAGAACTCCTTATCTCAATAACCGAAGATTTTACAACTGCTCTACTTCCTAATTGTATTACTCTTAACGGTATATCTTCTTTTAATATTTCTGGTCCACTAGAGAAACGTAAACTTGCATGTGGTATTTGACCCTCACTAGCAATTAAAGTAGAATCTTCTAATAATATATGATCTATTTGTGCAGCTGCATCATCAACATCTCTTTCTGATAATAATCTAAACCCTGCGTCTGTTCCGCTACTATCAGTTCCGTTTAATATTAGACTATCAGTTGATACTTCTTGACTTGCATCTTCTAGTAAAAATGCGTCTGCAAAATTCTTTTGTGTTGTTTTTTCATATTGTGCTCTAGCACCTGGTACCATTGTACTATCCTCTAATAATAAAAACTGTTTATTAGATGTGGTTGAGAAAGACTCTGCAATGATAACACCATCCTCTTCTAAAATAAATCTTTCATCACCAGAACCTGTTTTTTCTGATATAATAAAATCATCTTGATCTATTACTTGGCCTGACAATTCTCCACTTGTTACTAAGTGTCCGTCTAATTTTATGAAACCATCTATCTCTAATTTGATACCATCAAAGTCAGGTGCCGATGCATTATTAATATCTGAACTTCCGTTATCTAAACCTCTATTAGATAATAATTCATCTGCAACTATACTGTCTTCAAATATTATAAAACCAGAATTATCTTCTAATTCTAAAGGTGACACAGCATCAAATTCTAATATTACTTTATTACTAAATCTTAAACCTTGTACATCTATTAAGTCACTTGGTTGTCCTAGTAAAATTCTATCTGGTCTAACTATATCAACAATTCGTAAGTCTTCAAAAGCAGATATTGGAATTGAGTCATTTGTTTTCTGTGAGTCTTCTAATATCATTTTATCAAAGACAGAGTGTACTGTAGCTGCATTAAATGAAAATGATGAGTCTTCCATTTTTAATCTACTTGTATCACCAATACCTGTTCCACTTTCTAATATTATATTATCGCCTGCATCCGTACCACTTACTGCTGTTGCATTTAACACTATAAAAGAAATCACTGGTATTGGGTCTACACCATCTAGTCTTAATACTTCAGTTTCAGAACCCTCTAATTGTATTCCCTCACTATCAGGAAACATACCACCATTACCTACTGCACCACTAACAGTTCTCATAAAGTTTTGTGAAGCTCTTGCTGTTGCTTTTGATTGAATATTTTTTTGGAATAGAGGTATAAAATTAGTTTGAGCTTTATCACTAGGTGCTAAAGAAGTTTCTGCCATTATTCTTCCACCTGCACCAAATTGATCTATTGTACCATCTTCAAATAAGAAAGCATCACCTGCATCTGTAGATGAACCAGCAGTTGAGTTAATTACAATTTTATCATCTCTATGACCTAATCTACTTGATACTTGTACAGCTTGAGAAGTTCTTCTAAACAATTCATCAAACAATGTTGTAAGTACAGAACCAAGAATAGGTGAAAACTCAGAACCACCAGATGCTGTAATTGCATTTGATAAAAATGTTGCGATACTAACTTTACCAAAAGGTGCAAACCCAGATGGGTGTACTGCTCTTCTTAACTCGTTAATGTATGTAGCAATTGATTGGCCGACTTGAACTTCATAAGAAAATTGTTGATAGTAGTAAGAGTCTTGAACACGAATCAAGTCCTCGCCAATCAACGACTCAATGTTTACATACTTACCGTCTGTAATTTGTTTTACTCCAGCACTTACCGTACCAGTAGCAATATCTGCTAATAAAACTGTACCTGATGCACTTGCAGTTGATATTGTAACAGCTGCATCCTCAGAAAAATCAATACTCTCTTGTAGTATTAAACTATCGCCAGCATTATTTGTGCCATCTGTAGAGTTTAGTGTAATAAAGTCTGCGGCATCAACATCTGTTTCATCTAATATTTTTCCACCATCGTCACTAGCTTCTAGTGTAATTAAATTACCAAAATCTTCGTTCTTTAATTTATTACCATCTTCATCTAATATAAATGCTGTACCTGTATCAATTAATGTATCGATTAATATTTTACTTCCAGCATCCGTTACTAATCCCTCTTGAGATTGTTCAGTTAGAAACACACCAGAGTTATCTTCTAGTGCAATAGCTAGTAAAGGATTAGCACCATTAACAGGTTCTGCTAATATTTTAAATATGTTTGCACTTGTACCATCAAGTAATAAATCTTCTTGATTATCCCTTACAAAACTTTGTGGTGTATTAGTTTCTATAACTCCACCCATGCCAGAATGGTTAACACAATAATAATAAAGGGTAGGTGCATTTGCAGCTATTGTTATTTGAATATATGCACCAGTGGTACCTGTTTGAATTGTAATAGGAGACTCAGTTACGCCAGTTGTATAAGCCACACCATCTGCGTGTGTACCATTTGGTGTAGTAGAAAATCTTAATTGATGTCTGTTTGCAGCTAAACTATCTCCTAAAGAACTATCTGATAAATCAAAGTAGTAAGTATTACCCTCAACTAATTTTAAACTTTTTTGTCTTTCATTATTAATTTCAAATACATTTGCAGTATCATCAGCGTTTCTAACTTTTTTAACAACAACATTTATTAATCTTGTCGCTGGTGTAGCAATACTTGTACCATCTAATATAATATTATCATTTGGTGTACCAACTATATCTTGAACTTCTTCCATAAGAACATTATGACCTGCAAGTCCTCTTGTATCTTCTTGTACAAAAGGTGCGTTGTAAGTAGTTGCTTGTTCATGTCTTATTTTTATAATGTCTTCTAAAGTAATATCTAATTGTTGAGTAGTAGGGTTCCAAGCTTTTACTTCACCTGTGTGTGATGTAAGAGTTTCACCTGCAACAAAAGAACCTGTAACATCTTTTAAAATAAAGTGAGCTCTGAAACGCATGTCTGGTAAATCACTTGCGTTATAATTAAAACCAGAGTCATTTACTTTTAATGATTCTACAGCACCAATATCTTTTGTTAATGCTAAAACTTTTGCACCAGAACCACTAACAGTTTCAAAACTAACAGTAGGAATAGATTTATAACCTTGACCTTTATCATTTAAAAATATTTTATTAATAGATGATGCAGTAGAACTACCAAAAGTACCAGGCTCTAAAAATATTTGATCAGTATCATCACCAAAGGTATCTAAGGTTGTTTGAGTTTCATCTGTAATAATTCTATCATCTGCATTTGAACTAGATGAGTCAGTACCATTCAAAACAATCTTATCGTTTTCTGTAACAGGGTAAGATACTTGAGTTTCAGAATTGTATTGTGTAGTAGGTGGATCAGCCAAACCATAGTTTCTTTCTGAACTTGGCATATAAAAAGTTTTGCCAGGAAACTCTATAAACTTAAATGGGTTAGAGCTATCAGTTCCACCAGCTGCAGCTGCAGTTAAGAACAATGGATAGTAGTAACCTTTTCGTCCACCCCCAAGTTGTTGATCACCACCAACTACAGTCTCACCAGTGGCAAGAATATAGTAAGGACCATTACTTGTTTCATTTGATTCTAATTGTATGTTAAATTCTTCAGAGCTTGATGTAGTTCCAATCTCTTTTAATAAATTGCCTGATGTTGTATCTGTGGCTGTTTCTAATTCTATACCTCCACCAAGTATTGATATAATACCTTCAGCTGCATTGATACCACCACCTGTAGAAAATATTGCTTTCTCACCAAGTCTATAACCAGTACCAACATCTTGTATGAAAGTATCTGATACTGAACCTGATTTTAAACTGTTAACTAATACATCTGCAAAACCATTTCCTTTATCGCTGTCAATAACTGTTGCTTCAGACTCAGAATGTAGAATACCATCATTGCTTAAGTTTGCTTTATTAATAACTGTTTTTACAACAAACTCAATTTCTAAATCTACAGAGTTTGATATACAAGTTATAGTCTCACCAGTTTGAAAACTTGCACCTTGTGATTCATTTTCTAAAGCAAATTCTATTACAGACGTTGTACCTTGTTGGAAAGTAGATGCTGATGCTACAACAGCAGTTGCACCTGAAGTTCCACCAGTAATAACTTGGTTAATAGCTTCTTGACCTGTAGCATTACCACTAGATGCAACTCTAATTAAAATTTGATTACGCCAATTACCATCTGATACTCGTAACATGTTTTCATTAGGATAAAATATTTCAGAGTTCTCATTCAATAATATTTTCATAAAGGTCTTATGACCTTCTTTAGTTCCTTTGGATGAATATAAGTCTTTAATATTTTTTACTAATTTTCTTTTAGATACTTCACTTGCTAAACTATTTGGAATAGTTGCCATAAATGAATTTCTTACTTGATCAAAAAATTCAAATAAAGTATTATCTGTATCTGCGTAATCTAAAAGTTGTTGAATGTTTTGGACAGGGTTTGCTTTGTAAGTAACAATCTTAGCTTCTGCACCAGAAGTTAATCCTTTGATTGTTTCTCCGATTTGAAATCTTTGGTTTGCAGTGGTATATAAAGAAACGTTTCTTACATCTTCTACAATCACTTTTGCCTCTGCACCAGACGTTTGACCTTTTACAGTTTCACCTGCTGTATATTCTGTACTGTCTTCTAAAACTATTCTATCTACAGCTGCACCAAGTATTCCGTTTTCAGATAATAGATAACCTTTTGTCTCTGGTTCTAGAATTACATAGTTTGTCGTAAAGTCTAAAGTTATTTTTGCTGACTCTAGAAATGTAAAATAGTCTTCAACAAAATCTTTAAAGACAGTATGATCTGCTCTTACGAAATCAGGTAACTGAGTTTCGATTTGTTGTGATACTTTGTTTATTAGTTTAGGGTCATTAGACATAGCATCTCATTCTAGTACGAACTTCCTGAGCTTCCACTTGAGCCAGATGAACTAGATGAACTAGATGAGCTTGATGTCGATGTGGTTGTGCTACCTGTGGTCGTGGTTGTAGTAGTAGTAGAAGTACCAGACCCAGACACACTATAAGATGTACCAGAGGTAGACGCACTATCAACTTGAGCTGTAATAGTAGTGTTCGTAAAATCTATTTCAAGTAATTGATTTCTTACAGGCACAATATCATTTGATGCTGGTGTCATAATTAATCTAATTGCAGTTGATGTAGAACCATCAACATTTGATATTGCAGTAAAATTAATATTGTTAATTGTGATATAACCAGAAGTATAATCTATAGTTCCAGCTTCATTGTCAAAGTAAGAACGTGTTGTACCAATCAAAGCATATCTTCTTAAATTACCAGAACCATCATCGTCAAAAAAGAATTCTGTTTCTGTATCCGTACCAACTTTAAAACCAGAAGAAGATAACACACCACCAGTTGCTTTTAGATAACCATCCTCTGGGTGAAACATCGCATTGTTAAATGCAACGTTATAAGATTTAGTTGTACCTTGTTCTGGTGTAAAATCTTTAGATAGTTTTACAGACGTTGTGTTATTTAAAATAGATGTATCTGACTCATCAATTAATTTAGAAACTGCTGATGCTCTGTATTGTCCATTGAAAGTTTGTAGAGTACCAGAGTTATAATCTGTTAATGTTGTATTTACAAGAGTTACTAATTCTGAACTTAATTTTGTAGTTGCTGATGAATCGTAATTAAATGTTACGTTCAATCTTAACTTTGTAGTCTCTGGGTCAACAACAACAGGTGTGATTGATGCAACAGTAAAAGGTGCTAAGTCAGTAATCAATTGAGATTTTTGAGAAGACGTTAAGTTTGCACCAGTTGTAGATTTTACAGAGATAAACACTTTACCATATTCAGGTGTTGATGTTACACCAGTTGAAGAGTTATAAGAACCAAGCTCTCCACCGAATACTGAAACTGCTTGTGTTTGTGGAAATAATCTTTTTACATAAACCTCATAGTCACCAGTGGTTACACATCTACCTTGCGATGCATAATCTAAAGGTGCATTTAATTTTATTGATTGAATAGTTTCTGGTTCTGCTCCACCAGTTGCTCTTTCAACAGTTGTCAAAGTTATATCAGTTACGCCATCAATACTTGCAGGTGGTGTAAATATAAAAGCACCATTTGCATCTGACTTATTAGTTACAACGTATTTTAGTATAACGATGTTACCATCATCAACAGCTTTAGAAACAACACCATCACCAAAGTAAACTTCATGTCTTCCGTTTTCTATTTCTTGTAAGAAGTAAACAGTAGAGTCACTAGCGAGTTGAGTTATGTCTGTTGCTTTTGTATAAGTTGTAGTAGTAGAATCTGAAGCAGAGTTTTGTACTTGTACTGTAAGAGTAGAAGTATCTGCTCTGTTATCTCTTAATATAAATCTTTGTTCTAGGTCTGTAGTGTTTACAGTATATCTTGTAGTAATGTAAGTACCTTCATAAACTTTTTGTGCATCAAAGTTTACAGAGTTTCCAAACTTGGCACCTGTAACATCAGCAATAGTAACAAACTGATAACTAACACCATCAAGTGTAGTAGTAAATGCTGTTCCAGCATTCATTGTCTTTGTAGTAGAATCTGTTTTAAGTGAAACGTTTATTGTCGCCATTGGAGCTGTGGCTGATCTAACTTCATATCCTAAAGTTTTTGCATGTGATACAGCTGACGATCTTAATGATGCTGTATCTAAAAACATTTCATTTGCTAACATGTTAGCATTGAAACCTAGATAGTGTGTATTGTAAGCTAATGTATCTAATAGAACATCAATACCTGAACCATCAAAGTCATAATCTTTGAATTCTTGTTGTGCTTTTAAATATATTTTTAAGTTTGCTTTGATATTATCAAAGTCTAATTCTGTTACTCTTAAATTTCTTTTCTTTGTAGTTGTAGCCATTATCGTATTCTTTCTAACATAATTGATAGATCAACTAATTCAGTAGGTGCGTTAACAACATAAAAAGATATACTAATTTCATAAGCATTATTATCTAAATTAGGTATTGCTCTAACTGAAACTAATCTTGCTCTTGGTTCAAAGTTATTAATTACATCTTCAACTTTTCTTGCAATAACATTAGCAACAATAGGAGTCATGTTTTCGAATAACATATCTCTTACTCCACCATGTATTTCAGGGTGGAATGGTTTTTCGTATTCGTTAAGTAGGACTAAATTTCTGACTGAACGTTTAACTGCTTGAATATCTTCAACAACAGATACATCTGAGTCTGTACCTTTTTTGCCAAAGAATAAGTCTAGGTCTCTATATATCCTTGTTGACTTATCACTAGAATTTATTGATTGAGAGTCATATCCCAATCTACCTGGTCTTGATGCCATCGAAAAAATCTCCTACTACTTTTATTATTTATACAAAAAGTCTAGAGATTAATCGCCAATGATTACAGTTGTTGATGCGCTTTCTATTTTGTTCGAACCATCAGAACCTGATATACCTGCAGGGTCATCACCTGTGTCAACTTGATCATCTAGACGAGCTGCACCTTTAGTTCCACTATTGAGATTAATTGTGGCTGCATCCATAGTAGCATTACCTGTTACGTTTTGATCGTAAGTTCCTTTGATATTCTCTGTAACATTACCATCAACTTGAATATTCCAATTACCTTTGACGTAAGTATTACAATTAGAATCTATTGTAAGATTTACATCACCTTTGACATTAACAAATTCTTTACCAGCGACTATTTGATAATTGTCACCAACTATTCTAGTAACTTTATTACCCATTGCATCTATCTCGTAAAAAGTTCCTTTTCTATGATACTCATGAATTCTTTCAGTACCAACAGAGTCATCGTATTCTACAATATGACCAGATGAAGTTTCTATTACATTGTTGTCAGGGTATACAGCTGCGTAAGTAGATGCTGGTTCATCAAAAGTTTCATCGGAATTAGCGATTGGTATTGTTTTGCTTCGGCCTTCTTCTTTAGTTGTTAATACTGTATGCGATAAATCTGTTTCATTCTTCGCAAGTCTATTAACATCACTTTCAATAAATTGTGTTTCTGTTGTAAAGTCATTGTCATCTTTATCAGTACCATGACCAGAGTTAGAATTTTTTTGTTCGGGGTATACGTCATTAGGGTCAGAGAAACCAAAACGACTGTCTTTGTAAGAGGGTTTACCTTTGAGAGTTCCCATTACAATAGGATTTTGCATCTCAGCTGCATCCATATAGAAACCAACAACCCAAGTTCCGTTTACTATTTTAGAAAACTTACCGATACCTTGCATTGATGTATCATTTGTTGGCGACATAACAGACGCCCACGGTAAACTGTCCGTTGGTATATCTGTTAAGTCTTTTGTATGGAAACCATATGCTCTTACTTTGACTCTTCCTAGTTTATCAGGGTCGTTATTATCTTCTACAACTCCAACAAACCATTTAAAGCCATCTAGACCCATATAGTGCTGAGGATTTTTTGCCATGTGATTATTTAGTACGCAATCACATAATATTTTATTCCAAGTTGTTTAACAATGTCAAGGATATCTAATAGTTCATCTGCTTTAAAATCATGAACCATATACTTTGAGGGGGATTTATATAGTACTATTCTCATGTTTATAATTTTTTTCAAATTGACGCCATGACTTTCTCATTTCGATGTAAGTTTTATCGTGAGTTACTAAATCTCTATACTTTTTAAAGACACGAGCGGCTTTTGCTTTCTCATTTGTTGCCCAATCCTTTGCTTGTGGTAATTGTCTAAACTTTTCATCGTGAGTTTGTACATACTTTCGACCATCTTTATGGTTCGCATAACGCCTCGCTCGGGTAAAACCCATCTCTAAAAACTTTCTACACATATCCATACCAACAAAA
>Ga0114933_10000184_pt1 | contig 75601 bp, 73 predicted proteins | sample 4SBtaG_FD_89691 | JGI IMG/M metagenome (GOLD analysis project Ga0114933, IMG submission 89691) | Deep subsurface microbial communities from Kolumbo volcano to uncover new lineages of life (NeLLi) - 4SBTROV12_W25 metaG | ecosystem: Environmental > Aquatic > Marine > Volcanic | place: Kolumbo...
AATCTCTTGTCCGGCTGGCTCTTTCAAAGAACGCCCATCAAGTCCACGAATGGCCTTAAGTTCATTGATGGTCGTCGGGGCACGTTGTGCTATCCCAACCAACGCCAAGTCAGACAGGACGAATCGAATGGGAACATCTTTTCGTTGAGCCGTAACTTCTCTCCATTTGGCTAAGACCGATGCAACACAGCGTGGCTTTCCCCGCAAATGCCGAGCCTCCTTGATTCGCGTCCATGCAAGGTCCGGGGAGAGATTGGGCTTGGATCGTTGGTGGACTAACTCACATTCAATTAGAGCCCAATCTAAGCGCCCCGCCTCTTTGAGGTCAGATACGAGCCGATCATGTATCTCGAAGAGGTACTGAACATCGTTTGCCGCGTAATCCTGCTGATTCTTTCGAAGTGGGCGTTCAAACCAATCGGTTAATCGATCACCTTTGGGTAACCGCAGTCCTACGTATCTTTCCACTAGAGCCGACAGGGATGGTGTACTCATCCCGGTGAACCCCGCTGCCACCTGCGTATCGAATAAGTGTCGGGGTCCGACGCCGCACGCACGCTCCAGTACTTCGATGTCTTGCGAGGCGGCGTGCATGACGAAAACCACATCACTATTTAAAACTTCAGCTAAGGGCGTCAAATCAACTGCTAATGGATCTATCAGAAAGATTTCGTCGTTGATCTTCAGCTGGAGCAACGCCACCTTCGGCCAATATGTCCGCTCCCGATGGAATTCTGTATCAAGGGCTACGCGGCTAGCTTTGAGTGCTTTCACAAGAACTTCAGCCAAAGACTCTTGCGTCTCTACCCAAAAGTAGGCAATGTCTTCGGTTTCTTCAGCAACAGCACCACCTGATTCGACGGTTGCCGTTAATCGGCGCCGGCGAGTCACCTAGTTTCGCACTCAATGGTGCGTTCTGAAGCAAGCCAAGCGAGGACTCCGCCAGTGACATTGAACGCGTCGATGCCCTGCGCGCGGAGATACTCACATGCTTCAGCACTTCTAACTCCACTTCGGCAAATAACGTAGACGGGGGTGTCGGTGGGGATTTCACTTACGCGATCAACGACCTCACCCAAAGGTATGAGCCGACTGCCCCCAACGTAACCTTCATCCCATTCGAACTGTTCCCTAACGTCTACTACTGCAGCCCCATTCGCAATCTGGCCTGCTAGCTCGTCAACTGAAATTTCGGGAACGCTCATCTGTGGACCTCTCGTTCAGAGGATACCTCTAGCTTCAAGTCTTACTAGAGGAAAGTGCGGCTATTAAAGCATCGAATTGTTCCGGAGTATTTATGTTCTGAGTCTCTTCGGAGGTAGCCCGAACCGCTACGAAGTCGTGCTCCTCTAACACCATCTTTGGACCGCGCTCTCCCCTATCGAATCCAGACCGTAGTAGTCCCGCCGAGGATTTCTTGTAGAGGCCGATCAGGGGTTGTAACCGGTCGCTCTCAGCGAGGGCTACCGGTTCTTTGGATTCCGCACCAACAGCCAATAGAGAACGAAACAACCGGGCCGAGACAAGAGGGACGTCGCACGGACATACCAATATGTCGCCCAACTGCTCGACGGCATTTATCAAAACGTGCAAGGGACCTTGCTGTTCCAACTCATCTGGGATTACCGGCAAGGCGATAGAGGAGTTGCCTCCTAATGCAACTATCGACTCAACCCCTGCCTCTCTCATCGAACCAGCAACCCAGTCGACCATCGGGCGTCCAGACAACCGCAGTGACGCCTTGTCTTGCCCCATGCGTGTAGATCTGCCACCGCAAAGAATTGCCCCTGTGGCTGTCATTCCGCCTCTGGTACTCCTGAGGGATCGAGCTGCATTAGGAATTGAGCGCAGCGTTCGGCCTCATCAAGTTCTCCAATTGCCAATGCTGAGCGGTGCAGACCCAGCAGCGACCCCAGAAACCCATGGTTGGTCTCGTGCGTCCACCTGACATAGCCACTACCGCGCCATCCAGATGCCCGTAACGTGTCGAGCCCTCGGTGGTAACCGACTCTGAAATATGCGTAGGCCTCTATCGGATCATCACTCAGATTTCCTAAGGCGGCCCACGGGTCCAAAAAGCGAGGCCATTGAGCAGCGACCGCTGCAACCATGCCTTTTCGTTCAGAAGGAACCGCCGCCAGGGCGTCTCTTAAAGCTGAGACAGCACTCGGTTCGTAGCTGGGAATGACAGTCTCAGGCAGACCACCCGTTGTTAGGTTAATTGGCGTCTCAGGCATAAGTTGACTCTACTATTCGTACTTCACAGCGGTTCGGAGATCTGCTGAACAGCGGCCTTTATGAGATCGGCTACCTGTTCGGGATGAGACATCGGAGCATCGTGCTTGGCGCCTTGCAGGCGAACTACTCGCCCACTACTTGCCTCGTCTCCGAAACTCTCGGCGGCTTTTTGCGCATGGTCTCCGGACGAATCACCCACTGCAAAGATCAGTGGAATCTGGGCATCTGCAATCGAATAACGCTGCGTTGTTTGGGTGTTCAACTCATGAACCATGAGGACCCCCTGACCTCGAAGTTTTGAACGACTGTTAGCCGGCAAAGTTCGCCAACGATCCTCACCGATCATGCGTCTAACAAAATGTTCCGCAGCATCGGCCGGGTCGATACTGCTATCCGGCGGTGGCGGCCACCAGGTTTCCCAGGTCCGTGGAGCTTCATATGACACTGCGGCACGGACGAAGGGGTTACCGCGGCTGACAGCGCCCAAAGCGATGCTGCCTCCATAGCTGTGACCGAAAAGTACTGTTGGGCGGTCTCCTATTATCAGCTCCAGATCATCAACGTGTTGCTCGAAGGTGCATGCACTGCCCACAGAGTCGGAGCGCCCGTATCCGCGTCGGTCGTAACGAATTACTTCAGCGTTACTAATTTTTCGAGAAACTCTGATCAATCCGGCGGCCCTATCCACTGCGCCATGAATTAACACAACCCGTAATGACGAGTCCGTCGATCGACTCCGGTAAACCGTCAACCCTTGAATCTTTTCTTGAAAGCCTGGCACTGTTCAGGGAACTCGCAACACCCTAAGAGTGTCCGTTGCGTGGGTAGCAGCACTTGAACCCGACACAACCACAACGGTGTCACCGCTACGAACCACACCTACCCGAGCAGCCGTCGCCACAGCTTCTTCAGCTGTTGCCGCTGGAGTCGCTTGTTCGTTGAAAATCAGTGGCCGTGTCCCCCATGACAGCGAAAGCTGATTAGCGGTGCGATCATCGAAAGTCATTCCAAAAAGTGGGACTGTCGGCCTAAATCGGGCAACACTTCGCACAGTGAAACCTGACCGACTCAAACAAATGATTGCCTCCGCATCGGTGTCAGTTGCCGTTCGCGCCGCAGCCATTGTGAGGGCATCCGTCACACGCAGATAGGCAGCATCGGATTTCGATCCTCTACGGATCGCCTGGATGTGCTCCGACCAACTCTCGTAACTAAATTTCTCATCAGCCCGCGCAGTTATCCTGGCCATCGTTCGAACTGCGTTAATAGGATCCCGTCCGATCGCGGTCTCTCCGCTCAGCATGACAGCCGATGTTCCATCGAACACTGCGTTTGCTATATCTGAAGCCTCAGCGCGAGTAGGTGTAGGGGCTGAGACCATCGACTCAAGCATCTGAGTCGCAGTGATCGCTGGTCGGCCAAGAGCAATACATTCTTGGATGATGTGTTTTTGTAGGTGAGGTAACTCTTCGATGTCTTCCTCTGACCCCAAATCTCCTCGCGCCACCATCACTGCCCCCGATGCCTCAATAATGCCCTCAAGGTTCGAAACTGCAGCTTTTGTTTCGATTTTTGCGATAACCATCGGCCCACGCGGAGCTGGCTCGACACCCAACCGTCTGATGTCGTGTGCTGAACGCACAAAGGACAGAGCCACCATGTCAGTCCCTAATTCAACAAAGGTATCCAACAGAGTTAAATCATGGTCAGTCGGAGAACTAAGCCTCAGGCGGTCCGACGGAATATGAATACCAGGTCGCCCCTCAAGTCGTCCGCCATGAACCACACGAGCCTTGAGGCGGTCACCCTCACGCTCTTCTACGCTCACCACGACTTGGCCATCGCCAAATGAGAGGCTGTCTCCGAGTTGGATATCTTGCAACAAGTTCGGATAGTCGACGCTTATAAAGTCACTGCAACTCTCTAAGCCTTCAACCCCGAGAGATATCTGAGTATCGTCGATAAGTTCGACGCCCCCCTCCTTGAAAGGTGCGCAACGAACTTTCGGCCCCGGTAAATCCACCACAATCCCAACGTGTTTCCCTAGGTCCGATGCCACGTGCCGAACCATGTGAAATTTGTTTACCTGCTCGTCGAGAGTGCCGTGCGCCAAACCAATACGGGCGACATCCATTCCGGCTTCGATCATCCCGCGAAGAGTTGACTCATCCTCAGAGGCTGGACCGATAGTCGCGATAATTTTCGTGCGTCGTGCCATTACCTCCACGGTACCGAGACATCACGAAAAGGCCAGAAAGAATTCATACTGTTCATCGGATCGTCAATAAGACCGAAATGGCGGCTGGGTCCCCTAAAGCTCTATGGTCAACCTCGATGGAATTGATATTCGTTCGTCACGGCAGACCAGAGCAGATTCAAAACTCGGATGGCACTCCTGCCGATCCCCCACTTGCAGAAATCGGACGAGACCAAGCTTTGGCTGTTGCCTCGTGGTTGAGTGAAGAGTCAATCGACCACATCTATACGAGCCCCATGCGTCGCGCTCGTGAGACCTGTCAGCCTATTGAGAAGGCTTTGGGGCTTACGGCCAGCGTCCGTGACGACATCAGTGAGTTTGATAGGGACTCCAGTTCGTACGTTCCGATGGAAGTCCTAAAAGAGACCAACCGTAAAGCATGGGAACGCATGGCGTCTGGTGCGATGAGCAGTTCGCCAGAAACGCTTTCAAGTTGGTACACCACCACAGTGACCCAAGTTGAAGCAATCGTCCGGGTCCACAGCGGTCAGCGTGTCGTTGTCGTGTGCCATGGTGGCGTGATCAATGCCTATCTAGCACGGTGCCTTGATTTTGATATTCAGGGTTTTATGAAATTCGATGTTGATTACACGTCGGTGACTCGAGTCTTGGCTTCAGAAGCCGGGCACAGGAGCGTGAAATCGATTAACGAGACGGCGCACTTCCGTAATCAGCCGCATTTGATGGTGCGCTGACAACGGTGCCGAAATTAATTGTTTGGAACTTCTGAAAACGGCAACTCTTTGTCGGTTCTTACGTCGCCAGGGAGACCCAATACTCGTTCACCTAAAATATTTCGCATTACTTCGGACGTTCCGCCCTCAATCGAGTTCGCCCTTGAACGCAAGAATTGCTGTTGGGTGCTGGCTAGGCCCATGGCGTTCCCTGAACGTTCAATCGAGTAAGTGTCATACAACATTCCTTGAGCCCCCAAGAGCTCGACATTGAACTCATGAATGTCCTGGTTGTTTTCAGCAAAAGCGAGTTTTCCTGTCGAGCCTTCGGGGCCCGGGACTCCCTTTGCTCTGTTTTGGCTCGCTCTAATGTTCGTCAGTCGAGCAACTTCGGACTTGGTCCACAGCGTCATGAGCCGGTCTCTTAGAGATTCAGTCTTCCTGGTTTCATCCATTTCTGCCCACAGACGGACCGAATCGCTGATTGGCCCCGATCCACGAGGAGCCTGTCCGCCTCCTATGGCGACTCGTTCGTTCATCAAAGTCGTCAATGCAACCCGCCATCCATCTCCCGGTTCTCCCAATCTTTCCGAATCCGGTATCCGGGCGTCTGTGAAATAGACTTCGTTGAATTCAGCGTCTCCTGTCATCTGACGCAGAGGGCGAACCTCTACTCCGGGCTGATCCATATCGACGACGAAGTAGGACAAACCTTTGTGTTTTGGTGCTTCGGGGTCGGTCCTCGTAACGAGGCAACCCCAACGGGATACGTGAGCAAGGGTGGTCCAAACTTTCTGTCCATTGACAATCCATTCCTCTCCATCTTTGACGGCGTGACTTGTTAAACCAGCCACATCGCTTCCGGCTGATGGTTCGGAGAAAAGCTGGCACCAAATTTCTTCGGTACTAAATAGCGGCCGTAAATATCGTTGCTTCTGATTTTCGCTTCCATGGGTATACACAGTCGGTCCACACATGCCGTATCCGATGGGGTTTCGTGGCCAGCACATAGGGGCGCCTGCTTCAACGAGCTGGGCGTTTACGTGCCCTTGAAGCTTCGGCGCCATACCTAAACCTCCGAATTCTTCGTCGAAATGAATCCAAGCGAGGCCGAGGTCGTACTGCGCTCCCAAAAAATCAACCCTTGATCCAGCAGGGTCGTGTTCCCGGAGTAGCCGTTGCACTAGCGAGTCGAGGTGTTTTTCTTCCTTAGCAGAGTCCACATTTGCTCCAGAGGTTCACGCGATCAGGCCTACAGTTTGCATCGTCGTGTTAGATAATGCGAAATTGCTCTGAAGAGAGCTGGAACATCCACCCGACTGCGCTTACTGCTGACTCTGTGATGGCTACCGGCAACACAAGGGACTCAGTTCAGACGACTCCACAATCGTGTTGCTAATGCTCTTATTTCGTCTGTGTCGCGTTGGTCGCTTCTCTCAGCTAGTTCGTCCATGTGGCGAGCCGCTTCATCAGTCCTGCCGACAGCCTCTAAGGCTGAAGCTAGCTGTTGGGCTTCGGCTATAGAAGGACTCCCGAAACACAGGGCTAATTCAAGGACGGGAATGAGATCTTTTGTCGATCTGCTCTTGAGATGGATCATTCTCAAGTTATTTAACATTCGGGACAAAATTGATTGATTGGTGACCTGGTCTAAATACTCTTCCTTGAATTCTGCCGATGGGTGCAGTCGAACGAATAGCTCTTGGGCCTCGTAACGGCTGATCATCTTTCCTTCAAACGGGTTCACGAAGTTGTTGGGGTCCTCGTGATCCCGAAGGAGGAAGTGGCCGGGCATACCAACGCCAAGCACTTGAATCGAGCACCGACGGGCAATCTCAATGACTAAGACTCCAAGTGATATCGGAATTCCGCGTCTACTCAGGATGACCTGATCGATGTAGCTATTCCTGGGAGCGAAGTACTCCAACTCGTCTCCTGCGAAGCCGAGGTCGCCGAACAGGCACTCGACAACTCCCTCCAAAGTTCTTGTCGACACTTGCTCAGCTAAATCGTCCAGTTTTGCTAACTCTTCATCAAAAGTGAAGGTCTGACCCTGGCAATGGCTACTAAGAGTCAATGCCCCTAGGTCTAGGGGTACGTGAGGTTTTGATAGGAGCTCTCTAAAACGGCCCAAATCGGGGTACGGCGAGGAAGTCACTATGTCCGGAGAGTAGCTTGGCGAGCAACGTTGACGGTGAACCGAGAGACCACAAACGATGCCTATCCCTCATCCTTATCTGGACACAAGCACTCCAGTGCCAATCGCACACCGCGGTGGGGCTGGTACTTGGCCGGAAAACACGATGCCGGCGTTCCAAGGCGCAGTTGATCTCGGGTTTCAATATGTGGAGACGGACGTACATGCGACTGCTGATGGTGTTCTGGTCGCCTTCCACGACAACCAATTGGACCGTGTGACCGATCGGGTCGGCAAAATCTCTGAACTGGCCTGGAGCGACGTCCAAAAGGCCTTAGTCGACGGCAGAGAGCCAATACCTCGGTTTGCGGAACTCATGCAGAGTTTTCCGAATCTGAAGGTCAACATTGACCCCAAATCCAACAGCGCGGTGCGACCGCTAATTCGAGAGTTGAAGCAGCTGCAAGCACTCGACAGAGTCTGCGTTGGTGCCTTTTCCGATTCACGGTTGAGAAAGTTTCACGAAGAATTCGGACAAGAGATATGCCTAAGCATGGGTCCGATTGAAGTAGCGGTCGCGCGTTTTTCTTCTTGGGGCTTTCCGAAAACGAGCTTCCGGGCCCGCGCCGCGCAGGTACCCATTCGCCAAGGACCTATACCGATCGTCGACAAGCGTTTCATTTCTCGTATGCATTCACTTGGCATAGCTGTCCATGTCTGGACGATTGACGAAGTCGACGAAATGAACTGGCTCTTGGATCTCGGCGTCGACGGAATCATGACTGATATGCCAGCAACCCTTCTTGATGTGTTCAAGCAGCGTGATTTATGGCCGAAAGGTTGACCTGATTACGATGCTCGACACGACAGTGATTCAAGAATTCCAAAGGATTGTTGGAACTAATCACGCTTTGCAAGAAGAGGCTTTAACCACTAGTTACACCACAGATTGGACTGGCAGATTTAAAGGTGCATCGCCCATGGTGCTTAGACCTGCCAACACATCCCAGGTTTCAGAACTAGTGAAAGTCGCTCTGAGTGCCGGTCTGAGCATCGTTCCACAAGGCGGCAATACCGGGTTGGTGGGCGGAAGTATTCCGTTTCATGAGGAGATTGTTATTTCAACTTTACGCATGGATCACTGCGACCCTGTCGACGCATTAGCGCAGCAAGTCACAGTTGATTCAGGTGTGACACTGGCGCAAGCTCAAACACACGTCTCGCCTTTCGACTTGGAAATAGGAGTAGACCTAGCCGCTCGGGATAGCTGCACAATTGGTGGAATGATTGCGACTAACGCCGGTGGAATCAACGTCGTTCGTTACGGCCCCATGCGAGATCAGCTTTTGGGTATCGAAGCTGTTTTGTCTGATGGTTCGATAATCAGTCACCTCGAAGGTCTGGAGAAAGACAACACTGGATACAACTTTCCTGGCCTGTTGGCTGGCAGTGAAGGCACGCTAGCCATCATCACGAAGGCACGCTTACGCCTACATCCTCGTCCAAGCGAGCGCTGCTCAGCCATGATTGCGTTTAAGACTGTGGATGACGCCGTGGTTGCCACATCACAGTTGCGACGCGCTCTCCCTGCCTTGCAAGCGGTCGAAGTCATATTCAGTGAAGCTATGTCGTTAGTCTCGAAGCACATTGGGGCTTCGGTTCCTGTGGGCGCTGGATCTCAGGCTTGGCTTATCGTCGAAGTAGCTGCTAACACCGATCCGACAGATGAGTTAGCTCATGCCATTGACGACCTCGGGCCGTTGGCTGTAGATGTCGCAGTTGGCTTGGATACCGCAACTCGAAACGGCCTATGGCAATACCGAGAAAAGATCACAGAAGCTATCGCCACCCAAGGAACACCTCACAAGCTAGATGTGACGCTCGGGGCATCTCGGCTTTCTGAGTTCGTGACCGAGGTTCCCGCATTGATTTCTAGGGTTGACGGCCAAGCCACAACTGTCATGTTCGGTCATTTAGGAGATGGCAATGTTCACGTCAATATTTTGGGTGCCGATGGGGATGAGCCCAATGAGGGCGTCGATGATGTCGTTCTGAACTATGTAGCTCAACTCGGCGGAAGTATCTCAGCTGAACATGGAATCGGAACAGCCAAGCGAGAATTTCTCCATCTCAATCGATCTGAAGCTGAGTTAGCAGCCTTTCGTGCGATCAAGAAGGGTCTTGACCCGCAAGGAGTCCTCAATCCGAATGTGCTGATACCACCCGAGTACTCGTGACTGATTACGGCCCCTCAGTGCCTTTCGCTACGCGCTACGCGCGAAATGGGATGGTGTGTTCAATCGATCATTTAGCTAGCAGCGCTGGGGTATCGGTGTTGCGTAAGGGAGGGAATGCAGCTGATGCTGCTATCGCTACCTCTGCCGTATTGGCGGTAACAAGCCAACATATGTGTGGTGTCGGTGGGGATCTCTGGGCCCTTGTTCATGTGCCAGGAGAACCGCGTCCTTTTGCATTAAACGCAAGTGGCCGTAGCGGAAGCGGTGCTGATCTAGATAGCTTGCGCGAAGACGGCTTTAAAGAAATGCCATTCCATAAGAATCCCAGAAGTGTCACTATTCCTGGGTGCGTCGATGGCTGGCTTGCTCTTCACCAAAGATTCGGTCGACTTCCTTTGGATCAAATTTTTGCTGACGCAATTGATCTTGCCATTCAGGGTTTCCCTATAAGTGCTGAATGTGCCCAAGCAACGAAACTCTTGGAGCACATCGATAACACCGAGGATTATTTCATCAACGGGCTGCCGCAGACCGGGGAACTCATTCGACGCAGCAGCCTTGGTGAAACTCTTGAGGGCATCACCCACGGCGGCCGCGAAGCTTTCTACGGAGGAGCATTTGGGGAGGAATTTGTTGCCTTCGGCGCCGGTGAATACACCAGCGAAGACCTGCAGGACATCCAGGCGGATTGGGTCGAACCACTCGCAGTTGAGGCCTTTGGTCAACGAATTTGGAGTTTGCCACCAAACTCCCAGGGATACCTATGTCTTTCGTCGGCGTGGATTGCTAATCAGCTGGAAATGCCGGCTGATTCTTCTGACCCTCTGTTTTGGCACTTACTGGCCGAAGCATCTCTGCAAGCGGGCTTTGACCGGCCAGATGTGCTCCACCAAGACGCGGACGGCGACTGGTTGCTGGATCCGGAGCGTTTGCAGCCACGGGTATCTGCTATCAGCCCGCTCCATACTTCGAGGTTGCCGACAGGCGTGAACGATGGTGACACCATCTATTTAAATGCCGTGGATGCGGATCGCATGGGAGTGTCATTAATCCAGTCGAACGCATCAGGGTGGGGCGCCTTGGTCTTTCTCCCAAACCCCAGAATTTCGCTGCATAACCGTGGAATTGGATTTTCGCCTAATCCCGATAGCCCTGCCGCATATGGACCCCGTAAGCGTCCGCCCCATACATTGGCTCCGACAGTGGTGGAAAATCTCGACGGAACCCTGCGTTCTCTGGTTGGCACAATGGGTGGTGATTCTCAGCCGCAGGTGGTGTTGCAACTGCTAGCTCGCTTGTTTGTAGCAGGCGAAGACCCGGGGCAGGCTCTCGCTGCCCCACGTTGGCGATTCGCTGCTTCCTCTTCGAACGGGTTCAATACCTGGGCGGAGCCAACGGAGGTCATCCTAGAGATAGAAGGTCAGCACCTGAGCTTGATTACCAACTTGGAACGATTGGGGCACATTGTTAACTCCTTGCCTGCCAACAACAGTGCTTTTGGCCATGCGCACATAATCAGCGTTGAAGGAAATGTGTTGTCCGGTGCCGCCGAGCCGCGGGTTACCGCCTCGGGCACCGCTAGCTACTGAGTAGACCAGTTCAGCGGTTTTTCCAGTTCACTTCCCCTTTTCCTAGAAATGAACTCATCGCCTGTTTGCTGTCTTCAGTCCCCGCGGAAAGAATCTGAGTACGGTTTTCCATGTCTATACCGGCGCGCAAGCTCGGAATCTCAAGGTTGGACCACATCACTTCTTTCGTCATCCAAACTCCGAAGGGACTATTGCGCGAGATTTCCCTAGCGACCGACAGACACTTTTCCGCTAGATCTTCATCGGCGACGACGTTAGTAACGAGACCTATCCGGTTGGCTTCCTGCGCATCGATAACGCGTCCAGTCAGCATCAGTTCCCACGCCCTAGACGCGCCGATAAGGCGTGGCAGCATCCAGCTGACCCCAATATCGCAACCGGAAATTCCAAGCCGAACGAAAGCAGTCCCGAATTTCGCGGAAGCGCCGCAGTAGCGGACATCACTAGCGCAAGCTAATGCGAATCCACCACCAGCCGCAGCGCCGTTCACTCCAGCAATTATTGGTTGTCTTACATCACGCATACGATGAACCAACTCGGCTATGTATTGCTGCACGGCCATTCCCTGTTGTTGTTCTCCGAACTCCTCAGTGCCCGGAATCTTGCCGAAGCCTGTTAAATCGAGACCCGCGCAGAAACCTCGGCCAGCGCCTGTGAGGATGACGACACGTGTGGAGTGATCGTTGTCGATATCGTCCAACGCTGCATGCAAATCAGCAACTAGGCCATAAGTCATTGCGTTAAGTCGCTCGGGCCTGTTGAGGGTTATTCGAGCTATTCCATCTTCAGGAAAATCAATCTCAAGATTGTCATATGTAGTTTCCATGGGGCCGCCTCTTTCCAGAGGCAACCGACACTAGCTCGAATTATGGATCTCTTAAGAGCCTTCGCCCTCGGCAGCGACTTCAATTCGACCTGACCCATGGGATTGAGCGTTACGGCACGCAGATTCAGCTGCGTCTAGGAGATCTTGTGCGTCCATGGCGTGAGAGGGATAACACGCGACGCCAGCTGAGAGGGTCACAATGTCACGAGAAGGTGATTCGGAGTTCGCGTTTCTGACTCGATCTGCAGCCCACACCGCTCCCGCTTCGGACGTGTCATCTAGGAGGGCAACCAGCACACCACCGCCTAAATCACAAATAGTGTCTGATTCGCGCACGGTGTTAATAATCACCCTCGAAGTCGATCGCATAGCATGCTCTCGCACATAAGGCGCGAAGGATTCGAACTCATCCAGTTCGAAGTAAACGACTGATATTGGCTTTAATGTTCTTCGGGCCAACGCCATTTTGCGTTCAAGTACTACAGAGAGGACGCGACCGTCCGGTAAACCGGTGACCGAGTCAGTTATTGAGTCCATGCTCGCTTCGGGTCCGCGCATCAGATTTTGATCTCTCGTTTCACATCAGGTGACAAAGGATGTGAAATGCAAGGGTGCCAGAGTGTGGCCAGAAGGACAAGGGGGGAGGCAAACCTGTAGGCCAGTATTTAGAAGCGCACCTCTCCTTCTGCTCGGGTCGGGACTATGGTCCCTACATGCTTATTGCTCGACACCTCCGCGAGGGCAGCATCCGCGTTGCTTCAGTCGTTGATGACGAATTAGTTGACCTCGATACCGATCATGATGACCTCCCTCAGCTCTTGGCTGCTGGGGTAACCCTTGAAGAATTGGCTCTGGGTGCACGGACGGCACTATCTGACGCACATCTTCTAGCCCCTGTAGGTGCCCCGCCGGCAATTCTGGCTGTGGGCTTGAATTATCGAGCACACGCCGAGGAGGGTGGCAGAGAAGTACCCACCACACCAGTGATATTCACTAAGCATCACAACTGCATAATTGGTCCTGGCGCTGGTATCCATATCCCGACGATCGCCCCAGAAAAGGTTGATTACGAGGGTGAGTTAGCCATCGTGATCGGTAAACGGTGCAGACACGTCCCGCGTGATCGCGCCCGAGAGGTAATCGCTGGCTACACGGTCATGAACGACGTAAGTGTCAGAGATTGGCAACGGGCGAGCCCAACAATGCTGATGGGCAAATCTTGGGATACTCACGGCCCTATGGGTCCATGGGTGGCTACAAGCGACTCGATTGATCCACACAACCTGCAGCTAACCACTCGAGTTAACGGCGAAATTCGTCAGGATTCAAATACCGACGACTTGATCTTTGATTGTTTTGACATCGTGCACCATCTTTCGTCAGCCTTCACCCTCGAAGCAGGCACTGTCATTGCTACCGGAACACCTGCCGGTGTAGGGCTGTACTGGGATCCACCCAAGATGCTTGTTGAAGGTGATGAGGTCTCAATCACCATTGAGGGAATCGGCACACTAACAAATCCCGTTATCTCCGAACCTGATACTCAGCTTCTGTGACTCTTAACGAAACAGGGCTTCAGGGATGTCGACAATCTTCGCCCTCAAATATTCACCTAAGGCCTTTGCCTGAGGGTCCTGCCTAGTCGAAGCGGCGACTCCTTCCTCTAAGAGCCCATGGAAAATAAAGTTCAGACTCAACAAGTTGGGGAGGAGGTAACGATCAATATGTCTTTCATCTGCCTCGGGCATAAGCGTTTTTAACCTATCGATGGACAGGAAGTCAGCTAACCAAACGTACGCTTCCGCAGAGCGAGCAAAGATCCCCAGGTTCGCGTTCGGGCCCTTATCTCCAGATCTAGTCCCAAACAATGCTCCTAAAGGTGACGACCTAGTTGCTCCTTGGGGAAGGTCTGGCAATGCAAGCTCTGGGGTACCGATCTTCTGACCATCAAGTGGTGGAGTGCTGTCGATCACTGTGAGTTTGCCGTCGACGACGACCTCCATTGGGACGAGGTCCGAATCAACCAAAGTTGGCCAATACACACCGAACGGTTGGCCTGCCCCCGGGCCTCCTCCTGTCCCAAACATGCCCGGAATTGAGCAGAGCCCAATTTCAGTTCCGGCATTCGAGAACGCTCTTCCCACCTTCCTTTCGTCAGGATCTTTGACAATGATCTTGTAGACCGCCACTGCCTCTTCATTCGTAGCTGGATTCTCTTTGTTAGTGGGTAGGAATTTACGCACGACTGTTTCGTAGTCTTCAGGCTCATATGGGCAGCTGTTCCAAAACTGGCGTTCAATTAATTCAGCTTTTGCTTCGATGTCCAACCCGGTCAGACCGATAGAAATTTGGTTTCGAAAACCACCTTGGTAGTTCATCGCTACTTTGAGTTGCTCTGGTGCAGGTTCTCCTCGCGTGCCTGAGATTTTCACCCGGTCTTTATCTACCTCTTCGACCTTTATCGTGTCGAAACGACTAACTACGTCTGGGTTGAAATACCGCTCGCTCTGAATTTCGTAAAGAAGCTGAGAGGTAACTGTCCCAACCGATACCTCGCCTCCAGTGCCGTCATGTTTACCAATTACTGAACTGCCGTCGGCGGAGACCTCTGCCCACGGGAAACCCGGATACGTTAAATCTTCGATTTCAGTGAAGAATGAATAGTTTCCGCCTGTTGCTTGACCTCCGCATTCAATGACATGTCCTGCAACAATTGCCCCAGCTAGTTCATCCCAGTCGTCCCTTTGCCAACCGTGGTGCCAAGCTGCTGGGCCAGCCACTACCGCAGCGTCTGTTGCCCTTCCGGTCACTACTATGTCGGCTCCCTGGTTCAGTGCTTCGACAATTCCCCAACAGCCGATATATGCGTTTGCTGTGACAATGCGCTTTGCAAGGTCACCTAACGGTTGTCCGGTATCAAGGTGCGGGAAATCATTCCCCGAGTCCATGAGCTCAACTAACCGCGGAGTTAGGTCATCACCGGCCACATAGGCAATTGAAGGGTTAAGGCCTAATCGGTCCGCCACTTCCTGGACTGCGTCAGCGCAACCTTCCGGGTTCAAGCCACCGGCATTGGTGACGACTTTGATCTCTCGGTCAAGGCACTCACCCATGACATCTTCCATTTGGGTTACAAAGGTCCGGGCGTAGCCTCCCCCTGGGGCTTTAGCTTGAATCCGAGACAAGATCAGCATCGTTAGTTCTGCCAGCCAGTCCCCCGTCAGCGCATCAATGGGCCCACCGTGAACCATTTCCTTGGCCGCTGATAATCGATCTCCGAAAAATCCGCTGCAATTAGCGATTCGGATTGGCTGGTCGCTTGAGGCTGCCATTTTGTTTCTCCTCCTAGATATCTCTCCCTTACGGTAATCGAATCAACGGAGATCCTCCTAAGTGCGGAGATGCTCCAACACAAACACATGTGTTCTGACAGAATGGCTCCATGGCTAACCCTGTTCTGCTCTTGCATGGTTTCACTGGTTCGGTCGAGTCCACTTGGGCGCCGACAGGCATCATCGAACTTCTGACTGATGCTGGGCGCGAAGTAATCGCCTGGGACCTTCCCGGTCATGGATCGGCTGAAAAGCATCATGACCCAGCTGCCTACGCAGATATGGAAAAAGAGCTGGCCGCTCGACTTCCCGAAGGGCCAGTGGATGGCGTTGGGTTTTCGATGGGCGCTAGGACTCTTCTTTGTATGGCTGCTATTGCCCCTGACAAGTTCGGAAAGCTCGTAGTTTCCGGCGTGGGAAGAAACCTGTTCGAGCGCGACGAAGAACAGGCGGAACGAATCGCTAAAGGAGTGCAAGGAGAGGCTGACGATGATGACGTACATGCTCAAACCTTTGCTCGCTACGCTGCAGAACCAGATCAGGACGGCGTTGCTTTAGCGGCTTTCATGCGTCGAAAACATCATCCTCTTGGTGAAAATGAATTTGCCCAGATCACTCATCCCGTCAGAGTGGTGCTTGGCACTGAAGATTTCGCCGGACCGGCCGACCCCTTATTGAACGCTCTCACAGACGCGACCTACACCGAGTTGCGAGGCTGCGACCATTTCGCTACGCCAAAAAACTTTGGATTTATCGATGCCGTGCTGGAACACCTCGAAGCCTTTTAGTTTTGCTACCTAACCCCGCTGTCCCTAAGGCATTACCAAATAGAGAAGTGGATCCACGGTGGCACCGTTCAACCAGAGTTCCATGTGGAGATGGGCTCCTGTAGACACCCCGGTTGACCCTACAAAACCAAGAGAAGCTCCTACCTCTACTTCTTGGCCGGGTTCAACCTCTGAGCTCTTTAGATGGCCATACACTGATGCGACTTGTCCTCCATGATCGACGATGACTGTTGTGCCGTATGCGGTTAGATCCGTGACCGCTACGACAGTTCCACTCGCTACAGCCAATGCTGCACCTCCCGAGGTCCTGTTAGGTCCTATGAAGTCAACGCCGTTATGGATTGCGAGATCTCCCCAAACCGGATGCCGACGCCACCCGTAGCCAGAGGTCTTAACTGGTTCAAGCAGCGGAGACGCTAGGGACTGTAATTGCGGGGGCTGGTAGCTCTGACAGGCTTGAGAGTGTGAAATGAGTTTCTGAATATAAGCGGCGTCCAGCGCAGCCGAATATTTTGAAGGCGGATCGCTTGGTACCTCGGCAGATGTTCGCAAAAGGACCGCTCCAACGCCTGAAACTGACATGTCAGAAACTGGCCAAGAGTCACAGGTAGCAGCCTTAGCGAGAGTGGAGCTTCCAAATGCGGTGATCTGACCATTGGAGTGCACTAATGAGTAACCATTTCCATCAACCGTCGGGATCATTCCTGCGAAAGGATCTCTAAATCCTCGACCTGGTCCCGAGCCGTAGAAGCCGGCGTCACCGAAGGTGAAGATCCCTCCGTCGTCGGCGAGAAGCCAATAACCCAAGCTCGATTTTGTTGAGAGCATCCCTACTATCGGTCTGTTAAGTACCAGATTTCCTGTTGATCCGTAAAAGGCGGCATCGCCGAAGGAGAAAACGCCGCCATCTGCGGCAACAAGCCAATATCCGGCGCCAGTTGCAGAAGCAGCCATGTCGACAATGGGACTGTTAAGAACGAGTGCTCCAGTAGATCCGTAGAAGGATGCATCTCCGAAGGAAAAGATGCCTCCATCGCTAGCGACCAGCCAATAACCATTTCCTGTCGCAGTTGATGCCATGCCTACCAGTGGTTTATTTAGCGTCACTGCGCTCATGTCGCCGAAATGACTTGCGGCTCCAAAATTCAGGACCGAGCCATCTGACGTTGCTATCCAGTAGCCGGTCCCATCAGGCCGGGAGGTCATCGCTGTGACCCCAGACGCCACCGATAGCTGGTCGGGCTGCCCATAGCTAGAAGCACCACCTGCGGTTTCTACCTTTGCCGCGTTGGCTGGACCTCCAACCAAGAGCACTGCTACCGCAAGCAACGATGAGAAAAATATCTTCAACACGAAGCGTCAGTTTGCCGGGTTATTCCTCAGAAGTGAAGGACCCATGTAGTTTCGTTTGCGTGGCGAACGTTCTTGTTCTTGAACCTTGGTACCAAGGCTCTCATCGAAGTTGGGTTGAAGGCTGGCGTTCAAATAGCAGACACACCATTGACGTAGTCAACGGTTCCGACTCAGGCTGGCGTCGTTCTCTTGTGACTGCGCCAACGCGTTTTGCTGAAGCAATCAACGAAACGCGTCAACCCATTGACGCACTAGTAGCTAGCACTCCAATAGACCTCGCAACCGTTTTCGGCCTTGTCCATCGATCTAAGCGACGACCACCAACTCTTCTTTACATGCATGAAAGTCAAATCGGATACCCACCAGGCCCAAAGGGTGGCCAACCTTATCGGGCGATGATTAACGATTGGAACGCTATAACGACCGCCGACCGTATAGCGGTTGCGACTCAATTCCATGCTGACTTATTGGTAGAAAAGATGCCCGACTTCGCCAACGGGCTCGTGCATGGCTCTGGGTCGAAGATCAAATCAATACTCAATAATGTCCACGTTTTACCTGTGGGGATTGATGCCTCAGGACTTCGCCCGATAACCCTTGGTGGACCGATCAGAGTTTTGTGGAACCACCGTTGGTCCCATGACAAAAATCCGGGTGAATTCGTGCATGCCGTAACTATCTTGGCCGCCGAAGGGCACGAGTTTGAACTCTACGCGCTTGGTGAGGTTGAACCTGGTGGCGAAAAAGCGTATGGGCGCCTAAAGAGTCATCTTGCTGATCGCGTCCTTTTGTCGGGACGACAAACGTATGACATCTACCGCCAAGTCTTATGTCGCAGTGACGTAGTCATTTCGACTGCACAACATGAGTTCTTCGGCCTTGCTGTTGCTGAAGCTATTGCTGCTGGAGCGCGGCCTCTGCTCCCGGATCGACTCGCCTATCCGGAGATCGTCCCCGACGACTTGTCCTCGGAATTTCTTTATCGTGGGTCGCTGGAAGACTCTCTTCGTTCAACTCTGACTCAATCTAGAGACGACGTTCATCGCTATAGGCAACAAACTATGGAATACGTTTCAAAGTTCAGTTGGCGAGATGTGACGCCCCAATACGATTCACTTATTGACGAGATGTTGGCAACCACCTCATGATCCTCATCGACACTCCAATCTGGCCGTGGAGAGGTGGGTTGTGGGGCCACATGGTGTCGGATGTTTCATTTCATGAACTCCATCAGTTTGCCCAGCAATTAGGTAAGCGTCGCATTGGGTTTCAAGGCGACCATTACGATATTGATCAAGTCGAATATCAGCGGGCCGTTGAAATGGGCGCCGCAAGAATCGATAGTCGAGAATTGGTTCGACGCCTCCGAGATTCCGGGTTAAGGCGGAGAACTAAACGACCTCAATGGGAGATCGCCTACCAGTCAAAGGACATTCACTCTTTCGATACTCTGATCGAAACAGTCCAAAGCACTGTCAGCTCGGAGGCTGACTGTTCCCGCCTTCTTGACGTACTGAGGTCCGCCAACTCTAATCCTGAGGTTCGCGAGGTATTGATCGTCCAACGCGCTGGAGCTTCTGCCATGGTATTGGAATTTGATGAAAGTCCTGAACTAGATACATCTGGTCTTGACGTGTTTGTTGAGAATGGCTCTGAGGACACAGTCGTCTTCGAGTTGATTATCGGCAATTGTTAGCAATAGCCGCAATTTTGATGGAGATTCATTCTGTCTCTTCTGCTTCGACCCCTTCATCATCTAACAGGTCTGACTCGATGAGTTCATGGCGTCTTATGTAGGTCGATACAAAGGCTTGGACAGTGGCTGCAACCGGTACCGCAAGGAGGGTTCCCACGACGCCTAGCAGGGACGCACCCAAAATCACGGTTCCGAAGGCAACTGCTGGGTGAATATTCATTGTCTGTGATGTGATCCGCGGAGCAAACAAGTAATTTTCTAACTGTTGATAAATGGCTATTGCTAACAACACCCAGAGCGCACTAATTGGTTCGTTTAGTAAGGCGATCAGAATGGGGAGCAGACCGGCTAAGTAGGTTCCTGCGACCGGGACGAATTGCGACATGATGCCAACCCACAAAGCCAACGGTACCGGTGAAGGCACTCCCAGAAGAGCGAAGATGAGCCAGTGGACTAGGAAAGCGGCTAAGCCCAGCAACGTTCTCGAGTAGATGTAGGCGCCGGTCTTGTCGATCGCTATTTCCCAACCTTTCAACATCAACGCCTGCCGTTTGGGGGATAACGCAGAACAGAGAAGGCGACGGAGTTTCGGGCCGTCAGCAACGAGGTAGAAAGTGAAAAGTAGAACGGTCAATGTTTGGAAGATCAGTGACATCAAAGCCGTTCCTATGGATACCAAATCTCCGGCGATGTTAGAAGCCAATCGCGCAGCGCTACCCCCACTTGAAAACTCGGCAACTAGAGCGTCCGTCTCTAGGACGATCCCAAATCGAGCTTCTAGCCATTCCTCTATCTCACGTATGTATCCGGGCGCTTCCGCTGTCAACTTGGTGATTTGGTCAGCAAGTACCGAACCCATCGCATACAGAAAGCCACCGACCGCTAGGAGTATTAGGGCGAACATTGAAAGTGTCGCGGGTCCACGTCGCCAACCTCGACGGGCTAGCCAGTTCACAGCGGGTTCAATTGCAAATGAGAGAAACAAAGAAACGAGGATGACAATAATCAAAGAGCGCACTCGAAAAAGCATCCATACGAGGGCTGCTACGAGGGTCGCTCCTCCAAGAAACATGGCGGTGGCTCGCGGCACCCATTGAGGCATCTTCTCTGCTCGTTCGGTCATGGTGAACTCATAATGTCTAGGAGGTTGTTATGTATTATCCCATTTGATGCGATGCCGTTGATCGAGTCAGGGCCGGCGCTTAAGTCGAGGTTCGCTTCGCCATTAAAGTCAGTAAATTTACCTCCGGCTTCTTCCAATATCACCGGCATTGGTGCGAGGTCCCATGGGGAACAGATGGGATCGATCATTGCGTCGGCTTGTCCGGTCGCCACTAGGTAATATCCGAACGCATCTCCCCAGGTTTTCATGAGAGCCTTTGACCTTTTTAAGGCCACAAGAGCAGAGTCCGAGAAGGTGTCATAGCTGCTTGTGTTCACTAGAGCTCCATCGAGCTCGGAAACCGTACTTACTGAACAGCGTTGGCCGTCATGCCAGCATCCCATTCCGCGCGCGGCCGCAACTGTTGAGTTCAGGACGGGCACATGTATCACGCCCACTAGGGGGCCAGAGTCATCGACAACGGCAAGGAGTGTGGCGTATAGAGGCACCCCTCGCACAAATCCTCGAGTCCCATCAATGGGGTCAATGACCCAGGTCGTTTTGCCCGGTTCGAATAATCCACCTTCTTCTTCACCTACTACCGAGTGACTCGGGTGCAGTCGTTGGACCTCATCTCGAATGAATCGTTCCGCACTTCGATCAGCTTCAGTTACCTCGGATCCATCTAGTTTGGATTCAATTTGCAGACCTGAGCGGCGAAACCAGTCAAGCGTCAAAGCGCCAGCTGTTTGTGCCAATTCGCTGGCCTCGGTCAGTAAGCGTTCGAGAGAGACGGTCACGGCTCACATGCCTTTACTATCATGCTCGTCACTCAAAGTTCGGAGCGCGTTTTTCAAAGAAGGACGTAACTGCCTCTTTCTGATTTGGCGAACCAATCAAGGCTCCGATGTGTTCGCGCTCCGCAGCAAAGCGTTCTGCAGTGGAGCGTTCCGGTAATCCGTTGAGGATCGTTTTCATCCGTCGAACGGCCTCAGGGTTCTTTCCAGCGATCTCTCCAGCTAACTCCATCGCGGAGCCATGAGGGTCATCGCTGACCCGCGTGGCGACGCCAAGTTCGACGGCTTCCGCTCCGGAAATCATTTTGCCCGTGAAATACATTTCTTTCGCGACATCCAGGCCAACCACAGGTGGCAGTAGCACCGAAGCCCCCATGTCTGGTACGAGGCCCCACCTAATTTCCAGAACCGACATTTTGGTGTCTGGGTGAACGATTCGTATGTCAGGTCCCATCGCTATTTGAAAGCCGCCCCCTAAGGCATGGCCCGATATGGCTCCAATCACCGGAACCTCTAATTCTTGCCATACCCAAGCGGCCTGTTGTCCAAGGTGGGTGATCCGACCTTCTAGATGATCTTCAGATTCCTCGTTTTGATTATCTTTCTCATCGGTTCCCATTGCTTGGAATGAAGAAAAATCTAGGCCGGCGCAAAAGGACCTGCCTTCGCCACTGAGCACTACCGCTCTCACCTCTGAACGCCTTTTGAGATTTTCTCCTGCGTCTACAATCGCCCGAAACATTGCGTTGTCCAGCGCATTCAGCTTTTCTGGTCGGTTCAGACGCACGTCAGCAACACCATCTTTGATGTTCACCGTTACTCGCTCAGACATCAATACCCCTTCATTAGGTCCCAACAGTGTGCCCACTGCGGCTCTGTCGGATCAATTGCTAAAACGAACTTAACTTAACCAAGGCCAGCGCCGAATCCTTTGAAGTGGTTCGGGTGGGCCTTGTGTCCCGACTGGGAAGGTCAACACTGGAACTGTTAACTCTCTAGCTATTCGTTCCGCCGGAAATAAAACCAGCCTCGAGGTGGCTCCTTGTGGTCGTTCCGCAAACAAAATCACCATGTCAGCCTGAACTTCAGACGAAGTTCGCACGACAGCGCCTGTGAAGCTTTCATTGCGTAACGTCCGGAACTCCACTTCTACGTCCTTGGTCGCGCATTGGGCCAATAGCTTTTTCACTGCCTCTGATTCCGGTTCTTCAGGCTGGTATACAACCAACCGAGATCGCCACCGAGCAGCAATATCGATCAACCATTCCGGTATCTCTGCCTTCATCGACGAAGCAACCAAGACCCGACTAGGTAGATCAACTTGCGTCGGGTCCGTCGGTCCAGTTTCAGCCTCACTACCTGAGCCTTGAAGGTCCTTCGCAACAAGTAATGGTCCTACAAGTTCGAATAGGACCACGGACCCGAGTACTACGGTCGCAGCTTCTGCTCCGGGGGGCCCTAGCACTTCGCTTGCTAAAACCGCTAACCCAACAGCAACTCCTGCTTGGGGCGTGAGGTTGACGCCCAGACGCAGAGCAATTCTCCAACCTAAACCTCCAAATAAGCCGCCGATCAGGCCGCCGATAATCTTCGCCCCGACTCTTACGCTTATATAAACGACCCCAACGACACCAACACCACCAATGTCGTCAAGGTGAATGGATGCACCTGCAAGAGCGAAAAACAGAAGATACAGCGGCTGTTCGATAGTTCGAACAGTCCGAAACAAGCGCAGAGAAAACGCCTCGGGAGATACTGAGGCGGCTGTTGCTCCTGCCATCAATGCCGCAAGGGGGAGCGAAATGTTTAACCAGTCCGCAACTGCCCAGCCCAGAAGTATGTGAACAAGAACGAATAAGAGAAGTTCTCCAGACGTTTCAATTTGAAAGCCAAGTCGAGATATAAACCAGCCACCTAAGAGACCGAGGACAGTTCCGCCGATACCCAATTGAATGAAATCAACTACAGCTGCAGATATATCGGCATCTTGGTCAGCCAAGATGGTTGCTATCGGCAACACAGCTGCGAAAGTTGTCGTTGCTAACGCATCTGAGACGGCATGGGTGCCCACTACTCCTGTTGCATAGTCTCCTTTGGCTTTTACAGAACTAACGATATGAGCAATTGTCATCGGTGCCCCAGCCCCAGCTAACGCGGCCAACACCAGCGCTACTGACCTGTCGGCCCCCACTGCTCGAGTGGCCCAAAAAACCAGGACAGCACTCAACACGTATTGAGTTGCCCCTGTTGTCAATGTCCACTTTGCTGCTCTCAGAGCCCTCGTAGACACCCGCTCGCCGATGACGAACATCAAAATAGCTAGCGCTATCTCTGTAAGTGGTCGCAAAGACGAAAGCTCGTGTTCGCTTACCAGTTCAATTCCTGATGGCCCTAGTAGCGCACCAACTATTAAGAAGCCGACTAACTCGGGGAGGTGCCGTCGCGCTAATAACCGGCTGGCTAAATAGGCCAGCCACGCCAGAACAGCGAACGCTCCAAGAGTTTCTGTCATCGCCGCGACGCTACCGTCCGTTGTGGCATCTACATGGACTTTGGGTCGATTTTTAGGATCCGACTACAGGCTCGAAAGATGGGTCTCGCTTTTCGACGAAACTCGCAACGCCTTCCTTGAAATCCGGCCTTTTCAGTGACTCAGCCATCACACGGTTAGATTCTTCTAGGGATTCGGTTCGCGCCATATCCAATTGGCTCCAAATCTGGTTCTTCATTTGGGCCATTGACCATGGTGCGCTGTAGCGACCCAATTCTCGCGCGTACTCCATTGTGGCGTCGACGAGTTCATCTGGCGGCAGCACTCGACTTACGACTCCCATATCTTTAGCCTCTTCTGCCAGGAAGACTCGTCCAGACATCATGATGTCAAGAGCATTAGATGGCCCAACTACTCGCGGCAACATATAGGAAACGCCGTGTTCAGCGATCAGACCGCGCCGAGCAAATGCGCTCGTAAATTTTGCTCCCTCAGCAGCGAAACGAATGTCGCACATCATTGCATGCACGAAGCCAAGACCGGCACACGCTCCGTTTATCGCTGCAACAACCGGCTTCGGAATAGTGAGTGCATAATCATGTCGCTCATTGCGCAGCTTCGGCGCCGATTCTTCTTCTCCGTCACGCGCCCCTATGCCCTGCAGCATGTCCATATCAGCGCCGGAACAAAATCCTCGGCCTGCACCAGTAACGACAATTGCTTTGGCTTCAGCTGATCCGGACGCTCGGTCAAGCGCGTCGAAGTACGCCGAGCCCAGCTCACCTGTCCAGGAATTCAGACGTTCAGGACGATTCAGTGTGATCAGGGCCACACCGTCTACCTCGTCGTACAGGACTACATCACTCATATCAGGCCCCTTTGGCTAGAGACCACACCATACCTGTTAGAGCGACCTTGCTTCAGCGGTAGTTACGAAGCCGCAATCTCTTCGATTTCAACGGTCTCCATTACGTCGCCGACTTCGATACTCAGAGCGACGTCCATCCCGTTCGACACGAAACCAAACAGGTTGTAGGAGGGCGCGAGTTTCGACCGACAGTCGTCAATGCAGATGAAGAACTGGCTGCCATTGGTATTGGGCCCGGCATTAGCCATGGCGACTGCTCCTAGAGTGTATTCACCAGTCACTGGTTCGTCATCAAAGCGATATCCAGGTCCGCCGGTGCCTGTTCCTTCTGGGCATCCGCCCTGAACAACGAAGTCTGGGACGACGCGGTGAAAGGTCAAGCCCGTGTAGTAGCCGTCGCGGGCTAGATTCACGAAGTTGTTGACTGTGTTCGGCGCTAATTGAGGGTCAAGGTCCATCACTATGACTCCCTTGTTGGTTTGGAGAGTCACTCGATAGGTCGCTTGTTCGTTGATATTCATCTGTGGTGCTGAAGCCATGGCAGCACCCTACCGTCAGAACGGCAAATACTGTCAGTCGGTTGACCTCAGAGTCATACCCGCTAGTTCACCGGTGTGTTGACCGTCTTCCATGAATACCTTTCCATTCACGATTGTCGCGTTGTACCCAGCGCCACGTTGGATGTATCGCCCAGCGCCTCCTGGAAAGTCGTGGACGTATTCCGGGCCAGTGAGGGAAAGTTTTTCAAAATCGATGACATTTATATCGGCGTAGGCACCTTCAGCTATTCGACCTCGGTCTACTAAGCCGAAGAGGTCTGCGGTATCTGATGTAATTCTCCGAACGCCTTCTTCGAGGGTGAAAAATTCGGTGTCGCGGACCCAATGGCTGAGGAAGTAGGTGGGCTGACTTGAATCCATGATCTGTCCGACGTGGGCGCCGGCGTCAGCTAGGCCCATGACTATGGCTTCGTCTTCCATCATCGTTTCGATCGCGTCGTAGTCTTGGTTAAGGATTGGGAGAGACAACATCACAGATCCGTTTGAGCGGTCGGTTTCAGTCAGGAAGTACTCGACTGGCGTGACGCCGGCCTGAGCAGCTTTTGCCTCCAGAGTGCCGTCTACGCCGACTCGATAATCGGGGTCTTCTGCGTCCAGTAGGTAGAGCCGACTCAGATCCACCATCGCGCTACCGCCGCCGTGGATTTGTTCGGGGTTGTTGGCCTCGTCAATAAGCAATCGACGTGATTCTGGGTCCCGGATAAAGGCAAGTCGTTCTGAGAGATCCATGTCTTGCATGGATTTCCAGGTCTCACCGGCGCGCGCCCATGGAGTGCGGTTTTGGATTCCAAGGACAACGCCGATCGGCCGGCAGGTCGTCTGGGGTCTAAGTTCCGCGCCATTCGCGTTTTCAGAAGCTACTTCGGCTAACGCTACGTCGCTCATGTCTGGACGGACTGCGTTGTAGACCAACCCAAATGTTGAGGGGCGGCCGCTGCGACGAGTGATTTCTCCAAGGGTCTGGATTTCATGTTTGAGTCCTGCCCAATCCGCCCCTGCTTTTTCGAAACGTGGAGCCGACTCGAATACTCCTCTGCCGTGACGGCCAAGGACGTCAGCAAAGGCGAAGAGTTCATCGTCGTCAGCAAAGGTTCCGGGAATGGGTCGTCCATCTGGTGTTCTATGCAGCAAGGTCCGCGAGGTAGAAAATCCGAGAGCTCCTGCACCGATTGCTTCGTCAACTAGATCACACATTTTTGCGACTTGTTCGGCGCTAGCTGGCTCTTCGTCGAGGCTCTCTTCTCCCATCACATTCCATCTCACGGCAACGTGGCCGACCATTCCTCCGACATTTATGCCCTTAGGTAAGCCATCGAGGAATGAGAGGTATTCGCCGTAGGTTCGCCAGTCCCATGGCAATCCTTGGAGGATTGCTTCACGGGGAATATCTTCTACCGATTCCATCATTTCCGCTAGGTGAGAAATGTCTTCGGTCTTCACAGGAGCAAACGTCACTCCGCAGTTGCCCATCACCACCGAAGTAACTCCGTGCCAACAAGAGCTTGAGCCGATTGGATCCCAGGCAAGCTGCGCATCTAGGTGAGTGTGGATGTCAACGAACCCGGGTGTCACTATCTTTCCGGTGGCATCTATTTCCCGGACGCCTCGACCTGTTACCTCACCGACCATGACAATTCGGTCCGCCTTGATAGCCACATCTGCTTTTCGGGCGACCTCTCCAGTGCCATCGACGACTTTGCCGCCCCTAATCACAATGTCAAACTCGGTATCGGCCATCGAGACCCTCCATTTAGTCTTTGTAACCTCACGTAATCGTTACAAAATATCGTGCATAGTTCCTGCTCCAGACTAACCGCTCAAGCAAAGCGACACGTTGAGCTGAACAGATGTACCCTCGTCGTTACAAACAAGACCCAACAGCGTTCCGTGACGGGAAGCTCCTCAAGAGGTAACGAAGTGAAGATGGCAAACAGAAAGATCCACGTAAAGAAACTCGGCGGCCTTCTTTGCGCCTTGACTTTCATAGCTGCGGGCTGCTCCCTGAGTAGCACTGCGAGCGACTCGACGACCACCCTTCCAAGCGTCACGACAACGGCACTCTCCACAAATGCCGCAACGACAGACGATGCGGCATCAACCTCGGGGGATATACAAACCGCAGCTGAAAGGTACGGATCTGAGACAACGACTCCTCCGACGCTCACCAACGCTGACACCATCACAACTGCTGGTTTAGGACCTGTTCGGATCGGACAGACCCTGGCAGATGCCGAAGAAGCAGCCGGGGTGACATTTAACGCGGCATCAACCGGTAGTGAGAGCTGTCAGTACTACACGCCGGCAGCCGGAGCCACTGGTGCTTCGTTCATGGTTGTTAACGGGGAGGTAGTACGCGTCGATATTTCCAGTGGTCCGATAACGACAAAATCTGGATACGGGATCGGGTCAACAAAAGACGCTATTAAGGCTGCGTTTGGGAGCAAGATCCAGGAGTCATCCGCTGGCGACTACCTGACTTTCGTTCCCGTTACCGATGGCGACAATCTGATGAGGGTCATCTGGGAGCTTGATGCCAGTGGTGTCGTGACCTCCTTGCGAGTTGGTCGAACCTCACATGTGACTCCAAAGATCGGTTGCTCGGACGGCTAGCGGTGTGGTCAGCTGTCGACTCTGCTCCAAAAGTTGGTGACGACGTCGATCCATAGCTGAGTCGTCAACGCGAGCGAGTCAACATCAACGCGTTCGTCGTGCCCGTGGAACCGATCCATAAAATCAGACGCATTTACCCTGTCGCTGAATAGTCCAGCTCCATAGGCTATCGACCCTCTATCCCTATAGAAGCGGGCGTCTGTGGCCCCGACGATTAACGAAGGGATCAATGGAGCGCCGGGATGTGCTTTTTGCATCATCTCCTGCAGCAGTTGCCACATTGGTGTGTCGGTTGAGGAAAAGGTTGCCGGATCATCGTGAATCGGCCGAACTTCGACCTCATCGAACAAATCACCTAGCGCTTCTCGAAGGTGTCGGTCCACTTGGTCGCTGTCACCTGGGGCTGTGCGAATGTCGACATCTATTTCCACAGAGTCAGGGATGACATTCGTTTTGACACCGCCGTGGACGACATTGGGAGAGAACGTCGTATGACTGCAGGCATGGAGATGTTTTGCTAATCCAGGTGACTCCAAATTCGAGATTGCATCCCAGACCGACTCTGGATTCAACAGCGCATCTTTGGTTTCGTCGTCAAGTTCCAGCGTCGAAATCTGATGTTGCCACATTTCTGTCAACTTGGCAGCAGGGCGGTACTCCCCCAGTCGTCTGATAATTTCAGCAGCTTTCAGGACTGCGTTATCTGAGCCAAACGGCATTGAACCATGCCCAGGTGTTCCCTTGACGGTCAGCCTTCGCCAACCCAAGCCTTTCTCTCCGGCTGCCAACGTGATTTTTTTTCCGTCAGGCGTTTCAGTGGGAAGACCACCAAATTCGGTCAAAACATAATCGGCTGCCATCGCATCCCAATGGTTCTCGGCCATCCACTTAGCGCCGTAAGTTCCACCTGCCTCTTCGTCGGCAACGCCGAAGTAGACCAGATCTCCCTTGGGTCTGAAGCCACTGCGCGCCAAGTGTCGAAAGGCAACGGCCATCGATGAGGTCAAGTTGAGCATGTCAACAGCGCCGCGCCCCCAAACTTCTCCATCGATTAGTTCACCGCCGAAAGGGTCACGACTCCACCCTTCCGGACTAACCGGAACTACGTCTGTATGGCCCATAAGACATAGGGATGGTGCCGACGGTTCCGTCCCCTGGATCCGAGCAACCATCGATCGCCTACCTGGAAGACAATCGAAGCGCTCAAGCTCGACTCCAGGTCCTTCTAGAAAGTTTTCCAAAAGGTCACTATTTCGGATTTCCTCTCCCGAATCACTTTGCCCAGTGTTGACACATTCATGACGAATTAGCTGCTGGAGCAGCTCTACAGTTTCGTTCGTTAGCTGGTCGTCGGTATGGCTGAGGTCACTCATGTAGCAGATGCTAGGGAAGAAGTGACTAGTCAGCCAACATCGCTCAGTACTACCTTCTCCTTATGGCCGAAATTTCCTCGCTCGAAGAATTCCGTGAACAAACCGCCGCATTTATCGCCAGGGCTGTCGATTCCGGTGATGCTTGTCCGGCATATGGAGCAATTTTGCCCCCTCACCTACACCAACAAGCAATGCATTGGCAACGCTTTTGTTTCAATGAAGGTTGGGCGGGAGTGCATTGGCCAGTGGAGTACGGCGGAATGGGATTGAGTCCGCAACACAACATCGTCTGGCACGAAGAGTGTGCGATTTCTGAAGTCGCCCCCTACCTCAACCTGCAAGGGATCATTCTTGCCGGCGAAGCGATCCTGCGGTCCGGCACCGATCAGCAACGTGAGCGTTTTCTTCGTCCTACTCTGAGCAACGAAATTTTGTGGTGTCAACTATTTAGTGAGCCCGGAGCAGGTTCAGATTTAGCAGGCCTTCAGACCTCGGCTGTCAGGGATGGTGACCATTTCATCCTGAATGGACAGAAGGTCTGGTCGTCCAATGCCCAATTCGCTCAATACGGCATCCTGATGGCGCGAACCGATTCAGAGCAGCCAAAACACAAGGGCATAACTTTTTTTCTGCTGGACATGCGGTTGGCCGGTATCGAGGTTCGACCTATCAAACAAATGACGGGAGACAGTGAATTCTGCGAGGTCTTCTTCACGGACGTTCTATTACCAGCCGAATGTGTTCTCGGTGACGTTAACTCCGGTTGGGGTGTAGCTATGGCGGTGCTTCAGGATGAACGTGGAGGGGCAGGAGCCGCTGGTGTCATCAGCCTGCGCCGGCGACTTGAGACAATGGTCGAAAAGGCTGGTGCCGTCGACGCGGTGGGATCCGAGGAGTTGGTCCGGATTCTCAATAGAGGCAAGGCTCTCCAGTCGTTGATGGAACGCCGAGGTGGAGACCCCTTAATTGCTCCGATCGCCAAACTGATGAATAGTGAGCTTGGTTACGACGAGGCTCAATTAGATTCATTGCTGCAAGGTTCGGAATCAATGCTGAACTCTGCGTCAACCGATAATTTGCTTTATTCGCCAGGTATGTCGATAGCGGGTGGCTCTAGCGAAATTCAACGCAACATAATTGGTGAGCGAATCCTTGGCTTGCCCCGCGAACCTGAGATTGCCGAGTAGTGACTGCGTCAGCAAGTTTTGCGCAACAATTCTTATTCTTTAGCTAAAGATCGCCAATACCCCGTCTGCCCTCGCTGGTGTGCCCTGGGACGAAGTACTGCTAGCGCCCGAGTAGGCATCAAGACCAAGTATTGCCCGAAAATCGGCGGACTCGTCAGCCAGCCCTGCGTCCAATTGAATGCCGGTCGCATCTGCAATCCGGTTTAACCCCTCAAACGCAGACACCGTGGCTGCAGCCTCGATGACTCCAAGCTGCCCGAGTTCAGATTCAACTTCTTGACGAACCTTGGCAAGGTCGCTGTCTCCACGAACGGCCGATTCGGCGTACCGAACCAGGAGTTCCCCATGCTCTACTTCGGCGCCAGCTTCTAGCTGCTCTATATTCGCCTCAGAGCTGATTGCTTCGCTGCTCGCACGGAGCAGCGATACGTGCGCAGCTGTTCAGTAAAAACATTCATTTAACGCTGACACTGTCGAGGCCAGAAGCTCCACTTGAGGTCTCGAGAGTCCTCGGTCCCACACCAGGTCAGCGAACTGGGGTCCGCGGCTGTAGTGGCTTTGAACAACTTCACGCCACAAAACTTCTGTGTCTGGCACTAGAGAAGCTGCTCGCGACACGTTTGCCAAGGATTTATCAACTGTTTGACTTACCCAGGCGCCAACATCACCTACTCCATCTGGTCTAACTCGGCTAGGTATGCCGGCCCCGGCATCAGGTAAGTCACGCAACGGCAGATCCAGACAGCGATTGAAACTATCGATCACGTACTGGACACAAACGACGGTGGCAAGTTCCACGTATGCCTCTTCGGTAATCGACTCAATTACCTTGGATGCCCACTCTTTTGATAGTCGTCCTGGATCAGTACTCAACCTGTGCACCAGATCAATGGCCTCTGCGGACAGATTTGACACAGAGTCGTGTTCCCCTGAAACCATCATCGGGGTGAGCGCCTCAGAGCGTTCCCTGCAGAGATCGCACTCAAGTGCTTGCCGCGCTTCAGACATTGCCTGAACTCGCTCGGCGCCAGTCCACCAGGTGCCGCAGTCACCTAACCGCTGCCAAAGCTGCTCGTGCGTAGCTGCGAGAGCCTCGTCGAGCTCGAGAGCAGCCTGAGCGCTCGTTAGTGTCATGGTTGGAAACTAGTCGCAGATTGGTTGCAGCTGTCAAGCTGGTTTAGTAAATCACTACGAGTCGCTGTTACAGCTGATGGTAACTGGCTTCAATTTCTTTGACTGCTTCGTCGCTAAACGCCATGGGGAGAAGATCACAGTCCAGCCATAACTGGCGCTGATCCATATCGTGTCCTGTACCTCGAACACCTGACACACCGTGTGGAACTACCCATCCGGAGTTATCCCAGTCAGCAAGGTCAAATGCGTACCGAGCAACCGATGCTGCGTGCGCCCTTTCGCCTCTTTCCGGTATCACGCTTCCACAACGAACCGTGTCGCTATCTCCGGGGCAGGCATCGATTGGTGGGTGCAGGTGCTGCGCTGCGTGAAGTATGGAAGCCATTGGGTGCGGCGAAACCATTCTATGGAGGCGACCCCACGTCCAGGCTTCTGTGTCAGAGCCGAGCCTCAACTGGAGCTCAGTCAGTGTTTCATCTATGCATGATGAGAGCGCTTGGTCCAAATCTTCGTCTGTTTCCAGTCCGGGAACCAGGGTCCAACGATTTTCTACCAATAAGACCAGGGCGGCATCTGCAAGCATTCTGCTTGCGGCTTCTGGAGATGGCCAACCTGGAGCACCAGCCTGTGGATTCGAGACTCCGAGTCGTTCCCCAACACTTTCGCACCACCGGCGGCGGATAACTGCGTACAGCGATGCTTCTACAGAGCTGTCCGAAACTTCACAGTTCCAGCCGGTCAGCGAACGAACCAGCCAGTCACCTAGGGGGTGAGTGAACTTCGAAACACGCTTCACAACGGCATCAACTATTTCGGCTGCCCGAAGAGAGACGACATCACTGTGGATCTTCTTCATATCCGATAGCGAGGCATTTGATAGCTCTTCTATTAGTTGTGAGATTCGGTCATATCTAGAAGAGCCAGCGAAATCGAGCGATATGTATGGGGCACTATCGGAAGGCCGGTTATTTGCAGTCACTATGTATCCGTCAGGTGGGTCGCTGATGCCGGGGAGTTCATCAAACGGGACTGCTTGTAACCCTGTCCATGAATTAGCCGATTCACCGACTACAGGAGTCCACCGATTGGCTACCGGACGCTCAATTACGCGGCCCCTAATTTTGAATGAAATGTGGCCAAGCCGATCCGCGGTGACCATGTTGTTCACGGGAATCACCCAAGGCTGAACAGCTGTTTCAATTTCCTCGCAACTAGAGGCTTGCAACATAGGTAGCAGGGCATCGAAGGTCGTGTCCTGACCCATTGTTCCAGTCCACGCGATAGACAGGGCGACTTTGTCGGCAGGGTCTCCGATGACCACGGGGCCGCGTTCTGTCGAGCCACAATAGACATCCACTTGGCCTTCGTCGCGTATCGATAGAGGTACGGGTTCCCAATCGATTTTCTCTAAGTCGGTTGTTTCCACAAAAAGATCGGTGTCGTCTGCCATTCCGTGGGTGATACACCACGCGACTTCGTCATTATGACCGAAGTGAGGAAAACCGGGAACTCCTGGGAAAGCCAGCCCTATGGCGTTGAACTCTGGGCATTTCATATGAAATTGGTGGTAAACGTTCGGAAACTCGATACCTCGATGGGGGTCGCCAGCCAAAAGCGGTTTACCTGACGCTGTCCGGGATCCATGAATTGCCCATGAATTAGACCCACCATCGATATCAACTAAGGCGTCGAGCAGGTTGGAGTTAGCAGCGAGAACATCCGGTAAGCCCGATAAGAGGTCGAGACTAAGACCGTTCGTCGGAGTAATCATTGAAACGTCATTGATGTTGCCTTGCATTGCTTCGACTACCTGCGGGCCGCAAGTCGCGAGGAGATGCCCGCGCCATAGTTTGCGATGAAGTGTTCCCATGAAGATGTGGCGGATTTTGTAGACGGCTAGGCAGTGCCACGCTTCCCAACTTGCGGGGAGGAGATCGTGATAGCGATATTCTTCGGGGAGTTGGTCTTGATGTTCTCCCAGCCAACGGTTGACTCCAAGTGCATACGCCTCTGTTATCTCTTTAGCTTCAGCGCCCAGACCCGCCCAGTCAGTTTTGGATTTTTCGGCTAGCCCCAAACGCCTAAAAAAGGCATCCTCTCTGGCCCCTTTGTGTCCAACAATCTCAGCCCAGCGTCCTTGGGCCTTAAGCCGGTCTGAGTCCATTTGCCAAATTCGGTCATCAGCTGCGACCCATCCTTGAGCTTCGAATGCAGCTAGACGGTCGGGAGCTTGCACATGAGCTACGCCCCAATGATCTCTGCGTATGTCGATGGTCACCCGAGAGCCGTCTTCAGCGCCATCGCGCATTCACCGATCAGGTCCTTTGCTCCTTCGGAAACGTGGAACATTTGGAACAGGGTGTGCGGTTGTCCTTCGAAGAGCGAATGTTGGACGGGGACACCAGCTTCAGATAGCTGAAGCGCGTAGGCGTTCCCTTCGTCCCGTAACGGATCGGCAGAACAGGTGGCGATGTAGGCGGGGGCGAGGCCACTATGGTCATCGGCCTTCGCTGGAGAGAAGCGCCAGTCGTTCCGAACTTCGGAGTCCGATGCGGAACCCAAATAGTGAGACCAAAACCACTCAATGACCTCGACAGTCAGTAAAGGTCCATCAACGTTTTCGGTGAATGAGTCGTGGTGCTTTGACGCATCCGTGGCCGGGTACACGAGCATTTGAAGCTTGAGATCGATTGATGCATCGCGTGCCATGAGAGCAACGACTGCAGCTAAATTGCCGCCCGCGGAGTCTCCGCCAACTGCTAGGCGTGCCGTATCTACTCCGAGTTGTTCGCCTTCACCCGCAACCCACTCGAGTGCAGCCCAAGCGTCTTCTACCGCAGCGGGGAAGGGTGACTCCGGAGCTAATCGATAGTCGACCGCGATAACGATGCACCCTGCGTTCGCGCAGAGTAGCCGGCATTCTTTATCGTGCGTTTCGAGGTCTCCAATCACAAACCCGCCGCCATGGTAAAAGACTAACGCCGGAAGGAGTTCTTCTTGTGAGGGCCGATAAACCCGTGCGGATATTGGGCCGTTAGGGCTTGGGATCTCGATGTCACTGATTTCGTTGGGCAGTTCGGGCCCTTTTCCTAGGATGTGGGCCATTGCCTGATAGCGATCTCGGACAAATTCAGGGGTCTGCTCGGAAACCGGTGGGCCTTCTGCGCGGGCAAGTTCGACCATTTCAACAAAGGCTTTGGTGTCGGGTTGAAGAGTCATGATGGAAACCTTATTTAGTGGTTGGTAACAATGGTGCGTTTATCTATTTAAGATCCTTCGCAGCGCGCCTTCTAATTCTGGGTCTCCAAAGACAAAGCCAGTTTCTAAGAGGACGTTTGGTTGGAGCCGAAATGAGTCGAGTAACAGATTCTTTCCCATTTCTCCCAATGCCGCAGTGATAGCAAACCCGGGTGCTGGTATGAACGCTGGTCGACGAAGAACTTTTCCCAGAGTGGTAGCAAATGTTCGTTGGATCTCCGGGTTAGTCGTTGAAATGTTCACCGCTCCAGAGACCTCATGGTCGAGTAGATGAAGGATGGACTTCACAGCGTCGTCGAGGGAAATCCAACTCCACCACTGACGCCCATTGCCGAGTGGTCCGCCTATACCGAGTCGAGTAATCAAGGCCAGTCTGCCTAAAGCGCCTGGTCCGTTAGCTAGAACAACAGAGAAACGTGGTACTGCTGTGCGTATTCCGATATCCGCAACTGGTTTGGCTGCATTTTCCCATTGTTGACATACCTCCGATAGGAAGCCTTCTCCCGGACCGGCGAACTCATCAAGAATCTCGCTGCCTCTGTCGCCATAAAGTCCTGCTGCCGAGGCTTGTACCAGACAACTAGGGGGATTATCTGCGGCGCTGATCGCGTTGGCCAGGAAAGAAGTTGCCTCAACTCTGCTTGCTAATATTCGACCCTTTTTGGACTTGGTCCACCGACCAGCGATGGATTCACCAGCAAGATTGACCACAGCATCAACTTCATTAAGGAATGTTGGGGTTACCCCCTCCCACGGAATTTGATCAGGCGAGGGGCTTCGCGATACTCCAATTACTTTGTCGCCCCGTCGTTGGAGTTCGCTGGCTAGCGCAGATCCGATGAGACCGGTAACACCGGTGATTAGAACGTTCATGTCAGTATTGGGTTTCTTGGGTTGTCGACTATTCGGGAATAGGTCCCTTATCTACCGGTGAAGTTTCCTTTGCGGCGTTCACCTACGGAGGCGATTCCTTCTTTTGCGTCGTCGGTGACGGATAGTTCTGCTTGGAGACGAGCCTCCCGTTGCGTGATTTCCCTTACTTGATCTCCAAGACCCAGCCTGAGTGTTGACTTAATTGCACGTAACGCTAAAGGCGCGTTATCTGCTATTTCTGTCGCCACTTCGAATGCTCGGTCTCGCACTTGCTCATTTGGTACGCACTCATCGGCAAGGCCAATTTCTGCGGCCTCTTCCCCTTTGTAGCGCTTAGCACTGTAGAGAACTTGGGCAGCTCTTGAGGGACCCAATAGATGGGGAACGGTGACACTCATACCGAACCCTTGATGGATCCCGAGGGAAGCAAAATTGGCGGAAAATCGAGCATCTGGACAGGTGATTCGAATATCAGGAACCATCGCCAGACCAAGTCCACCGCCGACGGCTGGGCCATGAATGGCACCAACGATTGGAATAGTGACGTCGAATAATCGACCGGACCCTTGGTACAACGCGAGTGTTGCATCGCCTCCAACTACCTCATCATCACCACCACCGACACCATCACCTGCGAAGTCAGCGCCCGCGCAGAAGGAACGGCCGTCGGCAGCTAGTACTGCGCAACGGATCGACATGTCGTTCTGCATTTCTTCCAGTGCATCGGCAATGTCATGTATCTGTTTGAAATTGAGGAAATTGTGGGGCGGGCGATCCATGATCACTGCTCCCACATTGCCGTGTATTTCAACTCGAAGACCATCGGCCATTGCGTTCTCCTAAAGGTGCTTTCGGGACATCAAGCAGTCACCCTAATCCAACACTTCGTTAAAGCCATGGGGAATCGAACGACGACTTAATAGCTATTCATCTGGATGCAATGAGACATCGCGGTAGGTTGGCGGTAGCACGTTAGGGGATGTTATGGACGAGAACGAAGAACAACAGGTGCATCTGCGAACAGAACGAGTCGATTGGGATGACCTTTTGGGCAGGCTTCAGGCTCTTCTGCGGATCAGGACTACCCCAATCGGGATGAAACTATTTTCGACTGTGGAAGAGATGGAAGCGGTACCTCGTATTCGTAGGCCGAATGCTATTCATACGACCGACCAAATAGTTGCTATGGCGAGCCGTCTTAATTGGACAGTGGGGATAACCCGCGACGATCTAGTCGGCGATCAATGTGGTGCCGTCATCGGGCTTCACCCCCAGGACGATGAATGGCTCTCTGGGGAGCGAATGCAAGGGGTCTGGTTCGAGACCCTAGACGACAGTTCCGCCCACCAAGAAGCTATGGATTGCGTACCCTTCGGGTCTTTTTCGGCCATGGCAGTGTCGCCCCTGTCGGCTAAGCGACTTGATCCTCCTGACATTTGCATGGTCTACGCAACTCCCGCTCAAATGATCTTGTTAATTAATGGTCTGCAGTGGCGCGGCTACAAGAAACTTGAATGGGGTTGCGTTGGGGAATCGGCGTGCGCGGACAGTTGGGGTCGCGCGCTTGCTACCGGAGAACCAAGTTTGTCAATTCCCTGCTTTGCCGAACGACGCTACGGCGGCGTAATGGAAGACGAATTATTGATGGCGTTGACTGCTCAAGATCTGCTCGTAGCTATAGAAGGTATGGAATTTCTGGCTCGAAACGGTCTCCGCTATCCGATACCGAATTACGGTATCCAAAGTGATGCGCGCGCCGGGCTCGGCGCAAGCTACGACTGAGGCACCTACAAGGGCATGGAGGATCAGTGAGTAATACCTTTACCAAAGCCGGTTTCGATCTCGGAATGGTCACTTCTAGAGGTGACGAGATGTTGACGTTCTATCGGGACGTCATTGGACTCGAATTCGAGGCGACCATCAGTATGGAAGCTTTGGGGGTCGCAGCCATGCACCGCCTGTGGGCCAACGAAAGTTTGCTCAAGATCGTTGTACCAACTAAGGATGTCGACGCGGGAGCTGACGGCGGAATGATGGGCGCAACTGGAATGCGCTATTTCACTCTTTCTGTAGCCAATGTTCAGGCCGCGTTGGATGCGTGCGTCGCTGCTGATGCCGTGATCATTTGGGATCGACGTGAAGCTCGACCAGGGGTCGTTGTAGGCATGGTCGAAGACCCGGATGGCAATTGGGTTGAATTCATCGAGAAGTAGTTGATGCGAGTCAACTAGATCTTGTCGATTTCCTCCAGCACGATTTGGGCCACCGAGCGCGGGTCAAACGGGTTCTCAATCCTCAGATCCGCGTACTGCGAGCTAGGCATTACAAGTGATGTGTGCATTGGCTCCACGGAGGTATTGAATTGTTTTTCGACACTTTCTGCATCCCGGCCCCGTTCTGCCACGTCGCGCTTGAGGCGCCGTGCTAGCCGCATATCTCGTGGGGCGTCGACAAAAATTTTGAAATCTAACCTCTCACGACACTCCGTTACCGCCAGTAGCAGCATGCCGTCCACAACGACCAGCGGGGCGGCCTCGACCCGATGGCTTCCACCAGGTCGAGTGTGCGTTGCCATGTCATATTCGGGGACATCCACCGATTTACCTAAGGCGAGGTCATCCATGTGGCTAACAAAAAGTTCGGTGTCCAGGGCATCGGGATGGTCGTAGTTGATTGCCGCTCGCTCTTCAGGCGTGATGTGTGAGAGGTCCCGGTAATAGTCATCGAAGCAAAGCAACGTCGCTGAGGTGTGTGCGTCCAATAACGCCTTCGCCAATGTTGTTTTTCCTGCGCACGCGCCGCCACTGAGTCCGATGAGCACGCTAGCGAAGTGTCTCGTTCCACGGGCCTTCGTCTGCTCGAGGCTCTTTAGGTAAACCTAAAATTCGTTCACCGATTATGTTGCGTTGAACTTGGCTCGTTCCCGCATAGATGGTGCCGGAGCGTGCTGCCAAGAAGCTGTTAATCCAGGCTGACGTCGTATTAGGAGTACCTGCGTCGGCGGCACCCAAGCCCGCCGCGTACGCGGAGTCGCCCTCCATGACCATTGCGTCCGCACCGAGAATGTCCAAGGACAGTTCGGTAACAGCCCTGTGGTATTCACTCCAATTGAGTTTCCCAATAGAACTCTTCGGACCTGGCGGCTCTCCGTTTAGAAAGGACGTCAACACTTGCTGACCCAACCAGCGCATTATCTCAACTTTGCTGTGACACCAAGCCAAACGTTGCCGAATGCTTTTATCTTCGGTCCGACCCCTCTCCTGGGCCATGTCCACCAGGCGGTCTAATTCCGACCTGTACCTGAAGTATGTAGTCGTCGCCCCGAAACCTCTCTCATATCCGAGAAGCGTCATGGCGACCGCCCACCCTCCGTTCACCTGACCTATAACGTTTTCTTTGGGCACTCGCGCGTCGGCAAAAAACACTTCATTGAAATGGCTGTGTCCAGCAATGTTCACTATGGGGCGAACCTCGATTCCTGGCTGATCCATCGGACAAAGGAAAAAGGTGATGCCTTGGTGTTTTGAATGTTCTGGAGCGGTGCGGCCAAGCACGAATATCCAGTTCGCCAGATGACCGCTGGAAGTCCAGATCTTCTGGCCGTTCAGAACCCACTCCTCACCATCTAATTCCGCCTTACACCCAAGATTCGCTAGATCGGACCCTGCTCCGGGTTCTGAGTAGCCCTGACACCAGAGGTCTTCACCATTAAGGATGCGCGGTAGGTAATGCTTCTTCTGTTCTTCGGTCCCCCACTCAATAAGTGTGTTACCTACCATCCCTATTCCAAAGCCATCGTTGGAGCCGCCGGTAGGTAATCCTGCCTTGGTGAATTCTTCAGCAATAATCACGTTCTCATTGGCTGACAGGCCTGGGCCGCCGTAGTCAGTTGGCCACATGGTGGCGAGCAGCTTGTTGTCAGTCAAAATCCGGCGCCATTCGCCTACGAATTCCGCTTTTGCATCGCCGGTTAAAGAGCCGATTCCCTGCCAGTTGGCAGGAAGATTTTCACTTATGAATTCTTGAATTCTGTCCCGGTAAGACTCTGCTTCTTCTGAATACGTCGGCTGCATATACAGGACAGTACCTTGATCGGCGAGCTAATGATTATTCAGGCGCGGCTTCATTGTCTCGAGTCGTCGCCAGCTTGGTAATCACGCGATTAAAAAATTCGTCATCTTGTAGACCTGGAACCATCAATTTGTTGTCGATTACCCAACTGGGGGTTCCGGTTGCCCCCCATGCGTGTGCGCGTTCCATCGAAGAAGCCACAGCAGGCCACAACTCATCGTTGTTGACCACCCGTTCAATCAATTCTGCGGGCACCGCAAGGTCCCTCGCTAGGTCGGAAAGAACTTCGGGATCTTCGATATCTTTCTCTTCCTCCCAGATAGCTGCATAGAGTCGATCGTGATAAACGTTTGCCTCGTCAGGCGCCACATGTTCCACTACCAGAGCTGCCTGGTGAGCTTTTCTAGTTGGGTAGAAGCGACTCGGAGGGTTCAAAGTCACTCCGAGTTCTTCAGCGAGTGGCTGCAGTGCAGAAAAGCTTCTCGAATTTTCATTTCCGCCCGCCGGAATTTCTGGGTGCAATTCATAAGGAAGCCAAGAAATTTCAACGTTGTGACGTTCATTCAGACGAACCGCCCGGGCTCGCGCCAGATGGCACCACGGTCAAAGAAAGTCCGACCAGACAATAATTGGCAGCACCATATAGAACGACGGTATACGTTCGCAGACTATGGATTTCATTATTCCCACCGACATTCAGCAATTACTTGGTGAACTTGATCAATTTATAGAAGACGTCATCAAGCCAATCGAATCTGAAGATGACAACATTAGGTTTTTCGACCACCGTCGGGAAGACTCCAGGACCGACTGGGAACGAGACGGTCTACCCAACGCCGAATGGGAGGAACTGCTTGGTCGGATGCGGAGTGAGGCAGATGCTGCCGGCTTCTTAAGGTGGCATCTTCCCAAGCGTTTCGGTGGTCAAGACGGAACGAACCTCGGCATGGCTATCGTCCGCGAGCATCTAGCTCGAAGAGGCTTAGGGCTGCACAACGACCTACAAAACGAGAATTCGATTATCGGTAACTTCCCAACTGTTCTAATGATGGAAAAGTACGGTTCCGAAGAACAGCAGCAGTATTGGATACCCAAGATGCTTGAAGGGACTGCACGTATCGGCTTTGGGTTAACTGAGCCTCTTCACGGTTCCGATGCGACCTGGATGGAGACAACCGCTGTCCGTGATGGCGACGAGTGGATTATCAGTGGGGAGAAATACTGGAACACGGGACTTCATCATGCAACACATGACTATATTTTCGCCCGAACTTCTGGTTCTCCAGGCGAAGGGCAGGGCATCACTTGCTTCATAGTCCCCGTTGATTCTCCTGGCTTCGGTGTTGAGGAGTTCATGTGGACCTTCAACATGCCTACAGATCACGCCCACGTGAGGCTTACTGATGTACGAGTCCACAATGACGACATACTCGGTGAGGAGGGTCGGGGTCTCCAAACTGCTCAATTGTTCGTTCACGAAAATCGGATACGTCAAGCAGCTTCTTCGGTAGGGGCGGGACTCCATTGCATCGATGTTGCTGTCGACTATGTCAATAACAGAACGACCTTTGGAAAGCCCCTATCGCAGAATCAGGCAATTCAGTTCCCATTAGCAGAGTTGTATACAGAAGCGGAAATGATCAGAGCCCTCATTTGGAAGACTGCATGGGAGATGGATCAAGGCATTGACCACATGGAGATCACGGACCGTGTGGCAATGTGTAACTACAGGGGTAATCGGTTCTGTTGCGATGCTGCCGACCGCGCTATGCAGAGTTGCGGTGGAGTCGGCTACGGGCGGAGCATGCCGTTCGAACATATTTATCGACATCATCGCCGATATCGGATTACCGAAGGTGCTGAGGAGATCCAAATCCGAAAAGTTGCTGGAAAGCTATTCGGTTACTCCGGGCGCGCCAAGGGTTAACGCTTGTTCGGGTCAAAAGAAGTGCGTCCACCTTCAGCGGTGAACAGCGGTAGTTCAGTTCAGCCGAGCTGTGGCGTTACCTGTCAACACAAACTTTTCGTCTTGGTTTGTCGTTGAGATAGCCAAATCAACAAGAGTCTCACCATTCTCTTCTCGGACCTCAGCTACTTCCGCTCGTGCTGTGAGGGTGTCCCCTGGCCAAACCTGGTTAACGAAACGTACGCCGTAGTAAGTCAGGCGCCCATCACCCACGTAGTTAGTGACCATTCTCCCTGTCATTCCCATAGTAAGCATCCCGTGAGCGAACACTGTTGGGTATCCAGCAACCTCTGTGACGAATTTTTCGTCGCTGTGGACCGGGTTGTAGTCACCGGAGGCGCCCGCGTATTGCACAATCTGAGTCCGCGTTAAATCTTCGACAATCACCTCAGAGTAGGAATCACCGACATTGAGTTCTTCTGCATTTAATCCCATTCTCGCTTCTCCTACTGCTCTATGACTTTTTCGGTGACTACACCGACGCTGCGCGCGGTTACTACGAGCTCACCGTCCTGATCGCGATACTCGGTAATACTTTCGCTGAATTTCAGCACCCCAGCTCGCTTGGATTCCTTTTCCCAGCTTTCGCCAGGCTTAGTTTCGGCACTGAGAACATCTCCTGGCATCAAATGCCGGTGGTATGTGAAATGCTGCTCAGCGTGCAAACCTCCTGCTGACGATCCAGATTTTTCGTCTTCCGACTCAGAATCCTGCTCCGCCTTTTCTTTCACCAAGGTGCCCGAGGCTGTGCCTCCGCTACCAAACCATTTCTGGCCATCTTTCGGACGTAGGAAATAATCAGGATCGAATTGTGCGCTGGCTTGCGCGAAGGTAGGTGGAGCAATTATTGACCCAACTTCTGTGCCAGCCGCGTGGGACTCGTCTGCATAAATCGGGTTGCTGTCACCAATCGACCTAGCGAACATCAGGATGTGCGAGGCCTCAACTGGGAACCGTTCAACTGCCATACTTTTCCCCTTTTCTTCAATAAGACTTATTTGATCATGACATTTTCAGAGGCTTTTGTCGCCCCGGTCTACCGGAGAGCTGACAACATCATCTCGCGAATGCGGTCAGGGGCTTCGATCATCATCATGTGACCAACTCCCTCTAAGTGTCGTAGGTCAACTTCTTGAAAGCCTGCTACAAGCTGTGCAGTCGCTTTGGGTGGCGTCATTTTGTCTTCACTTCCGACGATCACGGTGATCGGGCAAGTTATCCGTCCAGCAATGTCGCCAGCGTCATATGAGTTACAGGCGGCGAGATCGTTGTGAATAACACCATCAGCTGCTCGCTCCAGCAGCGCCTGACATCCGCTGCGCATCCAAAGTCCCGGGGTGGGGTTTCCAGCAACATGTGCTCGAGTGCCATGAGCCCATGCGGTCATAAGTTGCGGTGCGAGGATTTCGTTACGTTCAGCAGCGCCTAACAGTTCAGGGTGTACCGGCATCGCGGCGGCTGCACCCATCAAAATGAGTCGCTCTACTGCGTCAGTGTGTCGTGCGGCGACTTCAAGTGAAATCAGGCTTCCCATTGAGTGTCCAACGAGTCGGACAGGCCCCGTATCGAGTTCGTGAATTAAGTCGGCCACCCAATCAGCCATTTCAGAGATTGTTGGGAGAAGTTCTCCTTCTGATCTGCCGTGTCCCGGCAAGTCCACTGCCATCGGCGCAAATCCGTGGTGCGCCAGGTACCTGGTTTGTTGACTCCAAACCGTTCGGTCCATGCCTGCTCCATGGACCAGGAGGACTGGTGGCTGAGATTTGTCTACTTTGACCCCACCCGTGGCCAGGTTTACTGTCACTTCTTGAACTTTGACTTCCATGACTTAACCCTTCTGCGACGCTCGAAGAGCTCTGGCGAGATCGGCGATTATGTCTTCTGGGTCTTCGAGTCCGACCGAGAGACGAATTAAGTCTTCGCCCACACCGGCTGCCGTTAGATCTTCGGCACTCAACTGCTGATGGGTTGTCGACGCTGGATGAATTACCAAAGTTTTGGCATCCCCTACATTTGCCACATGCGATGCGAGTTGGACGCTTTCAATAAACCTTCGGCCCGCTTCTCTGCCTCCTGTGATTCCAAATGAGAGAATCGCTCCCGCTCCTTTCGGTAACAATTCCTTTGATAGTTCATGATCTGGGTGACTACTCACAGAAGGGTGACTTACCCAGGAAACAGCATCGTTAGCTTCTAGGAACTCTATGACGGTCGTGGTGTTTTCGACATGTCGTTTCATCCTCAGCGGCAAGGTCTCCACTCCTTGTAGAAGGTGGAAGGCGTTAGCCGGGCTCATCGCTGCCCCAAAATCGCGAAGCCCCTCTGCCCGAGCTCGCATTGAGAGAGCTTGATGCCCGTACTCTTCAACGAAACTAATACCGTGATACCCATCGTAGGGCTGAGATAGTGTCGGAAATTTGTCGCTGGCGGCCCAGTCGAATCGTCCCCCATCAACGACCACACCTCCTAGGGCAATGCCGTGTCCTCCGAGAAATTTGGTGACTGAGTGCATAACAATATCGGCCCCTAATTCGATCGGTTTCATCAGGTAAGGAGTGGTGAAGGTGGCATCCAACATGAGGGGCAGACCATGCTCGTGAGCGATTTCAGCAACTGCTGGCACATCGAGCACTTCTATTCCTGGGTTCCCGAGAGTCTCCGCGAATAGCACTCTGGTGTCGGGTGTTATCGCGGAACGCCAGGCATCATGATCTCGGGGATCTACGAACGTCGTCGTGATGCCGAAACGCGGCATTGTTAGGTTCAGCATGTTGTGAGAGCCGCCATAAATATTTCGACTCGCGACAACGTGATTCCCAGCGCTCATTATTGTCGCGCAAGCTAGGTGAAAAGCTGCCATCCCGCTTGCTGTACAAACGGCACCAACGCCGCCTTCGAGAGCCGCTAGACGTTCTTCAAGAACAGCGACCGTCGGGTTCGAAATTCGACTGTATATATGGCCAGGTTGCTCAAGATTAAAGAGACCTGCAGCCTGTTCGGTATCCACAAAGCTGTAAGAAGTTGTTTGGTAGATGGGAACACCCCGAGATCCAGTAGTTGGGTCGGGCTCTTGGCCGGCGTGAAGTGAAAGTGTGTCGAATTTCAGGTAGTCCGGTTCAACCATGCTTTGATCCTTCGTAGTTGCATAAGAATGCTACGCCTGAACGGCCCGATCCTCAACGGAGACGCCGATGCTCGTTGTGATACGGGGTGGTGCTTTTAAGTTCGTTATACACGAATTGCTTCCAGTATTTACTCGACAGAGGTAGCGTCAATCGAATGCGCGCTTCTGATAATGCTGACGGACCAGTGATTGTGACCGGCGCCTCATCAGGCATTGGCCATGCCGTGTGTCGTCGCTTGGCTGCTGTCGGTAGGCCGATAATAAGCGTCGACATAGAGGAAAACCCGAAAGAAGTGGCCGTTGAGCAGCACTACGCGTGCGACTTAAATAACGAATCCAACGTTGCGGAACTGTTCACTGACCTAGTCGCGGATTTTGATCTCTCATCGGTCGCGTCATTAATCAACGTTGCAGGGGTACCGGGCACTCAACCTGCATCAAAGGTTTTCGAAGTCAATGTTCTTGCGGTGAGGCGCTTCAGCCGTTTCGTGGCCTCACACTTGACTGCCGGGGGCAGCATTGTGAACATTGGCTCAATTTCCGGCAATGGGTGGCAACAACGAATCGACACGTATCGATCATTGCTTCAGTTAGACGACGACGATGCCCGTAACTGGTGGGGAGACACGAAAACATCGGTCGAAATTGACCCGTACAGCTTTTCAAAGGAAGCGGTAATCGTTTGGAGCATGCTTCACGCTGGGGAGTTGCAGGGAACGGGGATCAGATGCAACGTCGTAAGCCCTGGCCCTGTCGAGACCCCTTTGTTGCCAACATTTCGGGAGCAAATTGGAGACGAACGAATTGATTGGGTCCTGAGCCACTCCGGCCGAGCCGCGAAACCAGATGAAATAGCGCAAGCCATAGAGTGGCTGGCCGTTGGCGAATCAGGGTGGGTAAATGGGCACCACCTCGTCGTTGACGGTGGCTACACCTCAGGCTTGTTGTCTGGGTGGATTGACCTTGAGGGTGCTCCGACTCCCAAAATCACGCACGTCGACTAGGTGGCTGAAGTCGCTTATTTCTAACCGAATTCAGCTCGTAGGTCGCTCTCGTGTTCGTTGAAGTACGGTGCCCGATCTGGATGTGGCCCGGCCCCTTTAATTAATTGACCTACTTGGGTCAATGGACCCCATCCTGGCGAATCACTGTGTTCACAGACCAGATCATTAGCTACCGACAATTCACTTCCTACGAAACCCTTGGTTTCAACCGGAGTGAGACCTGTGGGTTCAGACCAAAACCAAGTGCCTCCTTCTTCGACATAGCAATGAGTTTCATCCGGCCCTTTGTGGTCGAAACCACCCTGCTTGACTTTTGGCCTGTCTTTATAGTCAACGAATTCTGCAACCTGAGCTGCTGCTGTTGTTTGCGCAAGAGAGGTATGGACTGTCTGGGCCTCACCTGTTCTGCTGCGGTGATACATGGCAGTAACAACACCAAACGCGGCAATGATAGGTGTGGCTGCGTCGTGAACAGGCACAGTCAAGAAGACGGGGTCACCGTCCCCGCCCTGTGCTCTCATCATCCCACCGAGGGCCTGCAGTAACGGGTCAAAGGCTGGTTGATCTGCTCGCGATTCATCGAACCCATAGCCAGGGCTTTTAACTAACACCAAATCCTGTCGGATAGCTCTAAGTTCTTCGGCTGAACAGCCGAGCCGTTCCGCGACTCCTGGACGGAAGTTCTCGACAACCACATCAGAAGCAGCGACCATTTTGTAGAGAAAATCGCGTCCCGGTTCTTCCTTGAGATCAAGCATCACTCCGCGTTTACCCTGATTCCACCCGTTGAACATTGGACTAAACGTGCGGAATGGGTCGCCAGTTCTGGGTTCGATTTTGATGACGTCGGCTCCCAACATTGCGAGATGGCGGGTAATCACTGGGCCGGCAATAAAAGAAGCGAGATCGATGGCTCGAGTGCCGGCTAAAGGTGGTCCACCTTGGCCGGATCCTCTTTCAGGCTCATGGTGTTCTCTTATGACTTCGGCGTTATTAGCTCCGAGTAAAGGAGCCGGCGTCATTACTTCCGCAGGGCATGCTTCTAAATGCAGCGGCTGTGTTGGCATCGAAAGTGACCCGAGTAGAGGGTGCTTAATGGTGCCGATCACACCATTGCTCTTAGCGAGGTGGGAAGCTAAAAATTCTGCTCGAGTCTGGATTGGTTGGCATGGCACATCGTGAGAGCGAAGTTTCTCTATCCATTCATCTCTGTTGCGAGTTCGAAAACGTTCCTCGACAACTGGAGTTATGTAGGCCAAGGGATCGGGCTCTATAAGACCCCATGGCGGATTTGGCAGAGCTGGATCTTCTAGTAGGTCAAGCCGATCTATGGCCTGAAGCATGGCTTCATAAAATCGGTAGGTCCCGCAGGCCACAAAAAGCCAGAGATCATCCGCGGCTTGAAACGGTCGATAGACAGGCGCCCTACCTGCTGGTCCAAGTGGACTTGCGCCATCTCTATCTTGTGGAGTCTCCGGTGACCAGAAGTCGCCGATTTGCATCACTCCAGAGCCCGCTAGTTCGGAAACTTCATACGTTGGCGCCGAGCCGTGAACCTGCCTGGCGTATAACCCTGCAGCTATAGCTAACGCTCCCAACATCCCAGCGCCGTAAGAAGCCAAGGGCAGCACCACATGCACCGGCCCTTCGGTCCAACTCACCTGATTCCAGGCGATTCCGGTTGCCGCAGCCACCTGCTCCCAGGAGCCTCGTTGGTCAGCTAAGGGCCCGCTAGAACCCCACGTAGGCATCGAAACAATGATTGACCCTGGGGCAAGAGATCGAGCGCGCTGTACGTTGCTTGGTTCATCAACCACTATCACGTCCGCTGACTGAAGTAGACGGGTGTCGTCGTCAAGAACGACCGAACGCTTATTTCTGTTCAGAGCCTGAAATCCCGGCTCTCCACGGTAGTAATCGCCAGATCCGCTCTCCGATTTAATGACGTCGGCACCCTGATCCGCAAGAAAACGGGTCGCGTAGGGCCCGGCAATTCCCTCAGCTAATTCGACTACTCGGATGCCTGCATAGGCACCGGATTTTCGCACTAACTCCCCCATCTTCGAACCAAGCTTCAACACTTCACGTTAGTCAACTCCGAGGGAAAGAAGCCGAAGTGAATGCGTACTCTTTTGCAAGGTTCTAAGCTCAACGTTATGACCGATACCGCTGAACCCACGCAAACCATTGACCAGATGATTCCATCGGCTCCGACTTTCGACTCAATCGAGCAAGAGCGGCAGCATCGCAAAGAACGACTTGCATCGGTTTTCAGGGTTTTCTCGAGGTTTGGTTTTGAAGAAGGACTCGCAGGTCACGTAACGGCTCGAGATCCTGAGTTAGAAGATCATTTTTGGGTAAATCCTTTCGGGGTTCCATTCGGACACATCAAGGCGTCTGATCTACTCCTCGTTGATCACGATGGAAACGTCGTTGAAGGTCGCCACCCTCTCAATCAGGCAGCTTTCGCTATCCACAGCCGAGTACACCAAGCGCGACCCGACGTCATCGCCGCCGCACACACTCACTCCCTTTACGGCAAGACTTGGTCCAGTCTCGGGCGCCTACTAGACCCGTTGACCCAAGATGCGTGCGCCTTCTACGAAGATCATGCCCTTTTCGATGATTTCACCGGTGTTGTATTAGACACCGACGAAGGAGACCGGATTGGTGAGGCGTTAGACGACAACAAGGCCGTAATCCTGCAGAATCATGGCCTGTTGACGGTCGGCCACACTATCGACGAAGCTGCGTGGTGGTTTATCACTATGGAACGGACATGCCAAAGCCAACTGTTAGCCGAAGCCGCTGGCACGCCAATCCCCATTAGAGATGAGGTCGCTAAATTCACGTCTGAGCAGGTAGGAAGCCACCTTGCTGGATGGTTTAGTTATCAACCGATCTACGACAAAATTCTTGCAGAAAATCCAGACTTTCTTGACTGATACCTTCGGGCGTTGTCTACCAGTTGACCGAAATCAGCTGACCCAAATCTAGGAGAGTAAAGCGGATGCTCTATCGCGAAGTTCCGTTTTCAACACTTTGTTAGAGGGGTTCAACGGCAACTCATCAATGAGCCAAAAATAACGCGGCACTTTGTAGTTGGCCATTTCCTTCTTGCACCACACAGCTAACTCTTCCAGATCTGGTGGACCTGTCGGAGCGGGGACAACAAAGGCTGCCCCAACTTCACCCAGACGTTCATCGGGCACTCCAATTACAGAAACCTGACCTACCGCGGGGTGTTCAAGCATGGTGCTTTCTATTTCGGCTGGGTAGGTGTTAAACCCGCCATTGATAAACATGTCTTTCTTGCGATCTGTGATGTCGATATAACCCTGGGCGTCCATAACGCAAATATCGCCAGTTCGCATCCACCCATCTTCGTCAATAGTCTCAGCGGTTTGTTCGGGCTCATCAAGGTAACCTCGCATAACCGCGTAGCCCTTCACCAAGAGTTCTCCTGGCTCTCCTTGCTCAACCTCCTGGTTATCGTCATCCAACAGCTTTAATTCAATTCCGGGCAAAGCCTTACCGCTGGTGTTTGCCACCACATCTGGAGGATCATCAGCAGCGCAGATAGTCACCAATCCATGCGTCTCAGTCATCCCGTAGGCGGTGACTACGGTGTCGAAACCCAAACGCTCCCTCATGTCCACCACTGTTTCAACTGGGATGCTCGCGGCGCCTGTTACTGCAGAACGCAGGCTAGACGTGTCGTAATCCGCCAGATTCTTGTAGTTGATCAAACCTTGAAAGATTGCCGGAGGTCCCGGAAAAACGGTGACCTGTTCATCTTGAATTCGCTGAAGAACACTGGGAACGTCGAAGATTGGATGAGGCAGCATCGTCGCTCCGTGTATGAAGCACGGGTTAATGGCAACGTTGAAGCCGAACGCGTGGAAGAACGGATTAACGATCAGCATGCGATCTCCTTGACGCATCCCCAATTCCCTCGCGTAGTGGCTAAATCCACGAATAATGGGCCCTTGCTCAACCATTACTCCTTTGGGAACCCCAGTAGTTCCCGAGGTGAACATGATGAGACCCAAGTCAGACCCAGAGACTGCCGCCGCTCGACTTTCCGCTTCGTCAAAGCCGACATCAGTATTTCGGTTGAGGAAATCTTGGAACGACACGGTCCCTTCCAGTACATCCCCTCGAAGGACCACAATGTCGTCTATAGAGTCGACCTTTTCACCAGAATCTCTCAGGTCTGACACGTAGTCATTGCCTAAGAATCCGACGACAGTGAATAGAAGCTTGACGTTTGCCTTCTTTAAAACGAATGCAGCTTCTCTTCCTTTGAATCTCGTATTAACGGGAACAAGAACAGCACCTACCCGAAACACAGCCATCGCTGCCACCACCCATTCCCACGAGTTGGGGGCCCACACGGCTACTCGGTCACCTCTCTTTACACCAGATGCCACCAGAGCTCCGGCGGCTTCTCTTATTTGCTGTCCTAATTCGGCGAAATCTAAACTGACATCTCCGTCGGAGATGGCTTCCGTTGAACCAAACTCTCTCGAGGCCCGATCTACCAGAGCCGGAAAATTGTCAGGAATTGCTCCTACCATTTCTATTCTTTCCCCCTCATATGAGCATTTATAGAACAGTTGCGATTGCTTCACCGTTTATGAACTGAAAATAGCCGTCGGGGTTGGCTGCCCACTCACGCCACCCTTTAGATATTGCTTCTAGTTCCTCCCAAGTCGCATAACCGTAGTCAATAGCCTGAGTTGGAAAACTAGTAGTCAGGCAGCGATCCGCCCATGAAAGACCCCAGTTTTCGCGTTCCTCTTTCGTAGCGTAGACACCAGCTGTCGCTGAGCACTTGACCTGATCAAGTCCTGCTTGATGGAACCAACTCAACAGATGTCTTCCCGCGTCTGGCTCCGCTCCGTTGTGCCGAGCAACAAGGTGATATATGCGTCTCCATTCGTCAATCATCTTTGATTCTGGACTGCATGACATGGTGTAGTAATCAGCATCGCGTACGGCCACATGACCACCCGCCTTGGTAACTCGTGCCATTTCTCGGATCGCTAGTATCGGATCAGCCAGATGTTGCAGCACCTGGTGGGCATACGTCACGTCGAACGAATCATCCGGAAACGGGAGCTCATAGACGGAAGCCTGTTCGAGTGAAACGTTCGAAAGACCTGAAGCGTCTAATGCGCGTTGGGCTGTCTGGAGGATTTCCTCGCCTACGTCTATACCAATTACTGAACCTTCGACCAGCCACTCAGCTAAGCCCACGGTTATCGACGCTGGACCACATCCCACATCCAATATTTCGGATTGTGGAGAAATGAATGGACGAACAAATTGAGCACAAACAGCGGCCGTTCTCTTCGCATGCTGATTGACGGCTGCAGGCTGATGCCCATGGGTATAGACGTCACGTTTGACCATGATCCAAACTTAGAAGATTCAGAGTCAGTCGTCACTTGTGAAGGATGGCCAAAGCCTCGATTCTTCTTGACTACGGTTACCGTATGTCAAGCTCATCCAATAGTAGGTCAACCCTTACCGGCTGAAACGTAAGGGAACAATCGGCGCTGCCATGCATCAACCTCTGACCCCTGACTATTACCACTACGAATGGACTGCCATCGACTCAGCATTCTGTTCCAACACCGGCAGCGCCGTGGTCACTTGGCACGATGGGAAACAACTCACATGCCACCCATTGTGGCTGAGGGAGAATGCGCCGGGGCCCGGTGGGATAGACCCCAGATCAAGAGAAAACGATCTCGATATTGTCGACTTGAACCTGGAAACGCACATCGAGAAAGCCTTTGTCGAAAATGGGGCTTTGGTAGTTCACTTTGAACCGGAAGGTCGTCAAGCCAGCTTCCACCCTGGGTGGTTACGACACATAGCAGACGGCCAGCATCAGACTTTCGCCTTATTACCTCAGCCCCATGTTTGGACGTCCACCGAACTTATCGAACCTCCAACCCATGACGGGCCTTCAGTCCTAGCCTCCGACGAGGCATTAGCGGACTGGCTCAACGACCTCATCAAATACGGCTTGGCACGCCTCACTTGTTTGCCCACCGCCCATGAGATTGTGGAATTGGTCGGAAACCGCATAGGAGTGCTCCGTGACTCAAATTTCGGTTTGACCTGGCACGTCAGTGTGGATATCGACCCGAATTCAACAGCTAACACAAACCTGGGGCTCCCAGCGCATAGTGATTTACCTTCGCGAGAAACGCCCCCAGGCTTTCAACTACTGCATTGTCAAAAAAATACAGCGAGTGGCGGCAGGTCGACGATGACCGACGGACTGGCTGTGGTGAATCACCTTGAAATGAACGAGCCTGAAGTGCTGGAGATGCTGACTTCTCGCCAATGGACTTTCTTTAATCGCGACGAGGGCCAGGATCACCGATGGACTGGGCCAATCATCGATACAGGAGACGGACGGGTGCCGTGGACGTTCAGAGCTTTTCACCCAGTTCGTGGATTCCCGGCGATGCCTGAAGAAGATATAGGTGACGCGTACGCCGCTCTCCAACGCTTCGGCTATTTGACGAACTGTGACAAATTCCAGATCCGTTACGAGTTTGCTCCCGGAGATTTGGTGGCGTTCGACAATCGCCGTGTCTTGCACGGGCGAGAGTCATTCGACACGACGGCCGGTGCAAGAAGGTTGAGAGGAACTTACCTTGATTCAGACGAGGTCTACTCAAGAATGCGGGTTTTACGGCGTCACCTAACAAGCAGTAAGCCGTCACAAATATTTTCTGCGACCGGGGAGAACAGCAATGCCTGAAGTTTTCATAACTTGTGCAGTCACAGGTGCCGGGGACACCGTCGGAAAATCCGACAAGGTTCCCTTCACTCCCGAAGCCATCGCAAGCGATGTCATTGCAGCAGCCAGCGCTGGTGCGGCTATAGCCCATATACACGTGAGGGATCCGATCACAGGAGAGCCAGATCGCCAGATCGACTACTACCAAGAAGTCGTGGAGCGAGTGAGAGCCTCACAGACTGATGTGATCCTGAATCTAACTGCAGGCATGGGCGGTGACCTTGTTATTGGTTCCGTCGAAAAGCCGTTACCACTTGACCCAAATCAGACTGATCTTGCCGGGGCCACAGAACGCCTAGATCATGTTCGCCTCCTGCACCCAGAAATTTGCACTCTTGATTGCGGAACTATGAACTTCGGTGAAGGGAATTATGTAGCTACGAACACCCACGACACTCTTGCCGAAATGGCTCGGCAGATAAAGACACTTGGCGTACGACCTGAAATTGAAGTTTTCGATACCGGGCAGCTGTGGGAAGCGAAAGCTCTCGTTGATCAGGGCCTTATCGACTTGCCTGTGATGGTTCAGCTATGCATGGGAGTTCGGTGGGGAGCGCCAAACGATCTGAACACGTTCATGGCCCTGGTCAACAATGTTCCCGAGGGGTGGACCTTTTCGGCCTTCTCTCTCGGTAGGGACCAACTACCTTACGTGGCCTTAGCTGCAGTGGCCGGAGGTAACGCTCGCGTCGGATTAGAAGACAATCTCTACCTCGATCGCGGCGAGTTGGCTACCAATCAGACGCTCACGGCGAGAGCTAAACAAATCCTTGAGTCCATGAATTTTGATGTGATGGGACCAGAAAGTGTCCGTGAGAAATTAGAGCTTACGAAGTGGGTTCCGTGAACGAAGGTTCTCCGCCACAACAAGTGTCAATAATCGGCGCCGGAGTTATAGGAGCAGCTTGGGCTGCTCGTTGGTTGCTGCGAGGATCCGACGTTGCTATCTACGACCCATCCCCAGAAACCGAGCGAACAGTTACAGAAGTCCTAGAAAACGCCAGATACGCGTGGCAACGATTGGACACGGCCCCAGAAAGCGAAGGTTCTTTAAGTTTTTCGAAGTCATTAGGGGACGCAGTCGACGGGGCCCAGCTGATTCAAGAAAGCACACCAGAAGATTTAAATTTCAAAAAATCAATATTCGCTCAAATTGAGTCTTGCGCCGACAACGCAGCCTTAATCGCATCTTCAACATCGGGCCTTCTGCCTTCTGCACTTCAAGACGAAATGACCTACCCCGATCGGCTAGTGGTTGGCCACCCCTTTAATCCCGTATATCTCATCCCTATGGTGGAAGTCGTCGGCGGAAAACAAACTTCAGATGGGTCAATATCGACAGCCATTTCCTTTTATGAAGCTGCAGGAATGAACCCCCTGCACGTACGAGTGGAGATAGACGCATTCATCGCTGACCGTCTACTTGAGGCCGTATGGCGCGAAGCCTTATGGCTCGTGAAGGACGGAGTAGCAACTACACAAGAAATTGATGACGTTATCCGTTTGGGCTTTGGGCTTAGGTGGGCACAGATGGGTCTCTTCGAGAATTACCGGATAGCTGGTGGTGAAGGAGGAATGGAGCACTTCATCAGACAGTTTGGGCCGTCTCTTGATTGGCCATGGTCAAAATTGACAGACACACCCGAACTGACCAACGAGTTAGTGATGCGCATCAGCGACCAATCCGACGCCCAATCAGGTCATTATTCGATTCGCGAGCTTGAGAGAATCCGCGACAATAACCTCGTCGACATGATGCTGGCGTTGGAGAGTAACCAGTGGGGAGCCGGGCTTGCTATTTCTAAACTCCGAAAAGAACCCTGACTATCTCCTTATTCTTCTAGCGAAATAGCAAACTCGGGGCAGTTAGCAACAGCAAGCCGAGCCTTTTCCTCCAAGTCGGCAGGAACCTGTCCGTCACCGATTTCCGTGGCATAGCCGTAGTCGTCGACATCGAAAAGTTCCACAGCGAGAGAAAAACAACGGTTATGGCCTTGACATTTATCGGTGTCAACTTTTATCCGCATTTACGACCCCCCAAGAGCAGCTTCCTGAATTACTAAGCTACCGCTATTTAAACCCTAACTTTTCAGCGGCAGATGAAGGCAGGACCTTATCGGCCGCTAGATCGGTATCGACTGTCAAATCCTTCTAATATAAGGACAGCACAAGGAGTAACCCGTGGCCGAAACTGAAGCACCTGCAACACCTGATCTCGAGACCGACCCGACAAAAGAGTGGCACAAAACAGCGTGTGTCCTATGTTCCGCTAACTGCGGCCTTGAGGTTCGTATCGACGGGAGAGAAATAGTTAGGGTTCGCGGAGATAAAGAACACCCATCGAGCAGGGGGTACACCTGTGAAAAGGGCCTCAGGATTAACCATTACCAAAACGGACGCGATCGTCTAACAGCACCATTAAAAAGACTAGAAGATGGGACTTTTGAAGAGATCAGCTGGGATCAGGCGATAAAAGAAGTCGCTGATCAATTGGTCGGTATTCGAGACGTCTATGGCGGAGACAAGATCATGTACTACGGCGGCGGTGGCCAAGGCAACCATTTCCCTGGTGCCTACGCTCGCAGTGTCCTTCAGACTCTCGGTGTCAAATATCGCAGCAACGCTCTTGCTCAAGAAAAAACTGGAATGTATTGGGTTCAAGGCAAATTTTTTGGTCGTCAAGACATTGGGGCGTCACCCGATTTCCATCACACAGACTGTGCCGTATTCATCGGCAAAAACCCTTGGCACAGCCACGGGTTCCCCGAGGCCCGGAATGTTCTGAACGCTATAAAAAACGATGATGAGCGAAAGATTGTGGTCTTTGACCCTCGCGTCTCTGAGACAGCGAATATCTCAGATCATCATCTTCGAGTAAAACCGGGTACGGACGCTTGGGCCTTAGCGGCGGTGCTGGCAACAATGACCCAAGAAACCCTGACAGATGAGAAGTTCCTCAGCGAACAGTGCGTTGGTTGGGACGATCTGAAGCCCCTACTCGAGGAAATCGATATCGCCGAATACGCTCGGAAGTGTGGAATTCCTGAAGACGAATTGAGATCTGCGGCTCGCGCAATGGCCAATGCGAGGTCGCTCGCGACAGAAGAAGATCTTGGTATTGAAATGGCGCCTCATTCGACACTAAATAGTTGGCTACAGCGACTGTTGTTCTTGCTCACCGGCAACTTTGGCAATGAAGGTGGAATGAACATTCCCAACAGGTTGGCCCCGATATGTGGCCATAGCGCAGAAGGCGCAACTGAACCCGTAACTGGAACTCCGCTGCTTTGCGGACTCATGGCGTGTGCAGCAATCCCTGATGCTATTGACACTGACCATCCCGATCGATTTAGGGGGATGATCGTCGAATCCTCAAACCCCGTTCATTCCTTGCCCGATTCCAAGCGCTTCCGCGATGCCTTCGCCAAGCTGGACTGTTTGGTGGTGATCGATGTAGCTATGACCGAAACCGCCCGACAAGCAGACTACGTTTTGCCTGCGTGCTCCCAATACGAAAAAGCTGAAGCTACCTTTTTTGCTGGGGAGATGCCCTCTAACACATTCCACATTCGGCAGCCTATTTTTGAACCTCTGGGCGACACGCTCCCCGAGGCCGAAATCCACGCAAGACTTGTCGAGGCAATGGGTGGAGAGCCTGAGGGAGTTCAAGAACTGGCTGACGCAGCGGAGCAAGGACGCGAGGCATTTATTGCCACGTTCACGCGACTCTCCACTGAAAACCCGGACATCGGAGCAAAGCTGCCTACAGCTTTGTATCGCTCTCTTGGACAGGGGCTGGGCAACATGAGCTCAGCTGCAGTCATGTTCGGTTCTGCCATGCAGGCTTCAATGCGATTCCCGGATGCAATCAGGGCTGCAGGAGTTAAGGGTGACGGACTGGAGCTCGCCAGCAATCTGTTCGACGCTCTGATCGATGCCAAATCTGGAATGGTCTTTAGTACCAGCGATTACTCCACGAGTTTCGACCGGATCAAGACACCTGATGGCAAAATTCACATCCATATAGAAGAACTGGTGGACGAGTTGAGAGGTTTGGCATCCGAAGAGCCGGCATCTCCTACAGACGCTTTTCCTTTTGTTCTGAGCGCCGGTGAGCACCGCGGTTCGACCGTAAACGACGTTATCCGAGACCCGTCATGGCGAAAGAAGGACAAGGACGGTGCATTACGAATCAATCCAGCAGATGCCGACCGGCTTGGTGTGGTTGATGGCCAAAGAGTACGAGTCATCACAAAGCGCGGCGAGGCAGAGGCGCCCGCAGATATCACTGACAGCATGATGGAGGGACAAGTAAGTCTGCCTCATGGGTTTGGTATGGAATATCCGGATGAAAACGGTGAACACAAAATCCACGGTGTTTCTGTAAATGAGCTAACTGACCTGGAAGATCGCGATTGGTTGGCGTTAACCCCTCACCATAAACATGTGAGAGCACGCCTTGAGGCGGTTCCTGGCTAGCCAGCCTTACTCGTACCCTTCCCACGTGTCTGAAGTGGGTAGCGGCGAGCCTTCGAGTAATGCTGCGTGTCTTTCGCGTATCTGTTTGGGAATGTGAGCCCTGACATACTCGACTTGCTGTTCCAAAACGAGGTCCACTAGCTCCAACCGGTCCGGTGTTTGTTTCCAAGCAATCGGGACATACACCGGCAGTTCAAAGCTGCGCAGCCTATCCAGACCCGAGTAAATGGCTTTTTGGTACTCAAACCGCTCACTCCAATCCCAGTGCGGGGGAGAAAAGCCAGTGCCGGGATCAAGCACTATTCGCTCTCTGATGCCCCAGTGCCGTGCTCTTTCTAGCTGCAGATCGAACCAATCAAGCATGACCTGGACGGGGTCTCCTTGTACGTGCTTTAAATGCCTGGGATCGGGACCAAGCATGAACGGAAGGACCACCTGCACCTCGCGCTCTGCCGCCAACTCAATCATCTCGTCGCTCTGAAGTGCATCTGATGCGTTCAAGACCGAGGCTCCCGCATCCAAGGCGTTTCTCGCAGTTTCGACCTGCCATGTGTCGATAGCTACGTCGACACCAAGAGAGAGCAGGCCGTTAAGGACCGGCTTGACCACCTTCCATTCTTGTTCTGGGGCCACAAAGGCTGCATCCCCATGAGACGCCTGAGCACCGACATCTAAGTGATCGGCTCCCTGAGTTAAGAGGAGGCCTCCATATTCACGAGCCTCGTCTTCGGTAGAGACAACTGAAAACTTCGCTAGGGAATCGGGAGAAGCATTCACCACTCCGAAGATTTCCATAGGTGGAACCTACCCTCGCAACGCATTCTGATGATCTGATACTTCGACTTTTGTTTTATAGATCAAGGTTGAGAGAAGCCCGACGGCCATCACCGCCACGCCCATCACAACAAGTGTTTGACGCAAACCAAAGCGATCCGCGCAAATACCAAGTGGCAATGCGGCGACACCGAAAAAGTTAAAACCAAGCTGGAGGAGTGACTGCATTCTGCCGTGATACTCCGGCAAGCTACTAGCCAAGGTAAGAGTTGCATTCATCGATTGAAACGCCGACGTTGCGGCACCCAACACGAACATGACAAACATTGCAGTCAGAAATGTTGGAGCAATACCCGTTGCGGTGATGCCAGCTCCAAATCCCAAGACAGCGACGTTGTGTATCTTCCAGGCAACGACTCCTTCGGCTCTTCCTGCGATAAACAAAGCTATTGCGAGGCCACCGCTCGCTCCGACGGCCGAAAGCCATGCAAAGCCGCTGTCACCCGCAGCAAACAGATCTTCGGCGACGCTTGGGAGAAATGCGACATACGGGAAGCCCAAAAGCAGCGCGAGCGCCGAAGTCCCCAAAAGGAGAGGAAGAGGCCATGACCTGCGTGCATATCTCACACCATCCACGAGGTCATTAAGGGCAGATGGCCTTGACGAATTGGACTGTGGTTCGCCGGGAGGAAGGCCGAAAAAGAAGATGCTGCCGACAACGGTGATACAGGTACTCACCCAATAGACAGCACCGATACCCAACTCCGGAAAGCCAAGGATGACCCCCGCAATAACTGGGCCCACAACTCGGTTTAAATTCATTGAGATCTGCGACAACACCACTCCGTTTGCGAGGCGTTCGGGCCCAACGAGTTCAGCTGTAAAGGCCATCCGAGCCGGCAATAGACCACTGAAGCCTGCAGACTGGACCGCCGAAGCAAGCAAAAGCATCCAGAAGGTAATGAACTCAAATTGAACCGCCAGCGCTATACCTAACGAAGAGACCAGCAGCAGGCCGTTGGAGATAATCAAGATGGAGCGTTTGGGGAAGCGGTCAGCAGCTACACCTCCAAGGGGGGTAGTTATTAATCCCGTTAAGCCGAAAGCGAGACTTACCGCGCCTAAGGCAGCATTTGAGCCTTCGAGGTCTTTAGCGAGAACGCCGCGAGCAACCATTTGAGCGAAGATGGCCAAAGAAAAGAGGTAACCGCCAGCCCACAAACGCCTAAACGACGGTATCGAGAGACTGTCGAATGTACCGCTCACTTTTTACGCTTGTGATTACAGAAATGCACTGAGGTCGCGCACGGCACCTGTGTCTGCACTCGTAGCCATCAAACCATACGCCTTTAAGGCCGCAGATACTTTGCGAGGTCGCTGCATCTCAGGTTTCCAACCCAATTCGTCTTGACGCTTTCTTCGGTCAGCCAGTTCAACCTCATCGACGTCGAGGCGAATTGACCGATTTGGGATATCGATATGAATGATATCGCCGTCCTTCACCAGCCCAATTGTGCCTCCCGCTGCAGCTTCAGGGGAAACATGGCCGATTGACAATCCTGAGGTTCCTCCTGAGAAACGACCATCGGTCAGCAAAGCACAAGCCTGTCCGAGGCCTTTCGACTTCAGATACGACGTCGGGTACAACATTTCTTGCATCCCAGGACCACCTCGCGGGCCCTCATATCGAACTACGACAACTGAGCCTTCTTTAACTTTGTCGTTCAAAATGTGGTCAACTGCTTCGTCTTGGCTTTCAACGACATGCGCCAAACCCGAAAAAACAAGGTTTGCATCGTCGACACCAGCCGTCTTTACGACACAGCCATCCTCGGCCAAATTGCCATACAGGACCGCAAGTCCACCATCTGCGCTATAAGCATGGTCAACAGACCGTATACAGCCCTGTTCTCTGTCCAGATCTAACTTCCCATAACGCTCAGACTGACTAAACGCTACTTGTGTCGGAATTCCAGCAGGACCAGCGCGATAAAAACGGTGCAGCTCCTCATCGTCATTTGTTGCGACGTCATACTTCACTAAAGCTTCGAACAAGCTTGGTTCGTGCACCGTGGGCACCTCGTTGTGAAGAAGGCCAGCACGATTTAGTTCCGCCAAGATTCCCATCACCCCACCGGCTCTGTGCACATCTTCGACGTGAAATAGCTCTGTAGCTGGCGCTACTTTGCAGATATTCGGGACCTTTTTCGATAAGCGATCTATGTCCGACATCGTGAAATCCACTTCGCCCTCTTGCGCGGCCGCAAGCAAATGCAAAATCGTGTTTGTTGACCCACCCATCGCAATATCAAGACTCATTGCATTTTCAAAAGCATTGAAACTCGCTACGTTCCGAGGCAACACTGAAAAATCATCTTCTGTGTAATAACGCCGGCATGCATCGACTATTAGTCGGCCAGCCTGCAAAAAGAGTTCTTTGCGATCAGCGTGCGTGGCAACAACAGTTCCGTTGCCGGGGAGTGAAAGCCCTAGAGCTTCGGTCAGGCAATTCATCGAGTTGGCAGTGAACATTCCAGAGCAGGAGCCGCACGTCGGACAACCCGCACGCTCCATTTCAGCTACATCTTCGTCACTCACCGAATCATCGGCCGCAACAACCATGACATTGATCAGATCAACTTTATTTTCCGCAAGTTTGGTTTTACCTGCCTCCATCGGGCCGCCCGAAACGAAAACGGTCGGAATGTTAAGTCGCATTGCAGCGTTGAGCATTCCAGGAGTGATCTTGTCGCAGTTACTTATACAAACCAACGCATCAGCGCAGTGCGCTTCAACCATGTACTCGACTGAGTCTGCTATCAGGTCGCGACTAGGAAGGCTGTACAACATCCCGTCATGACCCATCGCAATGCCATCATCAACAGCAATAGTGTTGAACTCTTTGGCAACACCGCCAACAGCTTCAATCTCTCGCGCTACCAGTTGTCCAAGATCTTTTAGGTGCACATGACCTGGCACAAATTGGGTAAACGAATTCGCGATCGCGATAATTGGCTTCTGGAAATCCTCGTCAGTCATGCCCGTCGCACGCCATAGGGCACGGGCTCCTGCCTGATTACGACCGGCGGTTGTGGTGGTGGAACGATACTGAGGCATTCCCCCAGCCTAGAACTATGCGGGCCAACAAGGGAAAGAAATCGCAACAGCCCTAGAAAGTTTTAGTTTTAGTGCGTCTATTCCGGCATCAACTCAAGCAGTCTGCGCATTGCGGGATAGTGACGCCAGTAGGCGGCACGATCACCTGTGCGGGTGAGGTCACCTACCCAGTTCGCAGATATCTTGCTCGTCGCATCTGTGGGTCCTGCGAGGAGATTCCGCCAGGTCGCATCAGACGCCTCGAAACCAAACTCGTTGTCCCCCTCCTTCACCACATTGGCCGTTTGCGTCACCGAAACCAGCTGCCCTGACTCAATTCGGTAAATAACCGATTGACCACCGACTCCTACGCGAAGCGCCCCGGTCCAGAACTCGGTCGATCGGCGAAATTGCTCATCGTCGCGACACAGCTTCCCCGCGTTAACAAATCTCTGAACCAGCGTTTCCACCTGGCAATTCACGACATACGCATTCCATTGCTTATAGCCATCGTTTGTCCTGTCATTCCAGAGGATTCGTCGCTGCCTAAATACACGGCAAGGTTGGCGATTTCCTCCGGTGCGAGGATACGACCCATGGGTGTTCGTTTAGCCAGTTGCTTTCTAAGTTCTTCAGATTCAGCGCCGACCAAGTCAGCAAACCCATCGAGCATCGGTGTGTCTACAAAACCAGGACAAATTGCGTTACAAGTAACGCCGCTCGCCGCCAACTCAAGAGCCATACACCTTGTCAGTCCAACTGCTCCGTGCTTTGAAGCGTTATATGGGGCCTGGCCCGGTGACTCGAATAGTCCTGCCGTCGAAGCGATGTTGACTATGCTCCCACTTCCTCTTTCGATCATCCCGTTGAGGAATGCCTGGCTAACGCGAACGATTCCGACGACGTTTACCTCAAAAAGCTGCGAATACGTCTCGGGATCGATGTCTAAGAACCGTCCTGCCGCATGGATGCCAGCATTGTTGACAACGACATCTGCGCCTCCGAGCGTCTCGTGAACGAAGTCCGCCATCGCAGTCACTGAGTCTCCATCTGAAACGTCACACACGATTGGGTGCACAGCTCCGGGCGGTGCCTCGGTAGCGGTTTCTTCTAGGTCCTCAATACGTCTGCTCGCGACGACGCATTGAGCGCCTTCTCGGGCATAGGCCAGAGCTATGGCTTTCCCGATGCCTCTTCCTCCGCCGGTTACAACTGCGCGTTTACCTTCTAATCTTTGACTCATCACTTCATTCTGCCTGTATTACGGAGACGATGGAGGCCACCCAGGGACCGACATCGTCTGACCAACCTGGTCTGGGACTTCTAATTCCTTGTGGCTCGCCCATATTTCCGTCAACCGAGAATACGCGCTTTCGTCCATTTCTGAGACTCGACGAGTTTCCTCCGACACATGCAGCGACATCACCTCACATGTGGCAGCGATGAAATTCTCGTCCACGTTCCACATAACTTGAATCGCGTGGACTCGCTTCCAATCAAAACCCAATAGTTGAGTAGTAACTCTCAAGTTGGCGCCCTCTTGCACTTCGCGCACATACGTCACATGGTTCTGTGCCGAAAACGTAGTCACGGCATGTACCTCGCGATGCGGGCGCCCTAGCCCGATGAAGTCCATCCAGGACTCAATTGCGTCGTCGAAACAAACCACATAGAAGCCCGCGTTGAAGTGACCATTGAAGTCAATCCACTCGGGTTTGACTATGTCCGAATGTCCATCGAATGGACTTTGCACATCATCCACGCTCTGCTCTTGCCTCACCATTGCATCTCTGGGTCGAATACCATCGCACTCTCAGCGTTCAACAATTTCGTGTTGTCTTCAGTTAGCACGATTAAATCAAAAGCACAGAGTTAGATTGACTGTATAACAGGCTCTCCGGAGAATGATCGATATGCGATTCACCCCAACCGAACTAACCGAAGAAGAACTGGATCTTCAACAGCAAGTCCGCGGTTTCCTTCTAGAAGAATTACCACCTGGCTCACACGAACCCTGCCTGGGGATGGCAGCCAGGAAAGATAAAGACTTCTCTCTCAAGATGGCTGATCGAGGTTGGGTTGGAATGGCCCTACCTAAAGAGTGGGGCGGCTCTGACCGCACCGCCGTAGATCGCTTTATCGTGGTCGAGGAAATGCTCCGATGGGGCGCCCCTGTCGGACATCATTGGGTCGCAGATCGCCAAACAGGAAACGTGATTCTGAAGTTCGGCACCCAAGAACAAAGAGAGCGATTTCTGCCTGCCATCTGCCGAGGTGAACTCGGATTCTCGATCGGCATGAGCGAGCCAGACAGCGGTTCAGATCTTGCTTCGGTTAGCACGAAGGCCGAAGAAACTACGGGCGGTTGGATTATCAACGGCACAAAAATATGGACGTCAGGAGCTCACGAGAATGACTGGTTTGTGTGTCTTCTCCGCACTTCACCAATGGAAGACGGGAACAAGCACGCTGGGTTGTCTCAGCTTCTGATCGATCTGAAATCGCCGGGGCTAGAAATTAGCCCGATTCCATTTCTCGACGGTTCCCACCATTTCAATGAAGTCACCTTCAATGAGGTTTTTGTTCCGGAAACGAACGTGCTTGGAGACCCCGGCATGGGCTGGCATCAGAACACCACAGAAATGGCCTACGAACGCGGTGGTCCCGACCGCTGGCTGTCACCTTTTTCGACCGTCGAACAGTTGCTCCGCGAAGCCAAAGGCACTGAATTGGAGGCGACCGTTGCTGACCTATTCGGTGAGTTGGTAGCACGCTGGTGGGGCATCCGAAACCTATCTCTCTCCGTTGCGCGCCTTATCGATACTGGGGAAGCTCCATCGGTGGAGTCTTCTTTGGTTAAAGAGATGGGGACACGCTTCGAACAGGAGGTCATAGAGAAGCTCGTTCACTTGATTGACCTCGAATACTCCCCCGAGTCAGAGTCACTGTTTGAACGACTTTTGGCGCAATGCGTTGTGACATTCCCTGGCAACACCATTAGAGGCGGAACCATCGAAATTCTCCGTTCAGTCGCCTCAAAGGGATTGAAAGGGTTGCCGGCATGAGCGAAACATTTGGGGTCGACTCCCTAATCACGGATACCGCTGATCGGCTTTTCTCCCAAATCTGCGATCACGAATCAGTTCAAAATGCGGAACTAAACGGCGAAGCAACCGAGATCTGGAATGCCTTTGCCGAAACTGGGTTCCCTTGGATATCGATTGATGAAAAGTTCGGTGGATCAGGAGGAACGCTCCTCGATGCGCTAGAGGTCCTGCGCCTAGTCGGGTACCACGCTGCTCCAATACCTGCCGCCGAAACCGGAGTTCTCGGCGGCTGGCTTCTTGCTAGTTCGGGCCAGCAACTACCGGAAGGAGTTGTAACTGTCCTTCCAAGCGGGAGCGAAGATCTCCTCGTCACGAGGAACGGTGATCACCTCACTCTTACTGGTCGCGGCCTCCGTGTGCCTTGGGCTCGAGCAGCCGAAATTATCGTTGTACCTATACAAGTCGAAGAGCAGACCTTCGCAGCGACAGTCGATCCCGACGACTGCCAAATCACCCCCATGACCAACATGGCAGGAGAGCCTCGAGACACCGTCGATTTCAATCAAGTCGAAGCCTTTGCTGCCCCACTGCCGTCTGATGTCAACCTTCAAACATTCCGATTCCGCGGAGCCTTGTCACGGACGGCCTTAATGGCCGGAGCTATTGAGAAGATGAGCCAACTCACAGTGTCCTACACCAATGACCGTGTGCAGTTCGGTCGCCCAGTGGCAAAATTTCAAGCAGTGCAGCAACATCTAGTGTGGGGTGCTCAGGATGCGGCACTCGCTCGAATGGCAGCCGAAACTGCCGGCCGTGAAGCTAACCGGGGGGACGGCGCATTCGAAATAGCATCAGCTAAATTGATCGCAAATCAAGCAGCTGCTCGGGCTACGAAAGCCTGTCATCAGGCTCATGGTGCCATGGGCATGACCCAGGAATACCCACTTCACCATTTGAGTCGCCGTCTTTGGTCTTGGCGCAAAGAATACGGAGGTGACGCCGAGTGGGGTTCGTGGCTAGGCCGCGTTGCGGTCTCTCAAGGTGCTGATGGCTTATACCCCTTGATAACTGGTGGATCTGCTGCCCTGACATAGATTGATGAAGCTTCGGTCGCAACGACCGCCGATGAGATCTAGCATCAGGACATGACTGAATTCGGTATATACGGTGATCTCCATGTCTCTCTTGAAGGGCACGTTGCGACGGCAGAGATACGCCGTCCCCCAAATAACTTCTTCGACCTCGCCCTAATCGACGGCTTAGTTTCGGCCTTCACTGACCTAGACGAAGACGACAATTGCCGATCGATAGTTCTGTGCGCCGAAGGTAAAAATTTCTGCGCAGGGGCTCAATTCCATAATGACGGCACCCGAGGCGGCGAGATTACGGCCAAAAACCCGGATGGCTCCCCACGTCATCTCTACGACGCAGCATTCGACCTTTTCAGCTGCAAAACGCCAGTAGTGGCAGCTATTCAAGGAGCTGCAGTCGGTGGAGGTCTGGGCGTTGCATGTTTCGCCGACTTTCGCGTCGCAGCGCCCGAAGCACGCTTCACCGCCAACTTTGCTCGGCTCGGGTTCCATCATGGGTTTGGATTAACAGTCACGCTCCCTTCCCTTGTCGGTCAACAAAAAGCCCTGGAACTGCTTTATACCGGAGCGCGAATCAACGGAGAAGAAGCAGCTGCGATTGGGTTAGCTGACAAGTTGGCGCCACTCTCTGAACTTCGGTCAGAAGCCAACGCGCTCGCCATCGAAATCGCAACTTCAGCTCCGCTTGCTGTCGAATCAATTCGACAAACTATGAGAGGGCATCTGCCTAACGCAATCAAGGCCGCCACCGACCACGAAAAGGAAGAGCAAGACCGTTTGCGAACAACCGAAGATTGGCGAGAGGGCGTTAACGCTATGAATGAGCGTCGTGTCCCAAATTTCTCAAGGAAATAAAGCCCCAACAAGGGGGTCCGTTTGACATGAGTGACTTAACAGAAGATCAAATTCGTTCTGCTCTGGAATCAATCCTGGAACGACGCACAGCTGATACCCGATTAACAACGATGGGTGCAGGATCCGACGATCTCGAAGCGGGCCGCCGTTATCTCGCCGATACGGTCGCCGACGGCTGGCATGTCCCCACTTGGCCGGCTGAACACGGTGGAAGAAAGGCCTCCAGCAGCCAAAACGCTCTTATTGGGAGCATCCTGCGCGAATTCATAGTCCCGGATCTCTATCCATTCGCAATTGGGTTAGGCATGGTCGGCCCAGCGTTGTTAGCTCATGGAAATTCTTCCCAACAAGACAAGTGGCTGAAAGCGATCGCCTCTGGGACCTCGATCTGGTGTCAAATGTTCTCTGAGCCTGAAGCTGGGTCTGATCTGGCTAATGTCGCTTTACAGGCGAAACTAGACGGCGATGAATGGGTCGTTGAAGGGCAGAAGACTTGGACTAGTAGAGCTATGTGGGCTGATTGGGCTATCTGCCTCGCTCGAACCGACCCGGCTCAGCCCAAACACAAAGGGCTCACGATGTTTGCGATGCCGATGGCAATTCCCGGAGTCGAAATTCGACCCTTAATGCAAATGAACCGAGACGCACATTTCAGTGAAGTATTTGTCGAAGGAGCACGTCTAAGCGATGAATGGCGCATAGGAGATGTGGGTGAAGGGTGGCGCGTAGCTATGACAGTGCTCGCGCATGAGCGCGCTGGTGGCGGAAGCCGAGGTGGCGGTGACGGTAGCACCAGGGGAGCTCATATTCCGAGTTGGATAAGCGATCTTCAGGCTTTGCCTACCCCGCAGAACGCTATTTGGGATGATGCTGTTATGGGTCTGTACTCGCACGATGCTGTGAGCCGCTGGACAATGCAACGCGCATCTGACGAGGCCCGTTCCAGCGGCTCACCTGGGCCCGCAGGCAGCGGAGCAAAATTGCGGACTGTGAAGTCTTACAAAGGGCGTGCGTATCTAGCGAACCAAAGTTCAGGGGCCTATGGAATGCTTGAGGACGGGCATGGTTACATCGAACTGATGACTGCGCCTTCGATGTCGATTCGCGGCGGAACCGATGAAATACAGCGAAATATCCTTGGCGAACGAGTGCTTGGACTTCCCGGAGAACCTCGACTGGATCGCGATGTGCCGTGGAAAGAAAGTCGGCGCGGTCTTATCTAAGTTGAGCGTCGCTCGCGCAGCAAAACTTCCTGAGCAATGGTTGCGACGTGACGTCCGTCCGCTGCGAACAAGTTACCTACGGTCATCCCACGAGACCCATTGAGACCATGACAATCCCAATCATAGAGATGCCATTCATCGGCCCGCGTCGGTCGATGGAACCACATCGCGTGATCTAGCGACGCCCCCATGAATCGTTCTTGATATTCCTCTCGAGGAGCTTGAATCGGGTGCAAAGACCGAGCCGCATCAAATTGGACAGCGTCAGAAGTAAACGCAAGTCCACACACGTGAAGTCGCGGATCACTCGGAAGCTCATCTTGGAGCCTGACCCACCCCATCGACCTTCCGGCACCTGGGGGACTATCCAAAACTCTCCGGTTCATGATCACATTCATATGATCGCCATCGCGAGGGCGACAATCTTCGGGATCCGGCGCAAGCGGCATACGCGCTGTCTGAATTTCGGCGTCCTCTTCTACCACGTGAAACGAACACGAAAGATTCAGAATCGCTCCTCCGCTCTGTCGCGCCACGACGGACCGCGTGCAAAATGACCGGCCATTTCGAAGACGGTCAACTTCATATCGAACAGGTTCGACCAGGGTGCCTCCACGTATGAAATAGGCGTGAACAGAATGGAGCGCAAAGTCCTCATCAACCGTGGCAAAGGCGGCCTTTAACCCTTGAGCAATTACCTGACCACCGTAAATTCGACCCCACTCATAATCGGCACTCAGCCCTACCCAGGTCTCGGGACCATGCTCCTCCAACTGCATTAATTCGCTGAACGTTGTCGGGTGTGTCGCCATACCTACCGAGCGTAACTCCCTTAACTCAATCTCAAACGGTGACCACGCTCTCCTTTTTGTTATCCAAACTCGGCTCATCTTTCGGGTCCGCCTGAAAGAGAATGGGCACAAGCGCCGGTACCCCGACTACCGTCTGGTCGGTGAATCCCCTCAACAATTCTCAACTCCATGCCGCTGATGTCCTTTGGGACCATTATCAGCGGGGCGCCGACATCTCGGAAGAAGCCTTTAGCGATCTAGATTTCGGCGATGGGCTCGCTATCCAAAATGAGATCCGCCAAAGACGTCTTGCTAATGGCGCAACTCAAATCGGTTGGAAAGTCGGTCTGACCTCTGACCGGGCTCGAAAGCAGGTGGGCATTGACGACCGGCCATTCGGACACCTAATGCAACTTTTCGATAGTGGCCAAACCCTTCCAGCCTCATCGGTTAATGGTGCAACCATCGAACCAGAGATGTGTTTCACCATCGGTGAAACAATTTCAGGACCAGACGTAGATCCAGCAACAGTTGCTGACTGCTTAGAGAAGGTCTCTGCCGGCTACGAACTCAACGAGCGTCGCGCTGTTGTCGGGGGGAATCTCGCAATGTTGGTTGCCGACAATCTCACCAACTGGGCGATCGTGGAAGGGAGCGGGGTGCCAATAGAAAACATCGACAGCATCGACGACACCGAGATTGTTCTCTACCGGAACGGAGAAGAATGTTTTCGGTGCCTCCACCGAGAAGAAGTCGACAATCCGTTCATCTCGATTTCTCGGCTCGCAGCTACTTTGCACCGCTTTGACCTTCAACTGGAACCGGGACAAAAGGTAATTACTGGCGCCTACACAAGGCATCAAGTTGCAGCAGGCGAGCACTGGCTCGCTGAATATTCGAATATCGGCCAGGTAGAAACGAGTTACACGTGAATGCGCAACTACCTATTCCGGATAAGCCTCTCAATGTCCTCGTCACCAAGACTCTGACTTTGTCGGAGGTAAGCGCTGAAGAGGAAGCAATGATCACTGCAGCGGCGGGCCCCGGGGCGGTCGTAACAATTGTCGACAGTCCCAAGGAAGGAGTGGACTATGCCGCCGATGCCGATGTGATCTTGGGAATTACGCCGAAATGGCTTTTCGAAGCAGCACCGAACCTCAAATGGGTTCACGCAACTGCTTCTGGGGTGGACATGTTTATGTACGAAGACTTCATAAACAGCGACGTCACATTGACCGGCGAGAAAGGTTTAGTAGGAGGTCATCTGGCCGACACCGCCTTTGGCTTACTGCTTGCTCTGACCAGAAGAATTAAAACGGCAATCGAACTCGGCCCAGAAGGGTGGACCCTCGACAATCGCGAAATGATGCGCTTTTCAGAAATTGAACTTGAAGGGCTAACCATGGGTATCGTCGGCTTTGGCGGGACAGGACGTCACCTAGCTCGTAGAGCGGTCGCTTTTGGCATGAATGTTCGCGCCATCGATGCCTTACCGGTGCCGCCAAGCGACGGAGTCACCGAAGTTGAAGGCATGGAAGCTCTCGACGAGCTCGTAGAGGTGAGCGACGTTTTGGCAGTAGGACTTCCCCTAACTGAAGAAACCAAAGCAATGTGTGACTACGAGTTCTTTCGGGCTATGAAACCCACTGCGATTTTCCTCAACGTCACGCGTGGAGAAATTATTGATGGCCCAGGCCTAGAACAAGCACTGAGAGAAGGAATGATCGGGGGTGCAGCCCTCGACGTAGCGCCAATCGAACCCTTGCCTGCCGACAGCCCCTTGTGGAGCTTTGACAACTGCGTGATGACACCGCACACAGCTGGCGCTAGCCAATATCGAGGCCGCCGAAACCTAGAACGATTCTGTCGTAATTTGGTTGCCTTACGGGAGGGACGTGACCTCGAAGGCGTTGTAGACAAACAGGCCGGTTTCTAAATATCAGTCACTGTGAATACAGCAAACGAAAGGTAGTCCCTATTCGGGATTGAATTCGACAGCCTTACTCTTTGTGAGATCTGCAATCTCGTCTTCGCTAAACCCGAACTCAATTAGCACTTCTTTCGAATGCTGCCCTTTAATGGGACTCGGCATTCGAATTTCGGAAGACACTCCTTCTATGTTCGTCGCGTTTCTGACTACGTCAATGTCACCAGCAGACCTATGGGTGACTGGCGTTGCCATCGCAAGATGTTGAACTTGTGGGTCGGAAAATGTCTCAGCCACTGTGTTGACTGGTCCACACGGAACGCCCACTCCATTGAGGCGGTGAACCCAATTATTTCCAGTGTCTTTAAATAATTCTTGTTCGATAAGCCGGTTCAGTTCCTTTTTGTTGTCGCGTCTCGCTGAACTCGTCGCGAAACGTGGATCCTCCAACCACTGAGGAACCCCCAACTCTCGACAAAATGCCTCCCAGAGACGTCCCCCCGACGCCGCTATATTGACGAAACCATCGGCGGTCTTATACATACCCATCGGTCCGAGGGTTGGATGATCGTTACCTGCTTGCGGCGGGTTGTCCCCAGCGATAGTCCATCTAGCGGCCTGAAAGTCCAGCATTCCAATCATGGACTCGAGCAGAGATGTATGCACCCATCGACCCTTGCCTGTTCTTTCGCGTTCATGAAGTGCTGTCAAAATTCCTATAGCAAGCTGAAGCCCGGCCGTTATATCGCTAATCGCAACACCGGCCCTGACCGGGCCGTGCTTCGCATCTCCAGTAATGCTCATTAGGCCGCCCATACCTTGGGCTATCTGATCCACGCCTCCACGCTCGCCGTATGGGCCGTCCTGACCAAAGCCCGATATCGAGCCAAGAATAACTTGCGGGTTCACTGACGACAGCGTCTCGAAATCAAAACCCAATTTATGTTTGACGGGACTGCGCATGTTTTCAACGACAACGTCAGCAGATTCAACGAGTCTATGGAAAGTCCTCTGCCCCTCAGGATTCTTAAGGTCTATGACTATTGAACGCTTGTTTCGATGAAGGTTTAGATAGTCGGGAGACGAACCTCCACCAGTATCAAATCCACCGGTAGGGGTATCAACGCGCACAACATTTGCGCCCCAATCCGCCAACTGTCGTACCGCCGTCGGACCCGCACGCGCAATCGTTAAATCGATCACGGTGATGTCGGCCAAAGGCATTGATTCCTCCATAGAGGCCTTACCTGGGGTCCAGCTGTGCGCCGCGTACAAGTTGGCCTGGCCGTAATCCCGTCAACTCGCCTCTGGAGGCCACTTCAACACCACTCACGAAAGTGTGGGTGTAGCCGATGGGTCGCTGAACTAGCCGCTTTCCGCCGGCCGGGAGATCACGAATAAGTTCGGGTGAACCTACCGATAGGCGGTCGAAATCAATGACGTTGAAGTCAGCTTTATAGCCGGGTTGCAGGAGACCCCTATCCAACAATCCATACGTCTGCGCTGTCCGACGAGTTTGTTTGTTTACTAAGAATTCCAGTGGCAGTCGATCCCCACGAGTTCTGTCACGACCCCAATGAGTCAGCAGATAGGTCGGATACGAAGCATCACATATCGTTCCAACGTGAGCACCAGCGTCTCCAACACCACAGATGGTGTTGGGGTCAGTCAACATTTCAAACACCTCGTTCAAAGAACCTGAGCTGTAGTTCTCAAATGGGTACAGCAGAAGCGTTTCACCGGTTCCGCTGGCGAGTAGATCAAGGACCAGCTTCCAGGGGCTTTCACCCACAACTTCGGCGCGAGCAGCCACTGAGGTTGACGGGTCTGGTTCGTAGTTAAGTTCATCCCCTAATTCGAACGCCCTAGTAAGCGCATAATCCATCCACTCGCTAAAACCATCTCTCGGTCGTTCATCTATGAGCTTTGCCCGCAGTTCTTGATTTTCTCGCAGAATAGCGGCGCGCTCAGGAAGCGGGAGATCAGAAATCGCTTTATAGGCCGGATGGTTACCAAAGGGATTAACAGTCGCTTCCAGTCCCAGCAGCACTCCAATAGGTCGACATCCGACCTGACCGGTCATAGAAAGACCTTCGTTGTTGGCCTGTCCGATTTGAGCCAGCGTTTCCCGCCACAGCTCCGGTGAATGGTCAACCTGAATGATCAGGGCTGACAGCGGCCTTCCCGATATTCGCGTTGCCGCTTCTAACGCTTCGAACTCCCCCGGACCAAAGTCACTGTTGACCTGCAGAACCCCAGCGCGAGAGGTCTTCATAGCATTTGCGATAGCAGCCAATTCAGGATCTCCAGCCGACAAAGATGGAGTTAGTCGACCATCCGCAGCTTTGTGTTTGGTCGTTCGGCTCGTGCTGAAGCCAAGCGCTCCAGCCTCGAATGCTTCTGCAACTAACACTTCTAGCTGCACAAGTTCATCAGCGCTTGGAAGTTCGCTATGGTCGGCTCCCCTTTCTCCCATAACGAAAAATCGAAGTGCGCCATGGGGAACTTGGCTTCCCACATCCATTACCCGCGGCATGCTCTCGAGGACGTCAAGGTATTCGGGGTATGTCTGCCAGGTGAAATCAATTCCTTCTGCCAAAACAGTGCCCGGAATGTCCTCTACGCCCTCCATAAGATTGATCAAGAAGTCTTCGCTCCCCTGACGAACCGGCGCGAACCCAACCCCACAATTACCAAAGACCGCAGTTGTGACTCCATGCCATGAGGAAGGAGTCATCTCTGGGTCCCAGGTTGCTTGTCCGTCGTAGTGAGTGTGAATATCCACCCATCCCGGAAGTACTAATTGGCCATCGGCATCAATTTCTTGATGAGAGAGGCCGTCGACATTGCCGACGTCGGTCACTACACCATCTGAAACGGCAAGGTCCCCTGCGAACTCCGGGGACCCGCTGCCATCGATGATGCGAGCGTTTCTCACTACTAAGTCATGCATGCTTCGAAAGCGTAGCCAGCATTATTCCCCTCTATTTGAAATATCTGGGATCCGCTTCAGCACTTTTCACTCAGCCCTTTGAGTACATGAGAGTGATTCTCTGCGATAAGGAGCAGAGTGATGCGATACTCAGGAGCATCTATCCCTGTCCCCAAGGTGTCATCGACTGCGATCGGAAGAGAGATCGGTAACAATTGTGCCCTGGCATCAAGATGTTCCAAGTACACGGTTCGACGTGAATTGTGAAGGCCAGGAGCACACCGTCCTTTGGTCCGGTGGAGAGGTACAACTTCTAGACCATCCGAACATTGGTTCCGAGAAAGCATTGATCGCTCTGGGAGGCCGGAAGCCAAAGTGTTTAGAGGTTCTCGATTTGTGGGAATTAGCAATATCTGATGGCGGCTTTATCGAAGAATGGGCCCCTTGGTACAAGGCAGACCCTCAGAGACGTTGGTGGTTAAAGACAGCTCTCGAACGATTACGATCTGAAGGCGTTCAGGACTTCCTGTACGACTTACCGCGAGAAAAAGCTCTCAGAATGGGTGAAGTTGTAACCATTCTGCCTCACGACTTTCTTGATCGGGCGATGGCCACTGTGGTCGATGCCGGCGATAAACGGGGATGGGACTTCGCCCCGTCTCTCAACCGTCACTTAATAGAAGCCACCAAGCTCCGAGCGCGCCGTTCTTTGGTTCAAGCTTTAACCAACCAGAGACCAGCGGTACCAAATCCAGCCTTAATACCGTTCGATTGCATTGTCGAGCCCTTGGGAGTCCTTTCAGTCGATGGTCGACTTTCCGGTAGAGATAGCCACATAAAAATTTCTCTACACCCTCGTTGGTTGAGTCGAGTGTGGGCTCGGGGAGTCTCTGTTTATGGGGGGCGTTTTACCGTCGATGTAACCGAACAAGGCGGAGTGTCAGTATTGAAGCAAATTGAGTGGCTGGAGGCCGAAAGTGGACTACATCCCCACTTGATAAGTCATCAATTGTGAGGAAGACCCCAGTCGATACCACTTCTGCCCGCCTCAAGTAGAGCAGTGTTGGCACGAGAAAACGGCCGACTCCCAAAGAAACCTCGATGGGCGCTAAGAGGAGAGGGATGGGGCGTTTCGATCACATAGTGGCGATTAGAGTCAATGAGAGGCTTTTTCTTCTGAGCAAATGCCCCCCACAAGATAAAGACGACGCGTTCCTTCTTGTTGTTAACCATACGGATGACTTGGTCCGTGAAAGTTTCCCAGCCGCGATTCCTATGTGATCCGGCTTGACTTGCTCTAACCGTAAGAACGGCGTTCAGTAGCAACACACCTTGACCTGCCCAGCTTTCAAGATTGCCGTGGCTTGGAGGCGCCAACCCGATATCCGACTGCATTTCTTTGTAAATATTTTGTAGAGATGGAGGGACCGCAACTCCGCGACGAACCGAGAAACACAACCCATGTGCTTGCCCTTCGCCGTGGTAGGGGTCCTGACCTAAAATCAATACTTTGACATCTGCATAAGGGGTGAGGTGGAGCGCCGCATAAACATCCTCCTCGGGTGGGTATACAGCACCGAGTTTGCGTTCTTGTTGAACAAAGCCTTGCAACTCAGCCCAATATTGTTCGGCAAATTCCTGGCGCAACAACGGGTTCCAATCCGTTAACACTGATCAATCCTCAAGAAAGCTCAGCCGCTGCCTGTTTGCTCAACTCGATGGAAACCCCAATTCGAGTCCGGTAGTAGTCAAGGTCAACTCCGTCCGAGGATTTCTGGCCTTGCATGTACCGGGCATAAACACCGTGAACAATGCACGCTGTCTTGAAATGATTAAAACTGATGTAGTACGGAAGGTTCGTTAGGTCGCAACCAGTTTTTGTCGCATATCGCTCGATAAGTTGGCTTCTATCGGCGAAACCCTTAGCAAGCGTCGGAGCATTCTCTTTGTTCACCAATTCGTCGCCCGGTTCAGCCCAGGTATTTAACGCGTAGGCGAAATCTGCCATCGGATCGCCGAGCGTCGATATCTCCCAGTCCAAAACCGCAGTTAGGTGGCCTTCTTGGTTTATGAGGCAGTTGTGGAGGCCATAATCTCCGTGCACCACTCGAGCAGGTCCTTGTTCTGGACGTCGCGACTCGAGGAAATCATGTAACTCGTGTAGGACAGGGTCATCGTACGAAGCGCCCTCGGCTGATGCCTCCCAGCTTCGATACCAGGTTCGGATCTGCCTACCCACATAGTCTTCCTTTTTGCCTAAATCGCCAAGACCAACTTCATCTGGGTCAACCGAATGCAAGGAGGCCAAGACGTCCATAAAGGAAGCTCCCACGTTGGCGCGTGCATCTTCGGTGAGGTACTCCACGGCATCCTCAAGTTCAAACAATGCTTTGCCATCAACTTGGCTCATCACGTAAAAGTGGGCCCCAGTTACTTCTGCACTCTCGCAATATCCGTAGGCAATTGGCACCGGGACGGCGGTTGGCCCTAGGCCACTAATGATCGAAAATTCTCGACCCATGTCATGAGCTTTTGGCAGCAACTCACCCATCGGAGGTCGGCGAACAACAGCACGACTTCCGTTTGGGTCTGTGAGGGCGTAGGTCAAATTGCTGTGTCCACCTTCCAACTGGACCCATTCGAACGGCGGCTCAAGTCCTTCAGTGTTTTCTTTGATCCAGCTCTCTACGGCCTCGACGTCATATCCGATGATCTCCCCGCGGTTAGTCATATCATCCTCGTTCGTTCTGAAGCTGTCGTAAGACAATATGCGACATCTCTCACACTTCGAAGCTGAATCTTCGCTGTTCCGTTCCTAAAGGCCATCACAACTCTCCCCTTAAGACGGAATGGGCGTGTTTTGCCATGCTAGGAATTGCCACTCACTGGATTCTTTTATCCAAACGCAGGTGTATCTACTTCGGAGTAGAAACTCCTTTTCCCGAGCAACCACGGTTATTTCGGCTGTCCCATTAACGAGCGCTAGGCCATCGAAGATTTGAATCTCTACATCAC
>Ga0114933_10000185_pt1 | contig 75577 bp, 58 predicted proteins | sample 4SBtaG_FD_89691 | JGI IMG/M metagenome (GOLD analysis project Ga0114933, IMG submission 89691) | Deep subsurface microbial communities from Kolumbo volcano to uncover new lineages of life (NeLLi) - 4SBTROV12_W25 metaG | ecosystem: Environmental > Aquatic > Marine > Volcanic | place: Kolumbo...
AGAACTGCGCCGCGGGGGCGAGGCGTGACGATGAAGCGTGTCGGGACACGCGAAGAGGAGCAACGAAGGCCCGGTGGTGCAGAGCGAGCGAGGCGACCGAGGGACTACCTGATCGGTGCTCTAGATCTCTTCGCGGGAGAGCAGGAAGTAGTTGTCCGTCCGCTTGCCGTTCTTCACGGCGTTGCCGATGGTCACGTGCTCGCTGACCTTGCGCATGACGTCGACCATGTTCCCGTAGACGAAGTACGACAGGCCCGACGTGTTCTTCTTGAGCGGCGGCGCGCCGTCGATGTGGCGACCGGGGATGCGGTAGTAGTCGATGTCGACCTCGCCGTCCTTGTCGCCCTTGCGAGTGATGAACCAGCCGGGACCCACGACGGTCTTCACGAACTCGCCGGACTCGTTGAACCCCCAGGCCTCGCGCGCGTCGTCCACCGGGCGGGCGAAGTGCTTCTCGAAGTCCGAGAAGAGCGGGAGGCTGTTCTTGCCGTAGTGCTTCACGAACGTCTTGTTCGCGACGCCCTTGGGCACGAAGTGGTCCACGTCCAGGGGCATGTAGCCGTCGGCCGCGTTGAAGAGATCCCGCTGCAGCCGCAGCCCCACCGTCCGCATCTCCTTGACCCGCTCGGCGTGACTCAGCGAGTCGAGGTGGGCGCGCACGGCGTCGAGGTCGATGGGCTTGGTGGCGAGCAGTTCGTTCAGCTTGTTCACGCGGACCTCCGGGCGGATCGAGGTCGGTTTGTAGCCACGCGCCGGCGATCAATCAACCTTCGGTTCGAGGACGTACTCCGCGACCTCGGGACGACAGAGGGTGCGCACCTTGAGGTCGAGCGTGCCGAGCCCGCGGTTGACGTACATGCGCGTCGGGCCCTGCTCGTACCAACCCATCTGGAACCCGTGCTCGCTCGGCACGATGAGGGCGCCCCACCCCGGGAGTCGCACCTGGCCCCCGTGGGTGTGCCCCGCGAGCGCGAGGTCGATGCCGGCGCTCGCGGCGGGGAAGACGAGGTCGGGGGAGTGCATGAGCAGTACGGTCGGCTCCTCGGGGCCCACCCCGGCCAGTGCTCGGTCGAGGTCGTCGTTGCCCGTCCAGTGATCGTCGATCCCCACGAGGCGGAGCCCCCCCGCGACGGTCGAGGCGTTACGCAGGTGGTGGATGCCCACGGCCTCCAGTTCCTTGCTCATGAGGGCGCCGTCGCACCAATAGTCGTGGTTGCCGAGGATCGCGTAGGTGCCCTCGACCGGGGTCAGCCTCCCCAGCTCCGCGGCGATCCGGCGCGCCCACGCGGGGTCGGCGGTGAGGAAGTCGCCGGTCAGGACCACGACGTCCGGGGGGTCCCCGTTGATCTCCTCCACCACCCCGCGCACGAAGTCCATGGGCACGACCGGCGAGGCGTGGATGTCCGTGAGGTGCACGACGCGAAACCCGGCGAGGGCCGCCGGCAGCCCCGGCAACGGCACGCGATGCAGGGTCCAGTCCACCCAGCGGGGCTCGATCCCCACGCCGTAGACGGCGCCCGCGATCCCCGTCCCGACGAGGGCGGTGGGGGCCGCGGCGGCGGCGCGCGCGAGGAACCTGCGGCGGGTGAGGGAGCGGTCGGTCATCTCCCTGTGATCACATGTCGGACGCGTACTCTTCCACCAGCCGCTTCATGTGCTTGGCGGCGGGGCCGTCGAACGTGGTGCGCGCCTTGCTCTGCATCTTGCGGAGCAACACCTTCCGCCGGTTGGCGTCCGCGTCGGGCAGCGCCTCCTCGATCGCGGTGACGATGTCCCGCAGCATGCGGTCCTTCCGGGTGTCGAGGGCGCGCTCGAGGAAGTCGGGGTTGGGCGGGAACCGACCCTGCTTCTCGAAGTAGGCGTCCAAGCCGGCCTGAAGCTCCGCCCGGTCGGTCGCGTTCTCCACCGCCTTCGTCAGCTTCTGGAGCTCCGGCCCCCCGAACAGGCCGCCCAAGGCTTCCTTCTGTTCCTGCTGGGCCTGGGCCTTGGCGTACCGGTCGCGGGGGCGGTCCTTGCCGTGCTGCCAGTCCTTCGACTGGTCCGTGTGGTTGCTGGAGTCCCTGCGACGGTCCTTCTCGCGCCACGACAGCTTCTCGCCGTCGCCCGGCTCGCGTCGGCCGTGGCGCTTCTCTTTCTGGCTCTTGTCGAAGAGGGCCTCGAGGTCCCGGAATCGCTTGTCGACCATGGCGAGCGAAGGGTAGCAGCCCGGGGGGCGCGGAGACCCCCGAAAACGGGCCGCGAGGCCCCACCGGGCGCCGATTTACCTTGAAAAAAGACCCCCCCGGGCGTACTGTGCCCTTACGCGGAGATCCAGCGATTTCGAGTGCGAGGTCCCACCGGGCCTCCGCGTAGAAAAGGTGTATTGAATGACCGACCTTCTCCTCACCGTGGAGCAGAAAATCCAGCTCGCGGCGCAGGCATCCGCGCTCGAGGTCGACGACCTCGGAGCCTTCTGCGAGCTGCAGGGCCAGCCGCTGCAGGACATCACCCGCTGGACCACCGCCTACGAGACCGGTGGTGAGCTGGGCGTGCAGGCGATGGTGGTCACGTGGAACCCCGGCATCCGCCGACAGCGCGAGTACGCCGAGACGATCAAGTCCGCGACCAAGGTGTTCCGTCCCCGCCGCTTCCGCATCCGGCCCGACGGCAACCACTTCAACGTCGAAGAGATCAAGCCGCTGACGCGCCAGTCCGTGGTGCATACGCCCGTGTTCCAGCTCCGCCTCATCGAGGAGGGCGAGGGCACGCAGCACTGGTTCCTGTACTGGCGTCGCGCCTCCGGCAGCTGGTGGCCCTACGCCGGCCAGCACCGGTTCGGCACCCTCCAGGAGGCCATCGACGAGGTCGAGCGCGACCCGCACCGCTGCTTCCGCCTGCAGCCGCGCCCGTAGGGTTCAGCGCAGCCCGCTCGGGGCGGGATCGAGCCGCACGACGAGCAGCCACGGCATGGCCTCCAGCCGACCGAACACGTAGAGGTCGTCGCCCTCCTGCACGAAGCCGGAGGCGGCGCCCTCCCGCGCCCGCCGCTCCAGGTCCTTCACCCCCACCGGCGTCCGCTCCTTGCGGTTCTGCTCGCCCGTCCCCCGACGAATGCCCCGCTCCTTCGAGCTCAGGACGACGCGCCCGCGGCCGTCGAGCAGGTAGCTCTCCCGCACGCCGTCGAGGCCCGGGACGACCATGTGGTCGATGAGCTCGTCCAGCGACCAGTCCAGCCCCGCGACTCCCAGGTACGCGCCGTCGTCCGAGTAGATCGCGCGGGACGCAGGCAGCAGGTATCCCGTGCCCGTCCAATCGGAGTAGATGGCCCCGAAGCGAGGGCCTCGCGTGCCCTGGGGATCGGTGTACCAGGGGCGCGTTCGATGGTCGTAGCCGGCGGGGTAGTGCTCGTTGCCGGGGAACGTGACGAGCAGCCCGTTCTCGAACCCGACGTAGGCCCAGATCAGCGGCACACCGGCCCGCAGGAGGGTCCTCTTGTCGGGCGTGCTCATGACGACGGCGTCCTCGCCCTGGCTGCGGACGAGCTGGTCCCGCAGCGCGCCGGTGAGGGGGCCGAGCCGGGCGCGGAAGGCGGCCATCTCGGGCCCGTCGGTGCCGGGCGCGAGCACATCGACGGGGGTCTCCATCGTCACGACCTGGCCGTAGCGCTCGCTGTAGGCCGCGTCCGAGGGGCCGTCTCCCCGGGCCAGGTCCGCGACCGTGGTGCGCTGCAGCGCCCCGGTCGCCGGGAGCGGGGGCCCGGCCAGGAGCTCGCGAGTGCGGCTCGCCAGTCCCTCGAGCAAGGTGTGCGTATGGAGCAGACGGCGGTCGAGCGTCTGCACGTGGCGGGTGACCTGCGACACCAGGCCGGCGAGCACCTGGCGACGTTCGGCCTCCCGGCGCTCGGACTGCAGGACGTACCCCAGGCTGGCCACGGCGACCGCGCCCGCCAGCAGGACGATCGCGAGCAGCCCCGAGAGCAGCCGAACGGGGTGTCGCTGGGCCCGGCGCAGGAGCGCGCGCGGCCACGGATCCGGGAGCGCGCGTACCTCCTCGCCGCGCAGGAAGCGTCGGAGATCGGCGGCGAGCGCCTGCACCGACCCGTACCGCTCGGCCGCGGACGGTCGGGTCGCACGATCGACGATCGCCTGGAGCTCCCGGGGGACCGCGGCGGCGCCCACGTCCTCGAACGTCTCGCGGTGCCCCTCGAAGGCCTGGTGCAGCGCGTGGATCTCGTTCTTGGGCTGCCTCGCCCGCCGGAGCGCGGCCAGCTCGAACAGGACCATCCCCAAGGCGAACTGGTCGGCGGCCGGGCCCACCTCGTCGAGCAGCCCCTTCGCCTGCTCCGGCGGGCAGTAGGCCGGGGTCCCGAGCAGGTCGCCGTGCTTCGTGAGGGTGCCGACGTCCGCCGCCGGGCCCGCCTCGGTCGCCCCCCCCTCCGAGCCCTCGGGAGCGCCGCGCGAGCCGTCGTCCACGCCTCCATGCGCGCCGTCGTCGGGCCCGTCTGCGAGCACCCGGGCGATGCCCCAGTCCACGACGTAGACCTCCCCGAACGGCCCGAGCATGAGGTTGGTCGGCTTCAGGTCCCGATGCAGGACCCCGCGGTCGTGGCTGTAGGCGATCGCGTCGCAGACCTTCAAGAAGTGCTCCACGCGGGCGGCGAGGCCGTGGGTGTCGCCGCGCTCCGCCGCGTCGCGACACTCTTGGATGTACTCGGCGAAGGTGACCCCCCGGATCAGCTTCATCGCCAGCGCGGGCCGGCCTCCGTCGCTCCGCTCGAGACCGTAGACGGGGACGACGTTGGGGTGGGACAGCTGCGCGGTGATCTGGGCCTCGCGCAGGAACCGCAGCCGGAACGACGCGCCGTCGCCGGACCCCAGCACCTTGACCGCCATCTCCCGATTGAGCCGCCCGTCGTGCCCCAGGAACACTTCCCCCATCCCGCCCTTGCCCAGCCGCGCGCCCAGAACGAAGCGATCGCCGAGGTCGCTCCCCTTCTTGGAGCCGTCCACCGCCGGATCCCCCGACGGCGCCGAAGCGCTGGGCAGGACCGTCACGGGAGGGGGCGATGTGCGGAGACTCACATGTTCGCCCCGCACCACTCGATGATCGAGTTCTTGTTCTCCGTGGACTCCCACAGGATCTCCACGCCGTGAGCCGATCCGGAGACCGTGACCAGATCCGTCGGGTCCGCGGTGGCTGCGTGCAGCGTCTGGGCGTCCGCGGCCGACGGGTCGTCGCCGTCCGCGGCCATCCACCGGATGGAGTGGAGGTTCACCCCGTCCGCGACGGTCGCGTCCCCGCCTGCCGAGTCGTCGTCGTCCCCGGCGGAGTCGTCGTCGTCGCCCGCCGAGTCGTCGTCGTCGTCGTCGCCCGGGAGGGCGCCCGGGAAGCCGGCCTGCAGCGCGTTGAACTGCGCGAGGTCCGGGCTCACCGCCACCCCGCAGTGGGCGAGCCCGTGGCCGACGGCGGCCGCCGCCAGGTTGCCCGACGTGCCCAGCCCGACGACCCCGATGCGGTTCACGTCCACCGCGGCGCCCTCTTCGGCGCGGTCGATCATGAACTGGATCCACGCCTGGACGTCGATCGGGTAGCCGTCGGGGTCGGTGGCGAGCTCCTCGACGGTGCCCGCCGTGTCCGAGTCGCCGTGGCTGCGGAGGTCCGGCACCAGCAGGTTGAAGCCGGCGTCGTAGAGCGTGTCGAAGATGTCGTCGAAGTCGTGCTTGTCCCGCCCCGCGCCGGGCTGGTGGAGCAGCAGGAGGGCGGGCTGGACCGTCTCGGCGTTCTGCCGCAGCCACTTGGCCCACAGCTCGCGCTGATCCGACGTCGTGTGCAAGGCGTCGACGCCGCGCACGCGCGACTCACTGTTGTTGCAGCCGGTGGCGGGGAGGAGCACCCCGACCGCGGCCAGGAGCGAGAGCAGACGAACCGACGTGACCTTCATGACGACCTCCGAGCAACTGCCGGCGAGTGTAGATCAAGCTCGGGCGGACCTGCGCCATCCCGACATCCGGGACGGAGATCCCGCCGGGGCGTGTTCGGGGGCCCCCGGGGACCGCCCGCGGGATTCTCGTCCCGCCTCGGGCTCCCCCGCCGTCCTCGGGCGTTTTGTTAGGGTCCCGCCATGACGATCCGACGCCTCCTGCCCGCCCTCCTCCTCCTCGCTCTGCCGCTCCAAGCCTGTCCTTCGGACACCGTCACGGACGACGACGACGCGGTCGACGACGACGACTCCGCGGCCGACGACGACGACTCCGCGGCCGACGACGACGACGCCGTGGACGACGACGACGTGGCGGGCTGCGACGCGAGCTTCCCCTTCACCCTCGAGATCACGGGCGACCAGAGCCTCTCCCTGCCCATGACGCAGGTGCAGTGCGAGGACCAGAACGGCGACGTGTTCCAGTGGCGCTACGAGACCGACGACGACTGGGTGTTCATCGTGCGGGCGGGCCCCTTGGGCGACGAGCCGGGCACCTACGACGTGCGCGCGGGCAGCCCCGGGTCGATGGTCGTGACGCTCGCCAAGGAAGGAGGCGGCGAGGACGGCGTGACCTACAACTGGTTGTCGTCCAACCCCCAGCACAACGACCGCAACGCCACGATCGATCTGCAGGTGTGGGAGGGCTCCGGCGGCCCCGACGGGTGCGGCCTGCTGACGTCGGACGCGCTCGGCACCTTCGACGGGCGCATGGTCACCCTCGGCCCCCAGCCAATCCCCCTGGCATGTGACTGAGGGAACCCTGCGGGTTCTCCTACCCCAAGCCACCGGCGGCGCGGGCCGCCTCCTGGACGCCGCGCGCGAGGACCGAGCGCAGGCGGCCGTCTTCCAGGGACAGGAGCGCCGAGATCGTGCAGCCCGCGGGGGTGGTGACGTCGTCCTTGAGGGACGCCGGGTGGCGGCCCGTGGAGAGGACCATCCCCGCCGCGCCGCGCACGGTCTGGGCGGCCATCTCCACCGCCGTCTTGCGGGGCAGGCCGATCATCACGCCGCCCTCGGACAGCGCCTCGATGATCACGTAGACGAAGGCGGGCCCGGAGCCGGACAGCCCGGTGACGGCGTCCATGTGCTCCTCGTCGACCCGGGCCACGCGACCCAGGGGCAGGAGGACGGCCTCGGCGACCTTCAGGTCGTCGCGCGTGGCGTGGTTGCCGCGGCAGATCGCGATCATCCCCTCGCCGATGAGGCACGGCGTGTTGGGCATGCAGCGCACCACGCGGACCCGGCGCCCGGCGGCGGCCTCGATCGTCTCGGTGCGGACCCCGGCGGCGATCGACACGACGAGCGGGTCGTCGTCCAAGGCGCCCCCGGCGGCGAGCTCCTCCATCACCCCGGCCACGCCCGCGGGCTTGGTGCAGATCAGGATGAGGTCGGCGTCCGTGGCCGCCGCGACGTTGTCCCTGGAGACGTCGATCCCGAGCGCCTCGGCGGCGCCGTCGACCTCCCAGTCGTGCTTGACGGTCCCGCGAATGCGGTCGGCGCTCGCCACGCCCGACTCCATCATCCGTCGAGCGATCGCCCGCCCCATGGTGCCCACTCCGAGGATCGCGACGCTGCGGGTCTCGCTCATTCTTCTTCTCCGTCGTCGGGCCCCGGGACACCCCGCGCCACCAGCGCATTGAACGTGCCGCCGACGATCAACGCCAGCGATCCCAGGTACATCCATGCCATCACCACCGCCACGGAGCCGAGGGACCCGTAGGTGACGTTGAACCGGATGAACTTGCCGGCCAGCGCCGTGAAGGCCCAGGTGGCGAAGAGCCAACCGAGCACCGCGACCACGGCGCCCACCGACCACGGGCGCCAGGTCGGGCGACGATCCGGGAGCAGGAAGTACAGCTGCTGCACCCCGAACGACGCCAGCACCAGCAGGATCGGCCAGCGCACCACGACGATCAGCACCGCCGTCTTCACCGGCAGCAGCCCCTTCTCCACGACCCGCCCCACCAGCTCGTCGCCGAACGACAGCGCGGCGATCGCGACGACCGTGCACAGCAGCACGAACAGCGTGAGCACCATCGAGCGGACGCGTCGCTTGATCTCGGACCGGAGCCTCGGCACGCGGTGAGCGCGGTTGAGGGCGCGCGAGAGAGACACGAGCCCCCGACTGGCGGAGAAGAGCGTGATGGCCGCGGAGCCGGTGATCAGCCCGCCCCGAGGGCTGGCGAGCAGCGAGTCGACGTGACCGGTGAGGAGGTCGAACACCTCCTGGGGCAGGATCGGCTGCACGGCCTCGAAGAGCTTGCCGACCGGGGCGTCCAAGGGCAGGTACGGCAGCAGCGAGACGAGGAAGAGGATCGCGGGGAAGAGGCTGAAGAGCAGGAAGAAGGTCATGCCCGCCGCGGCCTCGGTGGCGGCGTCCTCCCGCAGCTGGCGGGGCATGTCCTTGGCCGCCTGCCACTGGACCCCGAGCCACTCCCGGAAGCTGCCGGGGAGCTCGCCGAGCTCGCGGGGGAGCCAAGGGGTCTGGGTCTCCATCACTTCCCGGCGATCGAGGCGCGGAGGGCCTGGAGCGCGCCCCGATAGCGATGCGTACGCACGTTCTCCTCGGCGGGGGTGGGCGCGGCGAGCGCCACGTCGATCACGTCGAGGGCTTCGTCGGCGCGGCCGAGCGTCTCGAGGATCTGCGCGAGCCGCGTGGCCGCCCGCAGCGCGTTGTCGCCGTACCCGTGCTCGAGGGCCGACAGCGCGGCGGGCAGGGCCTCCTCGGCCGACCGGTGGTCCCGCAGGAACCCGGCGTGGCGGTAGTGCCAGGTGAAGGTGTCCGGGAACGTCGCGACGAGGCGCCGGAGGTAGTCCTCGGCGACGTCGTGCAGGCCCGCCTTGATGAGGACGGAGACGAGGTCGTGGTACCGGCCCTCGTGGGTCCGCAGGAGCTGCATCTGCTCCACGGTCACGGCCCCGATCGTGGGACGCAGGGCGATCGACATCTCGAGCTCGGGGGGCTGGGACGGGGACTTGCCGCCCGACTGCAGGATCCCGAGGGTCGCCGACGACGCCGCCAGGGCGAACAGGTCCCGGGCCTCGTCCTCCGGAGTGCCGACCGTCGTGGCCAGGTAGTAGGCCGCGTCCATGATCCGCCACTGCTGCGCCGGCCCTCCCCCGAGCAGGCGAGTCACGTCGGCGCCCGAGCCGTCGGCGGTCCAGGTGACGGTCGGCGCCACCTGCGCCCGGAGCTCAGCGAGGATCGGGGCGCGATGATCGGCCACGAACGCGGCGGCGGCGGCGGCGGGGTCCACGCCCTTCCCTCCCTCGATGGACTTCGCGGCCGCCCGGACCGCGAGGGCGCGCTCGTCCAGGGAGCCGGGGAGCGCCGCCCGCAACAGGAGGAGGTGGTCGGCCTCGGGGCGCTCCAGGCTCACGGCGAGATCCGTCGCCAGGGGCACGACGTCCACCGGCCACCCCTCCCCGTGGTCGTCCTGTTGCAGGAGGACGGGACCGAACGCGTCGAGGAGCACGTCGAAGGCCTCGGCCTCCGCGCCCTCGGCGGCCAGGCGCGCGACCAGCCGGCGACCCGCCTCGTGACGCTCGGGCGAGGCCGCGGCCGTGACCTCGTACCGGTCCCGCAGGTCCTGGAGCGAGAGCCGGGGCCCGAGCAGCGGCTCCAGGCGCGTCGCCATCGCCGCGCGCCCGGGGTACCCCTCGATCCGGTCGAGCACTTCGCCGTTGGCGGCGAGGATCAGGACCGTCGGGTAGCCGCCCACGCGGTAGCGGTCCTTGGTGGCGAAGGAGTCCGGCGAGTCCGCGTCGAGGCGCAGCAGCGTGAAGCGCTCCACGAGGTCCCGGTGCTCGGGGGCGTGCAGGAACTCGTCCCGGAGGAGGTCGCAGGGGGGGCACCACACGGCGAAGAAGTCCGCGAGCACCACGGTCTCCCGGGTCGCGGCGTCCGCGAACGCGGCCTCGACGCCCCCCGGCTCCGCGGCGTCGAACCACGGCAGGGGGCGGTGCGCGGACGTGCCCGACGGGGGCCGATGGGGGGACTCGCGCGGCTCCTCGGGCCCGAACGCGTCCGGCGCGGCGCGGCCGGGGGTCGTCTCCCAGGCGGTCTTCGGCGGCCCCTCGCGGGGCAGCGTCGCCTCCACGTGGAAGGGCACGCAGAGGTCGCCGCCGTCGCTGCAGGCGCCCCCGTCCAGGGACAGCCGCCACCCGTCGGGGGCCTCCTTCGGGAAGATCGGAAGAGACAGCTTCGCGGCCTCTCCCTCCGCGTCCGGGACGGCGCCGTTGCGCTCCACGACCGTCGTCCCCCCGCCCACGATCGACACGCGGAGCGGCAGGTCGGGCGCGAGGTGGGTGCCGTCCGCGGGCACGACCTTCAGGTGCAGGAGGCGCGGGGTGCGGCGGGCCTCGACGGTCGGCAGGGGGACCTCCGGGGGCGACGATGCGGCGACGGGGGCCGGGGTCGCGGCTGCGAGGGCGAAGGCGAGCAGCGCGACGGGCGGGACGGGCGATCGGGGCATCGGAGGTATCTTAGGCGCCGTGATCCGCATCGGTCTCCGCGCAGCCGCGTTCGTGCTCGTCCTCCTCTTCGCCCTCGGCTGCCGTTCGGCCGAGCGCGATCGGGCCGACGTGGCGCAGGCGATCGAAGGCGGCGACGACGCGGGGGCGGAGGGGGTGCTGCGAGGGGCGCTCGACCGGCACCCCGACGACCCCCTGCTCCTGGCCGAGGCGGCCGAGTTCTACCTGCGCCCCCACGCCGACGAGTACTACCGACCCCGGCTCGCCCTCCACTACGCGATGCGAGCGGACAAGGCCGCGAACTACGCCTCCGAGGAGGTCGGCCGCACGCTGATGCGGGCGTACCGGGCCGCGGGGGGCGTGCAGGGCACGGACCTCGGGGAGCGCCTCATCGCGGACGGGCTCGAGGCGGTGAAGCACCCGGACCGCGGGGCCCCGAAGCGGCTCCAGCCCGCGGATCGGGACCTCCTCGATCCCACGCTCGCCAACATCCTCGAGCAGGAGCGCCGAAACCGTCGCCGGGCGGAGGGCGCGACACCCTGCGGCGAGGGCCTCGTGCACGCGCCCGCGGGGACCTACCCGGGCGTCCGCGGCGGCCCCGAGATCACCGTCGAGCCCTTCTGCGTCGAGCGTCCGCCGCCCACGGGCGTGGGCCAGATCGCGGTCGACCCGGACCGACGCGCGGCGATCTGCGGGTCCCTCGGGCGTCGCTCGTGCAGCGCGGAGGAGACGGCGGTCGCGTGCGGGGCGCTCCGCACGGTCGTGGGCCGCCACAACGCGTGCGAGGACGACCGCGTGGTGCGCTGCTGCGCGGATCCCGAGCCCCTCTGAGGACCCCGCGACGGGGCGGCCCTTGCCCTCCGACCCGGGCTGCGACTAGATTCCGTGGCCGCTCGGGGGGAACCTCTCGCCGTTCCGAAGAAATCGACCGAGCCAGGAGAATCCGATGTTCCGCGCCAGCCTGCCCATTGCCCTCGCCGCCGCCCTCTTCGCCTTCGGGTGTGGCGGCACCTCCGGGTCCTCGGACACCGCTCCTGCCGGGGGCACCGGGACCGCCTCCGCCCCCGCCCCCGCCGACGACTCCGGCGTCGTGGCGCGCTCGGGCGACCACACCATCACCAAGAACGAGTTCGAAGCGGAGATGCTCGCCATCCCGAAGCGGGCCCGCGAGCGCTACAACACCGACCGCGGCCGCAAGTCGATCATCGAGCGCATGCTGCTCAACAAGATCATGCTCACCGAGGCCAAAACGAAGGGCATCACCGAGGACCCGCTCGTGCAGCTGGCCGCCCAGGCCGCCGCGAACAAGGCCTACGTCGCCGCGTTCACCAACTCCCTGCAGGACGACTCCGCGACGGACGAGGCCGTGACGGCCTACTACGAGGAGAACCAGCAGCGGTACGCCCGCGAGATGGTCAAGGCGAAGCACATCCTCGTGAAGGAGCTCGCCACCGCCAAGGAGGTGAAGGGCAAGCTCGACACCGGCGCCGAGTTCGCGGCGATGGCCAAGGAGTACTCGACCGACCCGGGCAGCAAGCGCCGCGGCGGCGACCTGGGCTGGTTCACCAAGGAGCGCATGGTGAAGCCCTTCTCGGAGGCCGCCTTCGCGATGGAGAAGGGCGCGATCTCCGACCCCGTCGAGTCGAAGTTCGGCTTCCACATCATCCAGGTGGACGACAAGCGCTCACAGCAGCCCCTCGAAGAGGTGCGCGCGGGCATCGAGCGCCTGCTCGGCAGCAACTCGGTCAAGGACTACACGGACGGCGTGCGCAAGACACTGAGCGTCGAGCTCGTCGGTGAGTTCGCCCCTGAGGAGGGCGCCGCTCCGGCGGCCGAGCCCACCAAGCCGGTCCAGCCCCGCGAGGGCGCCGACGCGGGCGACGCCGAGAAGAAGGCCGCCGAGCCCACCGACAAGTAGTCAGGCGGAGGCCGTCTCCGCCCAGCCGTTGGTGATCACCGGGACGCCGTCCTGGTTGACCGTCTCGATCTGGAACGCGCGCCCCCCGTCCGCGGTGGTGCCCGCGTCGAAGATGCGCGTCGTGAGCTCCCAGCCCGGGAGCACCGGCTTGCTGAAGCGCACGGCGAAGCGACGGAGCTTCGTGCTGTCGCCCTCGAGCACTTCGTCGACGATCCCCTTGGCGGCGAACGCCATCGTGCACAGGCCGTGGAGGATGACCGTCGGGTGGCCGGCGGCCTTCGCGACGGACTCGTCGATGTGGATGGGGTTGTCGTCCAGGCTCGCCGACGCGTAGCGGGCCGGCTGATCCATCGCGACCGTCATGGTCGACGTGGCCGACGGGTCGCCGTCGGGGCGCCCCTCGCCCGCGGGCGGGACGTCGCCGAACACGGTGCCCGCCTCCACGCCCGGGAGCATCTGGCCGCGCACGAACACGGACATGCGGGCCTCCACGACGGTCTCGCCGTCGATGATCCCGAGCATCCGCCACGCGACCACGCAGCCCTTGCTCTTCTGGGCCACGGACTCGAGGATCGCGCGCAGGTTCACGATCTCGCCCGGCTTCAACGCGCGGTGCCAGGTCATGTCCTGCTCGCCGTGCACCAGCCGCAGCATGTCGAGGTCGAGGTCGGGGTCGCCGACGCACTGGAACATCAGGGGGTGGAACAGCCGCACCGGGTAGATGGGCGGCGCGATGCTCTTCGACAGGATCGGCGCGTCCGCGAGGCCCTCGACGTAGCGGGGGTTGGGGTCGTTGGTGGCGTGCGCGTACGCGATCATGTCGTCGCCGTTCGCGACCACGAAGTCCGCCGAGTAGCGACGCCCGATCGCCTCACGCAGGTCCACCGGCTCCTTCGCAGGGGCCGCCTCGGCCTTGGCGGCGGGCGCCCGACCCCGCGCGGCCGCGGCCTTCGCGGCGGCCTCCTCGTCGAGGTTGAAGAAGCTCGCGAACTTCATCATCTCGCCCATGTTGTCGGCGGTGATCTTCCCCGCCATGAAGGCCTTCGTGCCGTCGATCGCGCCGCTCATCATCCCGATGACGGTGTCGGCGTCGGTCTTGATGGTGCACGCCGGCGAGCCGACGAGGCCGGGCTCCACGGTGCAGTCCCCGCCGCCGACGGTCATGGTCTGGTCGGTCCCGCCGCTGATGACGAAGTGGAAGACCGCGGACCAGTCGGCCGCCTTGTCCCCCTGGAAGCCGTAGGGCAGCGCCTCGAAGGCCTCGGTCACCGGGTCCACGTCGCCGCCGCCCGCGAGCGCCGCCGCGATGGCCGAGGCGGCCGCGGCGGGGGCCTCTTCGCGGGTGATGTCGTCGAACCGCGCGGCGATCTCGTCGGGCGTCCAGTGGGCGTCGCCGTCCTTCGTCACGCCCTCGGTCATCTTCATCTTGTATTCGAAGATCTGCTGCCCGTGGACGCCGAACACGCGGCCCGAGACACCCGCCGCGGCCTCGGAGGCGAGGTGGAGGGCCATCACCGAGACCTGCTCGGGGACCATCTCGTCCGGGACCATGTCGATGTCCTCGGTCATGCGCGTCTTGGCCACCGGCGCGATGGCGTTGACGGTCACCTTCGCCTTGCGCAGCTCCATCGCGAGGGTGCGCGTGAAGCCCGCGACGCCCGCCTTGGCGGTGGCGTAGTTGGTCTGCCCGTAGTTGCCGAGCAGCCCGGCCAGCGACGTCGTGTTGATGATCGCGCCCCCCGCGTCGCCGTCCTTGGACCGCTGCACCATGTGGCGCGCGACGGGCTGCGTGACGGCGAAGAGCTGCTTGGTGTGGACCGTCATGACGGCGTCCCACATGCCCTCGTCCATCTTCACGAGGCTCTTGTCGCGCAGGATCCCGGCGTTGTTCACGAGGACGTCGACGCGGCCCCAGGCGTCCAGCGCGGTCTTGGTGATGGAGTTGCCGCCGTCGACGGTCGCGACGTCGGCGTAGCTCGGCACCGCCTCGCCGCCCGCGGCCGTGATCTCGGCGACGACCAGGTTGGCCATGGCCGTGCCCTCGCCGCTGCCGTCGCGCGTGCCGCCGAGGTCGTTCACGACCACCTTCGCGCCCTGCGCCGCGAACATCAGCGCGTGTGTGCGCCCCAGACCGCCACCTGCACCGGTGACGATGACCACCTTGCCGTCGAACATGCCCATCGCTCGTATCTCCAGCCCGCCTCGCGCGGGGACGCGAGAGTACGTCGCGCGGCGTGAGCCGGCATCCTCACGCGCCATGGACATGAAGATCGTCGCCGTCGTGTTTCTGGTCGTCTTGCTCGGGGCGGCCGTGTTCGTCCACCTCGGCAGCGGGGGCGGCGAGGCCGTCCACGAGGCTCGCATCGCGGCCCTGGAAGCGCAGATCGAGGTCCTCCAGGGCCGGGTCGAGACGCTGGAGAAGCGGCGGGGCAAGCGCGGTCGACGAGGCATGGCTCGCGAGGGCGAAGGTCGGGACCGAGGCGAGCGGGCCGAGCGAGGCTGGAGCGAGGGGCGAGACGGCCGACGCGCCGGGCCCCCGGGCGAGCTGGCGGCGGCCCTGGAGTCCGGCGATCCGGAGGTGCGCGAGAAGGTCTCGAACCTGGTCCGCGAGGAGATGGAGGCGGCCTCCGAGGAGCGCTGGGAGCAGCGCCGACGACGCCGCACCGAGCGGATCGAGCGCGCCCTGGCCGACTTCGCCGCCGCGCAGTCCCTGACCCCGGCGGACCAGGAGAGCCTGACGGATCTCTGGACCGACGAGCGCGAGACCATCAGCGACCTGTTCCGCAAGGCCCGGGAGGACATGTCCTGGGGCAAGGCGCGGGAGGAGGCGGAGACCATCCGCGAGCAGACGGACGCGAACGCCGAGGCGATGTTGAGCGAAGAGGACTACGCCGCCTGGGTCCTGCTTCGAGAAGAAGAGCACCCCCGCCGCAGATGACCACCGCGATCCCGCTCGGGCCCTTCGACCTGCACGACCCCATCGGGAAGGGCGGCATGGGGGTCGTGTGGCAGGGAGTGCATCGGGCGTCGAACCTGCCCGTCGCGGTGAAGGCCCTGCGCGGCGACCGCGCGTGGGATCAGCGGCTGCTGGACCTCTTCGCGCTCGAGGTCCGGGCCGTCGCGGGGCTCACCCACCCAGGCATCGTCCTGGTGCTCGACCACGGCGCGATCCCGACGTCCACCCAGGACGCCTCCGAGGGGCTGATCCCGGCGGGCAGCCCCTACCTCGCGATGGAGCTCACGACGGGCGGGACGCTGCTCGACTGCGCCGGGCGCCTGGACTGGCCGGACCTGCTCGATCTGTGCCGGTCGCTCCTCGCGGCCCTCGCCCACGCCCACGCCCGGGGGGTCGTCCACCGCGACATCAAGCCCGGCAACGTGCTGCTCTCGAGCACCGCCGACCTGCGCCAGGGGCCTCGCCTCACCGACTTCGGGATCGCTCACCTGCCCCCGGGCCCGACCGAGGAGGTCTCGGCGCCCCAGGGGTTCTTCGGCAGCCCCAGCTACATCGCGCCCGAGCAGATCGACCCGGGCCGGGGTCCCATCGGGCCCTGGACCGACCTCTACAGCCTCGGCTGCCTGCTGTGGGCGATCACCACCGGGGCGCCGGTCTTCACGGGCGGCGAGGGCATGGAGCTCGCGACCCGCCACCTCACCGACGAAGTGGGCGAGTACCGGCCGCTGCGGCCCGTCCGGCGCGGGTTCGAGCCGTGGCTGCGGGCGCTGCTCACCAAGGCGCCCCACCGTCGGTTCCAGCGCGCCGCCGACGCGGCCTGGTGGCTCGAGCGGGTCGACCCGTCGCGACCGGTGCGGGTTGTGACCGGCGTCGTCGTGACCGGCGGGCGCCCCTACTCCACGGACCCGAAGCGCCGGAGACCGCCCGTCCCCTTCGACTGGCGTCGCGACGAGCCGACCCCGCCGCCGCTGCGCCTGGAGGGCGCCGGGCTCGGCCTGTACGGGCTGAGGCGCATCCCCATGGTCGGGCGCGAGGCCGTGCGCGACTCGCTGTGGGACGCCCTCCGCGACGTGGACGACGAGGGCAGCATGCGCGTGGTCGTCCTGCGGGGCGGCTCCGGGCACGGCAAGAGCGCCCTCGCCCAGTGGATCGGGGAGCGCGCCGAGGAGCTCGGGGCCGCCCGTCGCGTGCGCGCGGTGCACGGCGTGAACGGCGGGCCCGGCACCGGCATGGGACCGATGGTCGCCCGCCTGCTCCGGAGCCGGGGCCTCACCACCGCGGCCGTCCGCGCGCGGGCGGAGGAGCGGCTCAAGCACCTCGGCGCGGAGGAGCCGTACCTGTGGGCCGGCCTCGGTCGGCTGGCCTCCGGGGAGGCGGGGTTCGCCACCCCCGGCGAGCGCTACGCCGTCGCGGCCGCCTACCTCGGCGCCGAGGCGCGCCAGCGGCCGCTGCTCCTCGAGCTCGACGACGTGCAGTGGGGCGACGACGTCCTGCGGCTCGTCGACCACCTGCTCCGCGTCGACAGCCAGTCCCCCCTGCCTCTCCTGGTGGTGATCACGGTGCGGGACGAAGCCCTCGTGCCCGGCACCCCCGCCGCCCTGTTCCTGGACCTGCTCACGAAGCGCCCGAAGGTGCAGCTCTTCGAGATCGCGCCCCTGGACGCCGCCGAGTCCGCCCGGCTCGTCGAGGAGCTGCTGGGGCTCGAGGGCGCCCTCGCCGGGGAGGTCGTCGAGCGGTCGGGCGGCAACCCGATGTTCGCCGTGCAGCTCGTGGGGGACTGGGTCGCGCGCGGCCTGCTCGAGGTCCGCGACGGCACCTTCGCCCTGCGCGACGGCGTCGACGTGCGCGTCCCCGACCACATCCACGACGTCTGGACCGTCCGCTTCGACCGGGCCCTCTCGTCCTCCGCCGGGACCCCGCGCCTGGCCGTCGAGATCGCGGCCGCGCTGGGGGTGGAGGTGGACATCAAGGAGTGGTCGCTCGCCTGCCTCAAGGCCGGGTTCGCCGTCCCCCAGGGGCTCGTGGGCGCGCTCGCTCGCGAGGGGCTGATCACCGCCGACGTCGGCGGGTTCTCCTTCGCTCACGGGATGGCGAGGGAGAGCGTCGAGCGCTTCGCCCGGGAGGCCAACCGGTGGCCGGGCCACAACTCCGCCGCCGCGGACGCCGTGCTGATGCGGGGCCTGGAGCGCGACGCGGAGCGCGGGGCGCGGCACCTCCTGGAGGCGGGCCGCTACGACGAGGCGATCGAGCAGCTCGCGGTGGGGGCCGACCACCGCACCGTGATCGGCGAGTACGACGCCGCCGAGGGCCTCCTGGACCTGCGCGAGGAGACGCTGGACAAGGTCGGCGCGCTCGGGAGCGACCCCCGTCGGAGCCGCGCGCTGCTGCAGCGGGCCCGCCTGGCGCGCCTCCGGGGCCGCTCGACCGAGGCCTCGGAGCTCGCCGAGGAGGCCCGACGGGCCGCCCTGCTCGCGGGTCGCCCGGGCGTCACCGCCGCCGCCCTCCGCGAGCTGGGCATCCGGGCCCGGGACCAGCGCCGCCTCGCCGAGGCGCGGTCGCTGCTGGAGCAGTCCATCGCGCTGTACGAGGAGCTCGAGGACGACTTCGGCGTCGCCGAGTCGTGCCGGTCGCTGGGCCTCGTCCATCGGCTCCAGGGGGACTACGCCGCCAGCCGGGCGACGTTCGAGCGCGCCCTCGCCCTGCACGAGCAGACCGGCCACGTGCGCGAGGCGTCCCTGAGCCTTTCCGCCCTGGCGGGCACGCACCTGGAGACGGGCGACCTCGACGTCGCGGAGGAGCAGCTCCGGCGGGGCCACGACCTGATCCGCGGCACGGGCTTCCTGCGGGGGCTGCAGCGCATCTTCCAGGACCTCGGGGCCGTCCTGCTCACGCGCGACAAGCTCGACGAGGCCGCCGAGCTCACGGCCCGGGCCCGGGATCTGGCCGAGAAGCTCGAGCGCGTGTCGGCCATCGCGGCGCTCGCCAACCAACAGGGGGAGGTCGCCCGCAAGCAGGGGGATCTGGCCGGGGCCGAGGCCTTCTATCGCTCCGCGCTGGAGGCCTATCAGCGCGCCGGCCGACGGCCGATCCATCCCCACGTGAACCTCGCCCTGGTGCTCCGCGCCCAGGACCAGTGGGCGGAGGTGCGACCCACCCTGGAGGTCGCCCGGGCGACGGCCGACGAGCAGGGGCGCAAGGGCCTGCTCGGCATCCTCGACGCGTTCCTGCTGCCCTGCTACGCCCGCGACGGCGACTGGGCGTCGTTCGACGAGGCGGCCGCCGCGCTCGCCGGGTTCCGGGAGGGGTCGGACCGGGTGGACGAGGACACGGCCGTGTCCCTGGAGCTCGCCGCCGAGTACGCGGACGCCGCCGGCAGGCCCGCCCGCGCCGACGCCGCCCGACGGTTCGCGGCCGTGCGATGGAGGGCCCTGGGGCGGATCACGCGCGCCGACCAAGCCGAGGCGGGGCTCGCCTACAGCGACGACGAAGAGACCACGCTCATCGGCCGCGCCATCGATTAGTCGGCCGCTACTTCTCCCAGGTGACGTACTCGGGGGCGTACTGCACCCACCACTGCTCGGAGTGCTCGCGCGACCAGTCGTGGAACGACGCGCAGCACTCGAGGGCGTCGGCCAGCTCCCGCGCGCCGGCGGGGCGGTCCTCCGGGTCCTTCTCGAGGCAGCGCATGACCAGACTCTCGAGGTCCGCGGGGACGGCCAGGCCGGAGCGCTCGGACGGCCGGAGCGGCGCCTGTTCGAGGTGCGCGGTCATGATCAGGTCGGCGTCCGCGGTGTCGAAGACGCGCTCGCCGGTGAGCAGGAAGTAGGCGACGCACCCGAGCGCGTAGATGTCCGTGCGGGCGTCGGTGGACGTCGCGTCCTCCACCGCCTCGGGGGCCATGGTCGCGGGCGTCCCCAGGGCGGACCCCGTCATCGTCATGGTCGAGAAGTCGAGGTTGGGCGCGGGCGCGACCCCGGTGGCTCGTACGAGGCCGAAGTCGAGCACCTTGACCACGTCGAAGCTCGTGCCCGCGACGCACGCGAAGACGTTCGCGGGCTTCACGTCGCGGTGCACCAGGCCCTTGGCGTGCGCCTCCGCGAGGGACAGACAGACCTGCCGCAGCAGGTGGATGACGCGCCCCGCCTCCTGCGGCCCGAACCGCTTGACGAGCGCCCCGAGGTCGAAGCCGTCGAGCTTCTCCATGACGTAGAAGAAGGACCCGTCGTTGCTCACGCCGTAGTCGTACAGCTCCACCGTGTGCGGCGACCTCAGCGCGGCCGTCGCCCGGGCCTCGCGCTCGAACCGCTCGCGGATCTCCGGGGCGTGCTCGCCGTCCTCCTTGGCGGGGGTGATGAACTTCACCACCGCGGACCGGTTCAGCAGCTGGTGCTCGGCGCGCCACACCTGCCCCATGGAGCCCTTGCCGAGCGGCTCCACCAGGCGGTAGCTGCCCGCCGTCTTCGCCTCCGCGAGCCGATCGCTCAGGTCCGCGACGACCACCCGCGCGCCGAACCCGAGACCTCCGCACAGCAGAACGAGCATGGTCGAGCCGAGCACCGCCGACCCGTCGATGGGGTGTCCCATGGCGCCGAGCAGACCGGCCGTGCAGGGGACGGCCGCGGTGGTGAACACGACCGCCACGGCCACCCGCGGGAGGCGCGCCGGGGTCGTGACGGGGAAGAGCAGGGTCCACACGCAGAGCACCGACACGCCGAACAGCTCCACCCCCGAGCCGACGTACCGGGGCGCCTCCAGCCACCCCAGCGCGAAGGCGATGAGGACCTGCAGGACCAGCGACAGGTCCATCCGCACGCGGCGTCGTATCGAGGCCTTCCCGAGGATGACGGCGAACAGGACGCAGAACGCGAGCGCCGCGGCCGCGACGGGGAGCCGCCCGATCTCCAACCCGGTGCGGGCGAGCGGGCGGGTGCCGAGCATGAGGGCCGCCCCGATGAAGACGAGGCCCAGCGGACCCACGAGCCGACGGACCCGGCCCGCGGCGCGGCGGAGGACGTCCTGCTCGGGGCCGCCGCGACGGTCGCGTCCATCCGGCAGCGTCCGTCCCGACCCCTTGCGCGACACGCCGCTCCCCACGTCGAGTCAGATCACCCGACGGCGGCGGACCGCGGCCGAGCCGGTGAGGAGCAGGAGCAGCCAGGGCGCGGAGCCCGCGTCCGCCACGCTGGAGTTGCAGTCGCAGCGGAGGCCCGACGGGAACACCAGGGGCTCGCGCTCCCCGGTCGAGTCGTCGTCGTCCGCCACCGCGTCGTCGTCGTCCACCGCGTCGTCGTCGTCCGCCGCGTCGTCGTCGTCGCCGGGGAGCTCGCACTCGAATCGGATCGGCTCCAGCGCCGCGAGGTCCCACTCGAGCGCCTCGCCGTCCAGGCCGCCGTAGGCGCCGATCTCGCCGGTCTCGAGCACCGCGGGTGAGCCCTCCTCGAGGTGCAGGAGGTAGCGCTCGAGGTCCACGAACAGCGGGTCGGCGGAGAAGTTGCCCAGGCCCAGCGCGTCCAGGGTCTCGGGGGTCACGGGGGCGTCGAACCCGTAGATGTCGGACTCCATCACGTCCAGGAAGTCCGGCCCGCCCGACTCCCGCAGGAACGCGCCGCCGTCCACGTTGTTGGCCACGATGCTGCGCTGCCCCGCGAGCGTGGCCCCGCGCAGCGAGAAGAGCCCGCCGCCCTCGCCTTCGATGACGCAGTTGCCGCCCATGCTGATGTAGTCCAGCTCGATCGTGAGGCCCTCGCCCTCCGTATAGAGGATGCCCTCCGTGGTCGCTCGATTGTGGACCAGCACGCTGTTCGCCATGCTGAAGCGCCCCGCCCCGAACGCCGCCGACACGCTGCCGTAGTCGGACTCGTTCTCCACGACCAGGCACTTGTTCAGCTTCGCGTGGGAGTCCACCGACAGCACGGCGCCTCCCCAGGTGGGCCCGCCGTCCTCGAACGAGAAGCCGCTCCCGCGCGCCACGACGAACCCCTCGACCGACGCCCCCGGCTCCGGCACGGCGTCGAAGGCGATCGCGGCCGCGCCGTCCGGCGCGAACAGCACGGCGTCCCCGGCCGCGACCACGTCCATCGGTCGCAGCAGGAAGTACATGAGCTCGTGGTACTCGTTGGGCTCCACCGAAATGGTCTGACCGAACCACCCCGCGATGAGCGCGGACGTGAGGGTCGGGCAGCGCCAGCCGACGTCGCCCTCGTCCACCGCGCGGCACCACGCGCTGCGCGCCTCGCCGTCCACGACCATCTCCCGATCCGGCTCCGAGGGCACGGAGTCGCCGTCCCACCACGCGAGCGTGCCCCCCCGGTTGCCCCAGACGTCGCTGCTGCCGTCGCCGAACAGCGCATACACGCGGGAGCCGTCCATGGCGTGGGTGAGGGAGACCAGCGTGGAGACGTGCTCGAGCTCCTCGGAGCGGTCGTCCGCGAGCCACAGCGGCCCGAGGTACTGGCCGTCGGGCGAGAAGGCGACGATGCCGCCCGGGCCGCCGAGCAGCACGCGGACCCCGGACGGATCGGTGATGGCCGCCACCTGCATCGGCTCGCCGGCCCCCGAGTGGCCCGGGTAGATCTCGTACAGCACGGCCTGGGGGATCTCGAACCCTCCCGCGGGTAGGGGCAGACCCTCCGCGTCGAAGCTCGTGATGTCGAACTTGAGCAGCCGCGCCGGGTGGATGCTGTTGTTCCCGTCCCCGGGCACGCTGCCGGTGACGACCCAGAGCTCCCCCGTCGCCCCCTTCTGATAGATGGTGCTCGCGCGGGTCACGTCCGGGTGCGCGTCGTCGAAGCCGTACCCGCCCTGAAGCAGGACGCCGAAGGTCCCGCTCCCGTTGATGACGTCCACCCAGGGGTTCTCCGCGAAGACGACCGAGCCGCTCGGCGGCGCCAGGGGGTCGAGGGCGGCGCAGGCGGGGTTCCAGGCGGAGCCGGTGAGCGTGTCCCCCTCGCTGAAGACGAGGCCCACGGCCAGCGGCACCGTGGTGATCGACGCAGGCCGAATCAGGTCGTGCACCCCGCCGTCGTCGGCCGTCCACTCGTCGAAGAGCGAGAAGGCGCCCGTCCCGACGCCGGCGTCGGAGGGACCGATCTCGAGGATCCGGCCGTGGCAGGCGTCCGCGACGAGGTGCCGGGCGGAGGCGCTCGAGGCGTCGACGAGGAACACGTCCTGGGGGCCCACGCCGTCGTTCACGGGCAGGACGCTGCCGTTGTTGCAGACCAGGTTGCCCGCCAGGATCCTGCAGTCGCGCATGGCCGGGCGGTTGTCGTAGACACGGAGCTCGAACGTGGCGAGCGCGGTGTTCTTGTGGGTGATGACGGACGCCGTGTCGATCTCCTCGACGCCCTGCGGGGTGATGGCGGCGAAGGACGCCGCGGGGAACAGCAACGCCGCGAGGGCGACAACAAACCGCATGACGCCAGTATGCCCGGTCGCGCCGGGTAGCATCGGGGCATGGCGCGCGGCATGACGAAGCAGGGCTACGACGGGATCCAGGCCGAGATCCACGAGCTGTGGCACAAGACGCGACCCCTGGTGGTGCGCGAGGTCCAGGAGGCCGCGGCGCTGGGCGACCGCAGCGAGAACGCCGCCTACATCTACGGCAAGAAGCGGCTTCGGCAGATCGACGGCCGCCTTCGGTACCTCAAGAACAAGATCGCGGGCGTCGTGCCCGTGGATCTGGCCGGGCAGAAGCCCACCCCGCACATCCGATTCGGGGCCGTGGTGGTGGTGGAGGACGAGGACGGGGAGCGCCGCACCTACCGGCTCGTGGACAAGGACGAGAGCGACCCCAAGGGCGGACGGATCAGCGTCCAGTCCCCCGTGGGGCGGGCCCTGCTGGGCAAGGAAGAGGGCGACGCCGTGGTCGTCAAGCGACCCAGCGGCCCGATGGAGCTCGAGATCGTCGAGGTCCGGTACGGCGCCGGCCCCCCGTAGGTCGGGAGACCGACGCCGGACGGGCGTCCGCTACTGCGGGATCGTGATGACCCAGCTGTGGGGGTGGCCGGTGTTCTGCCCCGAGGGGATGTTCACCGTGCAGTTGGCCGCGAGATCCTGGAGCTGGGCCTGCGTGATCACCAGCGTGTGGCCGTGGTTCGAACCGAGCACGCTCGAGGCGTCGAAGCCCTCCGCCGGGGGCGAAGCCAGGACCGACTGCGGGATCGTGAAGTCGTGGCCGTGGGAGTCGGCGACCGCGTCCGCGTCCGCGAGGACGCAGGACGTGGCGTCGTCGTCGTCCGTGGCGTCGTCGTCGTCCGTGGCGTCGTCGTCGTCCGTGGCGTCGTCGTCGTCCACCGCGTCGTCGTCGTCCACCGCGTCGTCGTCGTCCGTGGCGTCGTCGTCGTCCACCGCGTCGTCGTCGTCCGTGGCGTCGTCGTCGTCCAGGGCGTCGTCGTCGTCCGTGCCGGCCGTGTCGTCGTCGTCGTCCACGGGGCAGCCCTGGATCGCGCCCACGGCGCCGACCGCCAGGGTCACGCCCACCATCTTCTTCAAGAAATCACGTCGCTTGATGACCATCGAAACACCTCCTGTACACACGCCCCGGGCTGGGGCGCCTCGCTGCAGCGCCCGAGGATCGTAGCGCGCTACACTGTCGCCGGCCATGTCGCGCAATGCCCGGTCGGTCTCGGTCGCCCGTCTCTCCGCAGGGACGGTGCTGGCGGGGCTCGTCGGAGTCGCGGTACCCCTCCTCGCGGGGGAATCCGACCGCTGGGTCGACGACGGGTCCACCTCCTTCCCTCGCCTCGCCACCTCCGCCACCGCCCTGGGCGACGGCCGCATCCTCGTGGTGGGGGGCGGCTTCGCCTCCTCCCCCGTGGCGGACGTGGAGCTTCGCGGCGCCGACGGCGATTGGAGCTCGGGTCCGCCCGCCCCGACGGCCCGGCTCGACCACCAGGCCGTCCGGCTGATCGACGGGCGGGTCCTGATCGTCGGGGGATTCCACGCGCCCACGTCGGACAACACGTCGCCCGCGGAGATCTTCGATCCGGTGGCCGGGAGCTGGTCGACGCACGGGTTCATCCGTCCTCCGCGCACGGGCCACTCGGCCACGGTGCTCAACGACGGTCGGGTGGCCGTGGTGGGCGGGATCCGTCTCGGCGAGGCGGGCACCACGCTCCCGGACGTGGAGCTCTTCGACCCCGGCTCCGGCACCTGGACCGAGGGCGAGCCCATCCCCCTCGACCGCCACGACCACACCGCCACGATCCTGCCGAGCGGGCGCGTCCTCGTGGCGGGGGGCGCCAGCCGCGGGGGCGCGCACCCCGGAGGCCAGGGAGCCTGGAACGACGTCTGGCTGTATTGGCCGGATCGCGACGCGTGGGGCGAGATGCCCGCCATGCGCACGCCCCGTCACCGGCACTCGGCGGTCACCATGGAGGACGGGCGCGTGATGATCTCCGGCGGCGCGCTCATGAACCGCGACCCCATCGCCGACGTCGAGATCTACGACTGGCGACTGCACGGCTGGGTCCAGACGCCGCCCCTCCAGGAGCCCCGACACTCCCACACCTCCACGCTGCTGCCCGACGGCCGCGTCCTCGTGCAGGGCGGCTTCGGCGTGGACGACCGCCCCGTCACCCGCGCCGAGGTCTACGATCCGGCCCGAGGCGCGTGGTCCGACGCGCCCGCCTCGCCCGGCCCCTACTGGCAGGCCCTGCCCCTCCGCGACGGCTCGGTGCTCTTCTTCGGCGGCTCCGGCCTCGCCTACCTCACCGCCGCCGAGCTCTTCGATCCCCGGGACGGCACGTGGTCCCCGGCGGGGCGCCTGACCCAACCCCGCCGGTTCTTCGCCGTCTCGCCGTCGCCCGACGGGGGGGCCGTGGTGCGCGGGGGATCGGGCCTCACCGACCAGCAGACGCCGCCGCCCGCCGAGCGGTTCGACCCCAAGCTGCTGCGCTGGGAGCCCTCCGACCCTCCGCCGCGTCCGCGGGCCGAGCCCGACGACCGGGTCCACCTGGGCAACGGCCGGACCCTCGTGGTGGAGGCCGCGCCCGGCGGCGGACGGCGCTACTTCTGGGAGCGCGGGAAGCGACGCAAGGCCCTCGGGCACACCCTCGCGATCCAGGGCGAGTGGACGGCCACGGCCATCCCCGGGGGCCGCGCCTTGGTGGTGGGCGGCTGGTTCCAGGACGGCCAGGAGCGGCTGGTCGCGCCGCGCGCGTGGATCGTGGACGCCGAGGGGGGCGTGAGCGCCACCGAGCCCCTCGCCGAGCCCCGCACCAACCACGTCGCGGTCGCCCTGCGCGACGGACGGGTCCTCGTCGCCGGGGGCGAGTCCGACGAGCGACACCGGCTGTCCTCGGCCGAGATCTACGACCCCGACCCCGGGACATGGACGCGGGTGGAGCCCATGCGCTCGGGCCGCATCTCCCACGCCGCCGCCGCCCTGCCCGACGGGCGCGTGCTCGTCCTGGGCGGGTACGGGGGCTCCGCCGACACCGCTCGATTCATTCCCGCTCCGCCGGCAGGTCGGTGAGCTAGCCTCCGATCCGGACCGGGCTGGGAGGCCCGGAGGAGGACCGATGCTCAAGTGGCTCAAACGACTTGTGTTCGCGTTGTTCTGCCTCGCCCTGCTGGGCGGCGCCGTGTACGGAGGCGGCTACCTGCTGCCCGCGGAGGCCCGCCTCGAGGCCACGCTCTCCGTCGACGCTGAAGCCGAGCACGTCTTCAAGGCGTTCAACGACGCCGAGGCCCTCGGCCAGTGGTGGCTCAAGTCCGGGCGGAAGGGCTTCGACGACTTCTCCGTCGCCCACACGGGCGGGCCCGCCCAGGGGCCCGGCATGCAGCTCACCTTCTCCGGCAAGGGCCGCGAACTGGGGATCCAGACCGTGAAGTCGGCGACGCCCCACACGCAGGTCGTCTACGACATGGACTACCTCCAGTTCGGCCTCACGCGGACGATCGACCTCGCCGCGATCGGTCCCCTCACGAACATCACCTGGACCGAAGAGGCGACCCTGGACGACCCGCTCCTGCGCTACCTGCCGATGCTCTCGGAGTCGCAGGTCGAGGCCGAGATCGCGTTCGCGCTGGAGCAGGTGCAGGCCATGGTCGAGCCGATCGCCGCGGAGGCGCGCGCGTCCGCCGCGGCCGAGGCCGACCGCGTGAAGGCCGAAGCGGCGGCGGCCCGGGACGCGGAGGACGAGGCGCGCCGGAAGCAGAAGGAGCAGGAGATGGAGGAGTGGCAGTACACCCAGGAGGAGGCGCCCACCCCCATCGACATCAGTAAGCCGCTGCCCGAGAGCGAGTGAGCCGACAGAGCGCCACTTCGGGGTCGACGGACGTCGCGACCCCCGTGCACGGGCCCATCACGAAGCCCAGGTAGGCGACGACCTCACGCGCTACCGACGGGTTCGGCCCCTCCAGGAGGTACACAGGGCCCGTGTGATCGGCCAACGTCGCCCGAATCAGGGCGTTGGTCTCCGTGGCGTCGTCGTGATAGCTCAGGGACGACCAGGGCCGGAGGACCCGGGCCTGAGGCATGGACGGGACGAGGTACGCGAGGGCGTCCGAGCCGGCGATCAGGACGATGGACCCCGCCTCCGGAGGCTCTGTGAACTCCACGGACCAGGGGTCGGAGCCGGCGGCGAAGGGCACGCGGTCGAGCTTCGGCGGCTGCACCCACAGGAAGAGGCCCCCCAGGACCGCGCCCGCGGCGGCGACCCGCGCCGGACGGAGGTTCGGCCCCGCGACGACCACGGCGACCCAGGCCGGGGCCAGCAGCTCCAGGACGCCGAGGTACCGGTACACCGACGACGCCTGCTGCCAGACGACGTACGAGACCGCCATCACCGCGAGCAGGAAGGCGGCCCCCGCGGACAAAGGCCGCTCCCCCCGGGCCCTCGCCGCCCCCACGGCCCAGGCGGCCCCGACCACGGCCAAGACCGCGATGCGCGCGTCGCGGAAGGGGACCTCCCACCCGTGCGTGCCGCCCCGGGCGAACTGCAACGGGAAGGTCCAGGCCTCGCGGGCGGTGCGGGGGAACAGGCGGTCCTCGCTGTAGGAGAAGTCCGTGGCCCAAGGGGAGCCGAAGACGTGGTTCAGGAGCGGGAAGACCGGGTTCTCGTACCGCACCCACAGGTTCACCATCCACGGCCCGGCCACCACGGCGAAGGCCGCGGCGGCCCCCAGGAGCCACGGCACGAGGGCGCGGCGAGCCCCCGGCCAGGGCGGCACCAGCACCATCGCGGCCACCACGCCGATCGCGTACATGGCGACCGTCGGCTTGAGCCCCACGGCGGCCCCCACCAGGGCGCCCGACACCAGGACCGCCCCTCGCCCCGGCGACGGCCCCGCGGGCAGGAGCAGGAGGAGCCCGCCGAGGACGAAGACCGGCATGAGGGAGTCGCCCGAGCTCGTCCCCACGCTGACGAGGCCGATGGCGCCCGTGAACCCCACCGCCGCGGCGGCCGCGGCGAGGCCACCCACCACCACCGACGACCGCCCCCGACCGAGGCGACGCACGATCATCCACACGAGCCAAGGCCCCAGGCCGTGCAGCCCGCCGAGCACCATGGCCGCGCCGCGCGGGCCGAGCAGGTGGGTGCCGAACCAGAGCGGCAGGTGGATCAGCGGGTTGAAGTAGCCCTGGATCTGCGCAGGGGCGACGTCCACGTCCAGGCGCCCGGCCGTGAGCTGGAACCCGGCGTACCAGTGATAGTTCTTCACGTCGAAGCCGGCGTCCTGGCCCAAGGCGGCCGCCAGCAGCGCGCCGGAGACGACGGCGATGCACGCCGCGGCGGCGTCCCATCGGTCGGGGGTGGCGCTCACGCTGCGAAATATACGCCCGGCGATAAGCTGCCTCCGTGTCCGCGCCCCGACGACTGAGCCGCCTGCGTCTGTTCGTCTTCGCGGTCGCCACCTCGGTCCTCGTCGTGGTCCTCGCGTTCGTGATCTTCAGCGAGTCGGCCTTTCGCACGTCCATGGGCTACCTGCACGGGGAGCTGGCGGACGCGCGCCGGGGCCGCTTCTCGGACGACGCGGCGCTCACGCTCCTCTTCGTCGGCGACTCGTTCACCGCGGGCGAGTCGTCGGACCTGGGCAAGGGCTACTGGCACCACCTGCCGCCCCTCCTGGAGGCGCGGGGCGTGCCCGGCCCGGTGGAGACCATCAGCCTCGCCGTGCCCGGCTCCACGAGCCGCTACCACGTGCGACAGGTCGCCCAGTGGCTCGAGGAGTCGGGCCAGGTGCCCGACCACGTCGTCGTCATCACCGGGGCCTGCAACTGGGACGCGCTGGAGCTCCAGAAGTCGTTCGTGGCCACCGCGACGGGGCGCCGCACCACCCACCCCCTCCTCCAGACGCTGTACCTCGGCCCCGGGGGCGTGATGTGGGGCCTCCACTACTTCGGCGGGCGGCTCGGCGTGGTCCACCCGGGCGACCCACAGCAGGTCATGTACACCCCGCTGCGGAACTACTGGTACGCCCACCAGCCCTACGAGGAGTGGATCTTCGCGGAGACGCGGCGGGCCTTCTCGGAGCTCGTGGACCTGGCGCGATCGCACGACATCGCGCCCCTGGGCGGCGCGTACATCGCCCACCAGATGTCCGAGCACGTGCGCGCGGAGGCGCAGGAGCGCGAGGTCCCCTTCTTCGACCAGTCCGACCCGTCCTGGGAGGTGAACTACCGCGAGCGGGGGTTGCTGCACCCCGACGGCTGGCACCTCAACGACGCCGGGAACGTCGACATGGCCACGCGCTGGGCCGACTGGTACGTCGCGCAGTTCCCTCAGAATGCAGGCGCGGGGACCACCTGGGGAGACGCCGCCGACTTGAACGACGCGGGGCAGGCCCCGGACCCGGTGCAGCAGGTCAGGTAGTAGCGGACGCCGGACGCGTGAGCCGCGTCGTAGGGGATCTGGATGGTGGTCGACCAGGCCGTCCCGCCGTCGAAGTCGAACGTCGCGCGGCCGCCCAAGGGTCCCTCCACCGCGCCCCAGAAGACCCGCGGCGTGCAGTCGCCCTCGACCGTCGCCTTGAACTTCAAGGGGGACCCGGCCACGGCGACCTTGGGGGGCGTGTGGGTCAACTTCACCACGGGCGCGGCCTCCCAGGCCGAGCCGGACGCGACGACCAGGGGCTTCTTCGTCTCCTTCGGGGCCGGAGCCGCGGCGGGCGTGGGCTCATCCGTCGCCGCCGGAGTCTCGGCTTCTTCGTCGGCGACCTCCCCGGCGGGCGTGGACGCCTCCTCATCGGCGGGGGCCGACTCTTCGAGCGTGTCCTCCGTCGCGTCGGGGGCGGCCGACCGGGTCTCGTCTCCGATCGGGTCGGAGGACACCACCACGGGCACCACCGTCGCCGAGTCGGAGCCCCCGCCGATGAGCTGCAGGACCGTGAGGAGCAGGCCCGCGCCGAGGACCACCGCCAGGGCGATGGGCACCCACGAGGACCGGAAGACGATCTCGTCGTCGCCGTCGTCCAGGTCCTCGATGTCGGCGTCCTCGATCTCCGGCAGGGGCTTCACGCCCACCAGCCAATCGGACGCGTCCCCGCCGTCGGTGCGGGGACCGGACGAGGGCACGAGCTGGGTGGGCCCGGCCGACGCCATGGACGGACGAGGCGTGGGCTCGGGATCGGGCGGCGACGCGGCGAGCTCGTCGACGACTCCCTTGAGGAGCTCGCGGGCGCGGTGGGGCTTGTAGAGGGCCGAGAGCGAGGTGAGGCTGTCCAGGGCCTCGGCGGCCGACTTCGTGCGGTCGATCTCCTCGTGGTGGAGCAGCGCGCCCACCCACCCGCTCAACCGCGCCGCCTGCTTGTCCGAGAGCGCGGGACGCGCCGCCAGGGATTCATCGAGCAGGCCGCGACGGTCTTCGAACACGGTCTCGCTGACGGCGATCAGCACCGCCTGCACGTCGGGCGCTTCCTCGAGGTGCACGTACCGCTCGGGGGTGAGCAGCTCGTAGGCCAGGGTGCCGACGGCGTAGAGGTCCGATGCACCCGTGAGCGCCTCCCCGCGCAGCTGCTCGGGGCTCATGTAGAGCGGCGTCCCCTTGGTCTCGCCCACCGCCGTCTCGAGCCCGGTGCGCCCCTCCGCGCGGGCGATGCCGAAGTCGAGCAGCTTGAGCCGCCCCTCGTGAGTGATGACGATGTTCTCGGGCTTCAGGTCCCGGTGTACGAGGCCCAGGGGCTCGCCGTCCTCGCCCTTGGCGTTGTGGGCGTAGTGCAGGCCCTCCAGGAGCTCGGCCAGGATCCCCACCACCGCGGGCACCGAGAGGCGGTCCTGTACGGCGATCACGCGGTCGAGGGTGACCCCCCGCACCAGCTCCATCTCGAGTCCCCAGGTGTCTCCCAGGAACTCGTGGCTCAGCTCGACGAAGCGCCGCACGTGCACGATGGCGGGGTGGTGCAGCCGGGAGAGGATCCGCGCTTCGTCCGCGAGGGCGGCCACCTCCTCCGGCTCGTCGGCGGCGCGGCCGGCGTCGAGCAGCTTGACCGCGCACTCCTGCTTGAAGCCCTGGCTGCCCTCGATCTCGGCGCGATACACGGTGCCGAACGCGCCGCCGCCGATGCGCTCGATGAGGCGGTATTCGCCGACGGTCTGGGGGAGCCGCATTCCTCCGAAGGCTACTCCGAGTCCGACCGGGGTGCGACCGGTCCCGCGCTGCTACTCTGGATGGAGCGACATGCGCCTGCCCCTCACGCTCCTGCTCTCCGTCGCCCTCCTCGCCGTCGCGCCCGAAGCCCGCGCGGACGAGGACCAGGCGGCGCTCGCCGCCCAGATGCAGGTCTCGGCCATCGAAGCAATGACGGCGGGCGACTGGGAGGCCGCGGAGGAGCGGGCCCGAGCGGCGCTCTCCCTCGACCCCGGCGTGCGGATGTCCCAGGCCCGATTGGTCCTCATCCGGGCCCTGGAGCAGCGGGGCGCCGTCAAGGAGGCCCTCGCCGAGCTCGACACCCTGCTCGCCATGGACCTGCTGCCGCAGCACCGCCAGAAGGGCGAGGAGGTCCAGCAGCGTCTGAAGGCGCGTGGCCCCGCCGGTCCGGCGCCCCTGCCCGCGCCCGCTGCCCTGGACCCCAAGACCCGCAAGTGGCTGGGCGTCGGGCTCGCGGCGGGCGGGGCCGTGCCAATCGGGCTCGGGATCACCTTCGTCGGCTTCGACGCACACTTCGCCTCCCAGGACATCGAGAGCGGGGGCTGGGCCATCCTCGGGGCGAGCCTCCTGGGCACGGGCATCGCGCTCGAGGTGGTCGGCATCCACCTGATCACGAGTTCTCCCGAAGGATCCGGCGGGACCGCCGCGACCCGGCTACGTTGGACACCTACCGCCGGGCTCGCGCCGACGCGGGACCGGGTGACCTTCCACATGGGAGTCGTCGGACGATGGTGAACCGCCTCCTTGGCCTCGCGGCCCTCCTCTCCGCCCTGATCGTGTTCGGGTGCCCGGATCCCTGGCCGGTGGGCTCGGCCGTCCCGATCCCGCTCGACGACGACGACGCGACCGACGACGACGACGCGACCGACGACGACGACGCGACCGACGACGACGACGCGGTGGACGACGACGACGCGGGGCCGCCGGACATGGACAACGACGGGTTCACCGCGGACGTCGACTGCGACGACGACGACCCGAACATCCACCCCGACGCCGACGAGATCTACTGCGACGAGGTGGACCAGGACTGCGCGGACGGCGACCTCTGCCGCCCCGAGATCTGCCAGCTCGCGGGGCCCGACGTGGGCGCCGTCGAGTCGAACCACGACCAGGATTTCGACCTCACCCTGGCCGCCGGCGGCCCGATCCACGGAGGCATGGACTGCCTGGACGACGAGGCCTCCGCGTTCACGCCCGGGAGCACCTACGCCTTCGCCCACGTGACGTTCACCGCCGACGGCGACGACTACGAGGTCAAGAGCAGCACCTCCGGCGGCGGCATGGACACCAAGCTGATCGTCATGAACTCCGCGTGCGAGTGCATCGAGTGGGGCAGCGGGAACGTCGGCGGGGGCCGCGCGTCCACGGTCGAGTTCCAGGCCTCGGGCACCACCCACTTCATCGTGAGCTCGCTCAACGGCACGGTCGGCGACTACACGCTGGAGTTCATCGAGTTCGACGACTGATGTGAGTCGAGCGCCGCGCTCGTTACAAACGTGAAAGGTCGAGCGTCGTACCTTCGAGGTGGAGGTTCGACATGCGACGTTTTTTCCTGGTGCTCCCCTTCTCCCTCTCTCTCCTCATCGGAGCCTGCTTCGCCCCGGGCGGAGGCGCGACGTCCGACGACGACGACGACCCGGCGTCGGACGACGACGACGGCTGGTGGGACGACGACGACGCGGCGGACGACGACGACGCCATGTCCGACGACGACGACGTCACCTGGGACGACGACGACGACGACGACCCGACGAAGGAGGAGGAGTTCGAGACCTGCGACGACGCCGACGAGTCGGTGCGAACGCAGTACGTCTCGGCCGACGACAGCAACTCCATGGGTGCGGCCGCCCTGCGCCGCTCGCTCCTCCTGGACCACGAGCGCGTGAACCCCGGGCCCGCCAAGGCCTACGAGTTCCTGAACTACTACGAGTTCGACTACGCGCCGGCCCCCGCCGGGACCCTCTCGATCGTGCCCGAGCTGGTCGAGAACCCGGACGTCCCGGGCGACTACGACATGCTGGTGGGCCTCGTGTCCGAGGAGATGCCGAACAGTCGACGCAAGCCGGTGAACCTCGTCTTCTCGATCGACACGTCCTGCTCCATGCAGAACGGCGGGCTGCAGGTGGGCAAGGCGGTCATGAACACGATCGCCGCGGGGCTCGACTCCGGCGACGTCGTCTCGCTGGTGAAGTGGTCCGACAACAGCACCGTGACGCTCGACTCGCACATGGTCGGCGGACCGAGCGACCCCCTGTTCCTCGAGGAGGTGGCGGCCCTCTCCTCGAGCGGGTCCACGAACCTCGACGGCGGGCTCGCCGCGGCCTACACCATCGCGAACGCCAACCACACGATGGGGCGCACGAGCCGGGTCATCCTGATCAGCGACGGCGGGGCGAACGTGGGGACCACCAACGCGGACCTCATCGCGACCAACGCGGAGGACGGCGAGCTCGAGGGCATCTACCTGATGGGCGTCGGGACCCCGCGCGCGACGGACTACAACGGCGCGCTCATGGACAGCGTCACCGACCTCGGGCGCGGGGCCTACCTGTACGTCGACTCCATCGCCGAGGCCGAGGCGCGCTTCGCGGCGGAGCGGCTGCCCGAGCTCCTGGAGGTGGCCGCCCGGGACGTCCAGCTCTCCATCTCGCTGCCCCCGGGCTTCGTGGTCGACGACTTCAGCGGCGAGGAGATCAGCACCGAGCCCGGCGTGGTGACCCCGCAGCACATCGCCCCCAACGGCCGCATGCTCTACGACGTCGACCTGCTCGACTGCTCGATCGACGCGTCCAGCGCGGAGTACCCGATCACGTTCAGCGCGAACTGGACGGACCCCCTGACGGGCCTCGAGACCACCAAGGTCGAGATCTTCACCGTCGCCGAGCTGCTCGCGGCGGAGCACGCGCGCCTCGACAAGGCGGGGGCCATCGTCGCCTACGCCCAGGCCTACAGCGACATCGCGGGGATCACGGGCACGTCGGCCCGGCGCAACTACCTGGAGGGGGTGCTCGCAGTGGTGAGCGCGGTGGCCGACGCCCAGCCCGACGACCAGGACCTCGCGGACATCGTCGACATCCTCACGGAGTGGCGGGCGATGTACTGACCGCCTCCCTCCACGCCCGGGAGGCCAGCTCCCCGAGGTCGGCGAAGCAGCGGTAGACGGGCGGGATGACGAACAGGGTCGTCATCGTCGCGAAGAGGAGCCCCACGGCGATCGTCGTGGCCATCGGTCCCCACGCCTCCGACTTGCCCCCCAGCCCCAGGGCCATCGGCAGGAGGCCGATCACGGTCGTCATGGTCGTCAGCACGATCGGCCGCAGCCGCACCTTCCCGGCCCCGAGGATCGCGTCCAGCGCGCTCTTCCCTCGCTCGACTTCCGCGTTGATGAAGCTCACGAGCACCAGCGAGTCGTTCACGACGATGCCCAGCAGCGCCACCAGGCCGTACAGGGTGAGGATCGACAGGGGGGTGCCGGTGGCGAACAGGGCGACCGCCGAACCCAACAGCGCCCCGGGGAACGTGAAGCCGATGATGATCAGCGGCTGGCTGAAGCTGCGGAACTGCGCCCCGAGGATCATGTAGACGAGCAGCAGCCCGAACACCCCGAGGTACAGCAGCGCCTCCAGGCTCTTCTGGAACTCCTCGAACTCGCCGCTGTAGTCGATGCGGTACCCCGGGAATCGCGTGTCGAAGTCCGCGAGCCGGGCCCGCACCGCCTGGGTGGCGGCCACCGGCGTGGTGACGGACGCGTCCACGCTCGCGGTGAGCGAGATGGTGCGGGCGCCCTTGTAGCGTCGGATCGCGTCGATGCCGCGGCCGGGCTCGATCTCGGCCACGTCCTGGAACGGGACGGAGCCCCCGGTGAGGGCGGGCACGCGGGTGCGCTCGACCCAGCTCAGATCGTTGCGGAAGTCCTCGCCGTACCGCACGAGCACGGGCACCTCTTCGCCGTCGTCCTGAAACCGCGTCGCCTCGATGCCCTCGAACGCGTAGCGCAGGGCCAGCCCCACGTCGCGCTCGCTCACGCCGAGCAGGGCCGCGCGCTCCGAGTCGACCTCCACCCGCAGCTCGCGCTTGCCGAGCACCCAGTCGCTGCGCACGTCGTTCACGCCGTCGACGGCGATCATCTCCGCCGCCGCCACCTTCGACAGCTCGACCAGCCGATCCAAGTCCTCGCCCTGCACCTTGAGCTCGATGTCGGCGCCCGTGGGCGGCCCGCTGCTGGCGGGGACGATCTCCAGGGAGTCGGGGCCGGGCACCTTCTCCACGAGGACCCGCAGCTCGGCCATGATCGTCTCGACGTCGCGGTCGCGCGCGTTGCCTTGGACCAGGTTCACGAGCACCTGGCCGACGTTGGTCTTGATGAACCACTCGTCCTCGGCCATGAGCAGGCCCGCGTTGGACACCACGGACTCGAGCTCCGCGGCCGGCACCCCGGTTGCGGCCAGCCGCTCCATCTCCCGGATCACCCGGTCGGTCTGGTCCAGGGGCGTGCCCTCCGGCATGCGGACGCGCACGCTGAACTGCGGGATCTCGTCGCCCCCGAACAGGTCCAGATCGACCTGCGAGGCGATGATCGCGGCCAGCGGCACCATGCCCAGGTACACCCCCGAGAGGACGGCGTACCGGATGGAGCGGAGACGTCCCCAGGCGTCGAGGACGAGCCACCACAGCTTGTGTTTCGACCCCAGCACGGCGGCCAGCCCCACGACGAACAGGACGGGGATCGCGGCCCCGATGCCCGCCGCGACGGGGCCGAACCCCGCGAACAGGATCCCGGGGATGGCGAGGAAGAACAGCAGGAACGTGATCAGCAGCCCCAGGGCGCTCGCGGCCTGCACGCCGAAGCCGAGGGCGGCCCTGCCGAGGCTCCCGCCTGCGTCGGGCATGCGCCACCCCACGAGGAAGCGCAGCGCCGCCTGGTACGGGGCGATGAACCGCTCGAACCAGGCCGACCGCCGCTCGAGCTTCTCCAGGTCCTGCTCCCCCCACTCGTAGATGTGGCACGGCAGCGAGACCAGCGCCTCCGCGAGCGACGCGATCAGCGCCATCGCCACCACGATGGGGATGATCCGCATGAACTTGCCCATCAAGCCGGGCATGACCATGAGCGGAAGGAACGCGGCGATGGTGGTGAGGATCGCCGCGAGCACCGGCGCCCCGACCTCGGACACGCCGTCGACGATCGCCCTCTCCCGCGACTTGCCCATGGCGCGATGCCGCGCGGAGTTCTCCACCAGCACGATCGCGTCGTCGACGATGATGCCGAGCACGAGCACGAGCCCGAACAACGAGTTGCCGTTCAGGGTCTCGCCGGTGGCCCGCATGAAGATGAAGGTCGCCAGGAAGGCGAGCGGAATACCGAGGGCCGTCAGGAGCGCGTTGCGGAGCCCGAGAAAGAGCCACAGCACCGCGACGACCAGGATCATCCCGAAGAGGGCGTTCATCTCCAGATCGCTCAGCATGTTGACGATCTGGATGCTCGTATCGCCGGTGACGGACACCTGGACGCGAGGATCGTCGATCCGCTCGTTGTAGAGCGCGGCGAGGGCGCGGATCTGCTCCACCAACTCGATCGAGTTGCCGCCCGCCTGCTTGCTGATGCTCAAGGTGATGGCGGGCAGCCCCTGGAAGCGCGAGACGACGCGGGCCGCCTCGTAGTCGTCGACCACGGTGGCGATGTCCGCGACCTTCACCACGGTGCCGGAGTCCGACGCGCCGATCACCACCTCGCCGATGACGTCCACGGCGTCGAACTGCCCGACGGTGCGGAGGATGTACTCCGACGCGCCGACGCTGAGGAGCCCCCCGGGGATGTTGATGTTCGCGGCCGTGAGCGCCCGGGAGACGGCGTCGAGCGTGAGGCCGTAGCCGCCGAGCCCGTCGGGATCGACCTCCACCCGGATCTGCCGGTCCTGCATCCCCCCGCGCTCGATCTTGCCGATGCCCGGGATCGCCTTGACGTCGTCCTCGAGGTCCTCGGCGATGCCGAACATCTCCGCCTTCGAGAGCTCGCCGTGCAGGACCACCTGCACCATGGGCACGAAGTCCTGGGAGCTGAAGTTCACCCAGAACGGGTCCTCCGCGTCGTCCGGCAGCGACACCAGGCCCACCGCGTCCTTGAGCTCCTGGTAGGCGGCGTCGAACTCGCGGTCGTCGACCTGCTCGAACTTCACCGAGAAGAAGGCGTAGCCCTCCTTGGCGCGCACGCTCACCGAGCTGACGGCGTCCACCGTCTCGATCTCGGCCTCCACCGGGATCGCGATCTGCTGCTCGACCTCCTGGGCCGCGGCGCTCGGCAGGTCGATGCGGACGAACACCCAGTTGAAGGCGATCTCGCTCATGAGCTCGCGGGGGAGCTTGATCAGCGAGTAGGAGCCCACGAGCAGGAGCGCCAGCACCAGCATGTGGACGAGGACGCTGTTGCGGATGCTCGCCTGGGCGAGCCTGCGGATCATGGAGCTACTCGAGGTCGGCGGGCTCGGACGCCGCCGTGGTCTTCGGCAGGTCGTAGGGGTCGACCTTCACCCCGTCGCTCAGGTGCTGCTTGCCGAGGGTCGCCACGTGGTCGCCCTCCTCCACGCCGGAGCGGGCCTCGTAGAAGCCGTCCTGGAGCCGCCCGAGGACCAGGTCGCTGCGCCGCGCGCGGCCGTCCTCCAGGATGAACACGTGCGGCGGCTCGTCGTCCACCACCGCCTCCTCGGGCACGAGGACCGCGCTCCGCTCGCCCACGATGATGTCCACCCGCGCGACCATCCCCGACCGCAGCGCGCCGCCCGGGTTGGCGACCTCGATCTCGGCCGGGTAGGCGCGCGTCCGGCGGTCCGGCTCCGGGCCGACGTGGGTCACGCTCCCGCCCTCGACGTCCACCCCCACGGCGGGGACGTGCATCCCCACCAGCTGGCCGGGCTCCACCCGGGTGATCTCGCGGGCGGGGATGCCCACCGAGACGACCGCGCGCGTCAGGTCGACGAGGCGGAACGCGGGCGTGCCGGGCCCCACCAGCGCCCCGAGCTCGATGTGCCGCGACGCGATGGTGCCCGTGAAGGGCGCGCGCACGACGGCGTCGGCCACCGCGCGCTCGGCGAGCACGAGGCGCGCCTTGGCGGCGTCCACCCCGGCCTTGCTCCGCTCGAGCTCCACGCCCGACCGGAAGTGCTGCTGATCCGTCGTGGCCCCGCCCGCGGCCAAGGCCTGCTCCCGCTTGAAGCCGGCCTCGCCGAGGGCGAACATCGCCTCCGCCTCACGCAGCCCGGCCCGGGCCTGGTCCAGCTGCGCCCGCTGGACCACGGAGTCGAGGCGAGCCAGGACGTCGCCCTCCTGGACGGCTTCGCCCAGGGACGCGACGACCTCCACGACCCGGCCGCTGCCCTCGGCCGCCACGACCACGTCCCGCTTCGGTCGGATCGTCCCCGTCACCTGCACCGGATCGGCGACGGTCCCCGCGCCCGCGATCTCCACCGCGACGGTGAAGGAGCGCTCCTCCGCCACGGTCGCGTCCGGCTTCGAGGCGTCCGTCGGGCAGCCGAGCAGGCCGACGCAGAGGAGCATCAGCGGGGGCGCCGGGGATCGCATGGGGCAGCTCGGTCAGGCCGCGTGGGCGGCGTGGTGATCGGAGGCGGGCGACGTACGCTTGCCCACCAGCAGCCGAAACACAACCGGGAGGGCCACCGAGACGAGGATCGCGAGCAGCACGATGACGCCCGCCTCGGCCGCGTCCACCACCCCGAGGTGCTCGCCGAGGGACGCGATGGCCACCAGCAGGGTCAGCGGCGCGCCGAGCAGCATCGCCGCCCCCATGGCCTCGCGGGCCCCGAGGTCGCTGACGCCGATGAGCCCCAGGGCGGGGATGATGCGGGCCACGACGAGCAGCGCGCCGAGGCCCAGGGCGGAGGTGAGGCCCGCCCACGAGAGCAGCGACAGGTCGAACGCGATGCCCACCGAGATGAAGAAGATCGGCACGAAGAAGCCGGACGACAGCGCCGACATCTTGTGCTCGAGCACGGTCACGTCGCGGAACACGAAGCGAGACACGGCCCCCGCGATGAAGGCGCCGAGGATCGGCTCGATCTTCAGGAACACGGCGAGGACGGTGAAGGCCAGGCACGCCGCCACGGCCGCGCGCACGCCCACCTCGGAGGGATCGTGGGCCTCGAAGACGCGCCGGAAGATGCCGGGGTGCCACCACGCCCACGCCTTGAGGAAGCGGAGGAAGAGGGCGCCCACGGCGAACAGCGCGACGAGCTTGCCGAGCTCGAGGGCGAGGGTCGCGGAGAAGCCGACGCGCTGGTGCACGTCGAAGATCGTCATGACCACGAGGGTGAGGAGCTCCCCGAGGGAGCCGACCAGCAGGATGGACTGGCCGACCGGCGCGGTCATCAGGCCCGTCTCGCGCAGCACCGCGACGCCCAGGCCGATGGACGTGGCGCTCAACACCACCACGTAGAAGATCCCGAGATCGAAGAGCTCGGCGAGCAGGTACGAGACGACGACCACCCCCAGGGCCACCGCCGACGCCCGGATCAGGCCCCCCGGACCGGCGCGCTCGACCGCGTCGAAGTCGATCTCGAGCCCCGCCCCGAACATGAGCAGGATGAACCCCAGCTCGGCGAGCAGGTGAAGGGTCTCGTGGGGGGCCGGGCTGTGAGGCACGAGGTGCAGCGCGCTCACGAGCACGCCGAACCCGATGGCGCCCACGGCCTCGGGGATGCCCAGCCGAGGAGAGATCAGCGGGACCACGGCCGCGCCGGTGGCGAGCAGGAGCAGCAGGAGCGCGACGTCGATGTTCATCTGGAATCCGAAAGCTCAGCCGAGGCTGAGGAGCATCGACGAGCAGGGCACATCGAGGGCGATGCGCAGACCCACGTCCGGGCGCAGGTAGGTGTTCCCCTGCCCGCGGCGACGAGCGACGACGCAGAGCTGATGGTCCCGGGCCACCTCGCGCGCCTCGCGGATCGGGTTGCCTTCGACCTCCAGCACCTGGATGTCGAGCTTGTAGAGCCGCGCGATGTCCTCCGCTTGCCGCCGGATGCGCAGGGCGCGCTCGCCCGCCGAGTCCCCGCCGACGAACTGCGGCGCGCGGACGTGGAGGAGCGTCACCGACGCGTCGAGCTGGCGGGCGACGTCGATGGCCAGCTCCACCCCCACCCACGCCGTCTCGGAGTCGCCGATCGGCGCGAGGATCCGCCGGTACGGGGCCGTGCCGCGGCTGATCAGGACGGGCGCGTGCGCCTTCTTGAGGAGGCGTCGAATGGGGCGCATGCCGCGCCGCTGGAACAGCCGCTGCCAGGGCGCCCGCACCACGTAGAGGCCCGGGTGCACCGCGTGGAGGCGCGCGAACTGGCCGGTCTGGTTGAGGTCGAGGTCGAGGCTCCGAACCTCCACCCGCGAGACGATCGGCTCCTCCTGGATCGCGTCGTCCCCCGTGACGCGGTGGAGTCCCCCCTCCACCCGCGTGTGCTCTCGCAGCCAGTCGGCTTCGGCGAGCACCCCCTCCTGCCGCGACCGATCCCACACCACGATCGCGCGACCGAACTGCATCGGGAACTGCGCCGTGCCCACGCGGAAGTACTCGGCGACCGCACGCAGGGTGTCCGGCAGCCCCACCAGGAGGACCTGGTCGTCCGCGTGCACGACCGTGTCGCCGTGGGGCACCACCAGCTCGCCGCCGCGGTAGATCGCGGCCACCAGGAACTCCCGGGTGCCGATGTCCTTGAGGGCGTGGCCGATGGCGAGGGATCCGGCCGTCACGCGCACCTGGAGGATCTCGCCCTGACCGAGGCCGACCTCGGACGTGGTGTTGACGACGCCCGGCAGCCGCGACGTGATCGCCCCGGCGAGGGCCTGCTGTTCGGTGACGGGGAAGGCACCGACGGCGAGGACCCGCGCCCGCAGCGACGGATCCTTGAGGCGGCAGAAGACGGACGGAACCCCGCACTCGACCGCGAGACGGCAAGCTTCGATGTTGACGCGGTCGTCGCTGGTGGCGGCCACCAACGCGTACGCCCGCTCCACGCCGGCTTCGCGAAGGACGAGCAGGGAGGTGCCGTCGCCGTGAATGCACCGCGCGCCGGGGAGCTTTTCGCTCAGGTCTTCCTTCGCGTGGGTCTTGTCGATCAGGGAGACCTGCATCGCGTGGGCCGTCTGCTCGACGATCCCGCGGCCCGTGCCCCCCGCGCCGACCACGATCAACCCGTGCCGCGACGTGATCTCGGCCCTCGGATCCGTGTCCGGGGAGGGGACGACGTGGGGATCCGGTGGCTCTGCCGTAGCGCTCATGACGTTCATGGTACCGAAGCCCTCCCCCCGACGCGGGGACCCTGTTCTGGGGCCGCCGCTGCGATTCGCAAGCGAGAAACCGGGTCGATCGGTGCCCGAAACGGCAAAATGGCCGGGTTCGTTCGAACAGGAGGCGACGCGCGAGTGAGGGAGACGCGATGGCAAGCCTGCTCCGACGAGAGTACGAGAGCTTCATGAAACGCCCCGCCCCCCCGGTGGAGTCGCCTCCGAGCGACCTGACCTGGGAGGAGCTCACGAGGCTCCTGCTGCGGCACGCGCGGTTCCTGGGGGCGACGTTCGAGGAGGCGGAGGACCTGACCCACGACGCCCTCGCGGTCTTCCACGGGGATCCGAAGTGGTACGACCCCCGTCGCGGCAGCCTCAAGGCCGCCTTGAAGTCGGTGATCACGAACCGCTATCGAGACCTCGTGCGGCGCTCCGGACGCGGCGCCCTGGTGAAGCGGCGGCTGCGCCTGGTGACCCCCGAAGGCGTCGCGGGGGCGGACGTGGAGGTCGAGCGGCGGGTGCGCGCCGACAACCGCTCCCGATTGCTCGCGGCGCTCTCCCCCGAGGAGCGCGGGCTGTTCCAGACGTGGATGCTCCAGCGGTCCGACGAGCTCGACGGGCCCGCCGCCGCCCGGAGCCTGGGGCTGAACATGCGCGATTATGAGAATCAGAAGAAGCGCCTACGACGGCGATGCAAGAAGCTCCTGGACGAGCTGGGCATGGAGCCCGCCGACCTCATGGAGCCCGCGACGCAAGGAGTGCAGCGGTGACCCTCCCCCCCCGTTCCGAAGACTTCATGGACGACCTGTTCGGCGCCATGCAGCCGGACGCCCCCGTCGAGGACGACTTCGCGCGTGAAGACGCGGCGGTGGCGGCCGTCCTCGCGCGCATGGGGGTGGACGGCCGCGCCCCGGTGCCGATGGCGACCCCGGCCCCCCCGCCCGCCCCGCGACCCCGCAGCGCCGGCCGGACCGCCGTCTACTCGGCGCTCGCCGCCGCGCTCGTGCTGGGCGTCTTCCTGGGCCGATCGCTCTCGCCCGACACCGGCCCCGTGGCCACCGTCGGGGTCGCTCCGGCGCCCGTCGAGGCCGTGGTGATGACGCCTCCGGCCCGGGCCGAGCCGAGCGACGCGGTGCCCGTCGCGTCCGAGCCGGGTGAGCCCGAGCCTCCGGCGCCGATCGCGGTCGCCGTGGTGACGCCCCCCCCCGTGGAGGCCCCCTCCGCCGAAGCCCCCGCGCGCGTGCTCCTGACCGCCGCGGCGCCGTCTCCCGGCCTCGAGGTCACGGCCGACTCTCGGCTCTTCCTGGCGGGCACGCTCGGGGAGCTCGAGGGGGGCTGGGTCACGTTCACGCGGCGCGACGGGGTGGTGCCCGTCATCGATCGGGTGCGGTTCCCCGCCCTGGGCCTGTCCGCCCTGCCGGTCGGCACCGTCTTCCACGCCGCCGCGCGCGGCAACCTCGCGCTGGTGACCGTCGCCGAGGGCGAGGTCCACCTCGTCCAGGACGACGGCACGCGCCTCGGGTCGGTGCGCGCGGGCGAGTCCGTGGCGATCGGCCCGGACGACGGCGGCCTGCGCATGGTGGCGACCGAAGGCACGGACGCCGCGGGCCTGACCGTCCTGCTCCCCGAGTCCACGGTGTCCGAGGCCACGCTGCAGGGCGATCTGGTCACCCAGCGGCTCCGCTCTCTGTCCTCCGACGTCATCCGCGACCTGCGGGGTCTGGAGACCCTGGACGAGTGATCCTGCGCTTCCTCGTCGCGGTCCTCGGGGCCTCCCTCCTCCTCCCTGCGGCGGCGGGCGCGGCGGAACTCACCCTCGACCTCGACGAGCTCGAGGCCTCGGCGGCCACGGCGAGAGAGATCATCGAGGGCTGTCGCGCCGAGCTGCCCCCCTGCACCGACGACGAGTCGCGCCGCGAACTGGCGCTCGCGTTCCTCATCGAAGCCCTGCACTCGTGGGTCGCGGAGGGGCAGCACGACCCCGTGTCGATCGCCAACGCTCGGCAGCTGGACCCGGAGCTGGCCGCCCGCTGGGAGGCGCGCTTCCCGGTGGGGGCCGAGCCCGCCGAGGACTGGGTCAAGGGCCTGGTGCCGCCGCCCGCCGAGCCCGCCGCCGCGGTGGCGACCGTCGAGTACGTCCCGCGGGCCCTCGTGCTCGGTCGCCGGGAGCCGCTGACGCTCCGGGCCGCGCTCGCCGCCCGCCCCGTGCCCTGCAGCGACTACACGCTCGAGAGCCCCGACGGCGACGGGCGCGTGCTGCGGGACTGCCCCATGGACGTGGGCGGCCGACTCGGCGCGGACATCCGCAGCCCCGAGGGCCTGCTGGTGCGGTTCGGGATCGCAGGCAGCCGGTGGTGGACCGAAGACAGCCACTTCCTCCACCTCCAGATCGACACGCTCGATCGCCTCCCGGTCTCCGGCTACCGGGTCGAGGGGCGGGGGGCCCTGGGGGGGTCGGTGCCTACGGGGCCGGCCGAGCTCCGGGTCTCCGCGGGCGGCTTCGTGCGGGTCGTGGGCCTGCACATGGAGGCCGTCGAGGAGCTGTACACCGACTACGCCTACGCCCCGCCCTACCTCTCGGCGACCTCGATCGGGGGTTGGTTCGCCCTCGAGTGGGAGGCGGCCGTGCAGGAGATCCGGCTGGAGCCGCGGGTCCACGTGGAGGTGGGCAACGAGGCGAGCTGGAACTGGCGTCGGGCGGAGCCGCAGCTGAACCTCTTCACGCGCAACCTGGACGCGGACGTGGAGGTGCGGGTCGCCCCCGGGTTCGGGCTGGCGGTGCCCACCGTCGCGCCGGTGGGGCTGCGGGTGGACCTCACGGCGGGCGTGGACATCGAGCAGTACAGCCTCGCCGCCGCCGAGAAGGGCGCCGAGGACCACCCGCGCTACGCGGACATCTACACGACCGACGCCCGGGCGCAGTTCTTCTTCCACGTGGCGGTGGGCATCGAGGCCCGGCTGGGCCGCCCCCCGGCCCGCGACGTCCCCCTCGAGCCCGAGCCCGAGCCCCGATCCGAGACGATCTGAACGCGATCAGCGGGGCCAGCTGGTCGCGGGGAGGACCGTGGCGCAGGGGGCTTCGCAGGCAGTGAGCCGTCGCCGACGACCGTCGCGGCAGTGCGCGGTCCCCGCCCGGCAGTCCTGCTCCGCCCACGCCCCGCACGACGCCTGTCGGAGGCAGGCGCTGCAGGCATGCACCGCCGCCCGGGCGGTGTCGGTGAGGACGACGGACTGCGCGAGGACCTCTCGGCACTCATCCTCCGGCGCGACCGCGCAGGCGGCCGCCGCCGCGCACACGGTTCGTCCCGCCTGCCCGAGCACGAGCCCCGGGGCGCCTCGCGGCATGAGGAACCAGAGCGCCCCCGCGACCACGACGACGTGTACGGAGACGGCGACTCGGAGGCCCCGCCTGCGTCCCCCCTCACTCACTGCACGTCACCGCCCCGGCGAAGAGGGCCTCGGAGAGCTCCGCGCAGAAGGTCGCGCGGGTGCCCCCCACCGGGATCGGGACCGGCGTCCCCGCCCGGTCGGCGCCGGGGTCGCCCGAGAGGAGGAACTGCGGCGTCGCCATGAACGCCGCGCAGGCGCGACGCAGGCGGAGGTCCGCGTCCGAGGGCAGGCCCGCGTCCAGGTCTGCGCCCATCAACCGCGACAGGACGATCCGCTCGTTGCCGTCGGCGAGGCGCGGGTCCGCCAGGAGTCGATCCTTGAGCGTGGCGACGGCCTCCCCCATCGTCGCGCCCTGGTCCTCGGCGGCCGCGACCAGCTGCTCGACGAAGTCGGGGGGAGGCTCCTCGGGGGGACGGCAGCCCGCCTCCGAGGTCCGGCAGCGGTCGGCGCAGGGAGGCGTCCACCGTCGGCCGGGGGCGCAGCACTCCGGCATGTCCGCGCACACCTCGGCCTCGCAGGGGCAGTCGGGGCAGCCCCACTCGGAGTTCGACTCGCAGCCCCACCCCCTGGGGACGGTGTCGCGGCACGTCCCGAAGGTCGTCTCCCACGCCAGGAGCGACTGCACGGCCACCCCCCGGAACCCCGGCACGGCCTCCTTGAGGTACACGCCCATCGCCTCCTGGATGCGCGCGGCGCCGCTCTCCTCGCTCTCGTCGCCCCCGTGGAACTCGACCTGCTCGGGCCAGCCCATGGCGCCGTAGAGGCTTCGGATCAGGTCCCGCCCGTCGCGACGGTGCACCAGGTCTCCGAACGAGTTGCCCTGCAGATCCGCGCTCTCGCGCTCCACGGACCAGGGGTCGAGGATCGGCGGCAGGTGGTGGGCGGCGTGGCCCGCGGCCGGCGCGACGGCCGGGACGGACGCGTTGAAGAGCGGGTGCTCGGTGATCGCGACGAGCAGCTCGGTGAGGGAGAAGCCCGAGGCGACGAACCGGCTGCTCAGGGCGGCGAGCGCGTCCCGCTGGTGCTCGTTGCGGGGGAAGCCGTGGCCCAGCGTGAGGCGGGCGCCGAAGGCCTCGGCCCAGACCCGATCGGCGAGGTTCACGGCGGTGAGCCAGGCCACGGACTCGGCGCCGTCGCGCAGCTCGGGCGTGCCCGACAGGCCCCCGGCTCGGAGGGCGTCGAAGCCGTCGCGCAGGTGCGGCTCCAGGTCCCAGACCGACGCGCGAGGCCCGGTCGGCTCGACGAAGAAGGCGCCGGGCGAGACGAGGTCGTCGAAGAAGGCGTCGGGGTTCAGGAACCGGCCGCAGTCGTCGGACGAGACCCCCCAGGGCTGCACCAGCAGCGGCTCCGCGCAGCCCCCCGCCTGCGTGCAGAGCGCCACGCACTCGGGGCCCCAGTCGTCGAGGCACTCGGGCCGCTGGTCGGCCACCTCCTGCTCGCAGTCGCAGCGGTTGCAGCCCGGGCGCCCGTTGGGCCAGCACCCGCGGTCGGGAGGCGGCTCGTACCAGTCGATCTGGGACGTGTGGATGTACTCGGCGAGCACCCCGTAGCGTCGGAAGTAGGCCCACAGGAGCTCCGGGTCACCCCCGTCGTCGGACCCGTACATGGCCCGCTCGAAGAAGCCGGGCAGCTCCCAGGTGCGGTCCTCGGCCGGGTCCTCGGACCCCGTCACCGAGAAGGCCCCGTTGTGGCACGGGAGGCACTCGAGCTGCCGACCGACGTACGTCTTGCCGAAGACCTCGCCGGTCACGTGCCGCTCGGACAGCTCCTCGGCGAGCGTCTGGGACGGCCGCTGCCGGGAGAAGGACGTCATGAGGTGCGCCCGGAAGAGCGGGGTGACGTCGTCGAGCAGGAGGGAGCTGGCGGCCAGGTCGGCGATCGTCCACGGGGCGAGCTCGGGCTGCTCCCGGGGGCCGTGATCCCGGACGAAGGTCGCGAGATCGGGGGACGTCGCGGCCTCCGTCAGCCGGCCGTGGCAGTGACGCGAGCTCAGGTGGCCCAGGCGCGAGACCGCCAGCAGGTCCAGGAGCTTCGCCCGCCACCGGACGCGACCCTCCGGAGACGCCGCCATCGCCACCACGACGGTCGCGCGATCGGTCGTCTCCACGAAGTCGACGAGCGCCTCGACCTCGTGGATCGAGCGCGCGTGCCGCCCCCACACGAGGTCGACGGCGCGGTGCACGAAGGCCTCGTCGCCCGCGTCCACGACGTCCGAGAAGTAGTCGTCCGCGTCGGTCGGATCGCAGGCCCCCGCGCCGATGAGCACCCCGAGCGCCGCGGCCGCCACGAGCACGGGGATCCTCACGCGCGCCCCCAGATCCGCTCGCGCAGCAGCATCGCCGCGTCCCGCTCGGTGGTCACGTCCCGCAGGTCGCCGACGGCGAAGCCCTCGGGGCTGAACGGCCAGATGCCCTGGGCCTGGAGCAGCGCCGCCCGGATCTCCGCGGGGGTGACCCAGTCCGTGGCCACGCCGTCCTCGCCGATGGCGCCCACCACCCCGGCCTGGTCCGGCCCCACGGGGCCGCCGAGCACGACCTGCACGAAGCCGTCGGGCCAGTGGTCGAGCCCGTCCTCCCCCTCCTTGAAGGGGGTCCGCCCGAACTCGGTGGAGATCAGGACCATGTGGCGGTCGAGGTCGAGCTTGGCCGGGTCGCCCTCGCCGGGCTCGTTGATGCGGGCCGCCAGCCGGGCCATCGCGTGGGTCACGTTGCGGCCTCCGTCGCGCACGTGGAAGGCGTGGGTGTCGTAGGAGAGCCCCGCCTCGGCGACGTCCAGCCCCCCGTCGATCGACGTGACCCAACGCGCCGGCGTCTCGGGGTGGGTGAGCAGGCGGGTCGCCACCGCGAGGCCGTGCTCGGTGTCGTCCGGGGTGTTCTCGTGGCCGCAAGCCTCCCCGCGCGCGCCGCGCTGGAGCGACTCGGCGAACAGCCCCGTGAGGTCCGGCGCGGCGACCATCGACTGCCGCGCGAACAGGTAGTCGTCGAGCACCGGGGTGATCACCTGCTCCCGCTCGGGCGGGGTGAGGCGGCGCGAGTACATCGACGTGTAGTGGTTCACGGCCCGGTCCAGGGCCTCGAGGTCGCCCGTCGGCGTCGTGCGGGCGAGCTGCGCGAGGATCCGATCCATGTAGCGCAGGTTGAGGTCGAGGGGGCGGGCGATGCCGCGATGTCGACCGATCGCCGTGCCCACGTCGGCGTTGAACTGGCCGAGGTCGTAGAGCCCCGGGTAGAGGACGAACGCGTGGGGCGCCGAGCGAGGGTCGCGCTCCTGGTGGAACCGCTGCACGTGGGTCGCCGTGCCCGTCATGCGCGGCGACCCGAACCGGTGGCCGCAGAGCGCGAGGGGGATGGCGGTCTGGTGCGGGGCCTGGGCGTGGCGCGTGACGAGGACGCGCATCCGGGCGAGGAGGTCGGGACGGTCCCGCAGCGCGAGCACGAACGGGCCGAGGTGCACGGTGCGGCCCGCGGAGTCCGGCCCGAACGCCTGGAGCAGCTCCCGACCCTCGCCGCCGCACTCGGCGAACTGGCGGGCGACCGTCAGCCCCTCGGACTGGAACGAGTGCCACATGGTCCCGGCGTTGGGGCCCCCCGCGGCGGGGTCGCCGAACTCGGGGACCACGTAGAAGGTGTCCCAGGCGTTCATCCCCCCCGGGAGGAAGAGCTCGAGCACGCCCGAGGGGCGCAGGTCGGCGGGCAGCAGCGCCTCGGCCGCGTCCTCGGGAGCCGTCCCCCAGGGGGCGCTCGGGCCGGCGGTTCCGGGCGCGCACCCGAGGCTGCGCGCGGCGAGGGCGGCGAGACCGGTGTGCAGGAACGAGCGACGAGTCGGCACGCGTCGAGGTTACCCGCGTCTCGCCGGGCTATCCTCTCCTCAGTTCACGGAGGGAGCGTCGATGGACGCGCGAAAGGCGCTGGAGACCCTGCTGGAGGGGGCGTTCGAGAACGAGGAGCTGGAGCTCTTCGTGGCTCGGCTGCCCGGCGGGATCGACGTGCTCGACGAGGTGGGTGAGCCCGGCAGCCACGGCGGCCGGTACCCGTCGGTGATCTGTCGCGAGCTCGTGGAGCGCCGGCTGGTCGACGACACCTTCTTCCGCGCCCTCGCCGTCCTGAAGCCCGAGCGGGCGGAGGAGGTGGACTTCGCCGCGGGGCTCGTCTACCAGGCGATCGGGCAACTCCCGTCCACCACGCGCCGCACCACCGCCCCCGGCACCCGCCCGCCGGTGCGCCCGGCCGTCGCCATGGCGCGCCCCCGGACCCCCGCGAGCACGAGCGCCACCCGAGTCCGCGCCGTCTCCCACCCCGCGCGGCGCACGGCCTCGTCGGTGGCCCGCTCCCCGGCAAGCGGGAGGCCCCTGGCGTCGCTGCGCAAGGCCCCGTCCCTGCTCGCGCCCACCACCGAGGCCCAGGAGGCGAGGACGTCGCTCGCTACGAAGAACCTGATGGGGGAGGCGCTGTTCTTCTTCGTCGTCGGGGGGGTCGCCCTCCTCCTGCACCTCACCTCCGGCCTCGGGAGCATCGCGGAGCTCCTCGGGAGCGGCCTCTCCGACCTCGGGCCGGGCGACGTCCCCGGGAACGCCATGTCGTGGCTCGTGACCGCCGCCCTGCTCGGCGCCGTCTCGGGGACCGTGCTCCTGCTCTTCGCGGGCACGGGCGACGCCGGCGAGCTCGTCACCGTGCCGGGTCGCGCGCTGGGCGTGGCGTCCTGCCTCTACCTGGCCGCGTCGGTGCCCTACGGCGTCAGCTTCGCCGGGGCGCGGACGGCCGTCCTGGCGGGGGTGGGCGTGGTGACGCTGATCTGGTGCCTCACCGGGCCGCTGAATTCGCGGGCCGGGACCAGCCGCGCGCCGTATTGGTTGGCGACCGCGCTGTTGGGCATGATCCTGGCTCCGCTGGTGCTGGGATCCCCCTGACGTCGGCATGATCGGCCTGGAGAGACGACGATGTTCGAGCTGAAGATCAACGGAGCGACGCATCGAGTCGAAGTCGAGCCCGACACCCCCCTGCTGTGGGTCGTGCGCGAGCAGCTCGGCATGACGGGCACCAAGTTCGGCTGCGGCGTGGGCGCCTGCGGGGCCTGCACGATGCACATAGGCGGCATGGCGATGCGGACCTGCATCCTCCCGGTGGCGGGGGCGGTCGGCCTCGAGATCACGACGATCGAGGGGCTCGACCACGCGGTCCAGCAGGCCTGGATCACCGAGCAGGTGCCTCAGTGCGGGTACTGCCAGAGCGGCCAGATCATGGCCGCCGCGAGCCTCCTGGCGCGCAACCCCGAGCCCACCGACGCGGACATCGACGCCGCCATGTCCAACCTCTGTCGCTGCGCGACGTACGACCGCATCCGCAAGGGCATCCACGCCGCCGCGGGCGAGCTGGCGGTGCTGCGGGCGGCCGAGGCCGAGGCCGCCGCGAAGGCCGCCGCCGAGGCCGAAGCAGAAGCCGCCGCGAAGGCCGAAGCCGAGGGCGCCGAGGGCGTCGAAGGCGCCGAAGGGGCGACGCCATGACGTTCACCAACGTCTCCCGGCGCGGGTTCCTCAAGGGCTCGGGCCTCGTCCTCGGCTTCAGCCTCGCGGCGGGCGCGTCGGTGCGCTCCGGGGAGGCGACGTCCGAGCTCGACCCGACCTTCGAGCCCGCGGACCTCAACGCGTGGATCCGCATCGGCAAGGACGGCAAGGCGACCCTCTTGATGGGCGCGGCCGAGATGGGCCAGGGCGTCTACACCGCGCTGCCGATGCTGCTCGCCGAGGAGCTCGACGTGGCCTGGGAGGACGTGAGCGTCGAGTTCGCCCCCGCGGCCCCAGCCTACCGTCGCAACTCGTTCTCCTTCCCCGGCAAGGTCCAGATCACGGGGGGCAGCGAGTCCGTGCGGGGCTACTGGCCCATCCTGCGCAAGGCGGGAGCGACCGCCCGGGCGATGCTCGTGGCCACCGCCGCGTCGCGCTGGGGCGTGGCCTCCTCCGAGTGCCGGACCGAGGGCGGCCGCGTGCTCCACGGCGACCAGGCGCTCTCCTACGGCGAGCTCGCCCACGAGGCGGCGGAGCGGCGCGCGCCGTCGGGAGTCGACCCGAAGGACCCGAAGGACTTCCGCCTTCTGGGCACCAGCGCCCCGCGCCTCGACATCCCCTCGAAGGTGGACGGCACGGCCGTGTTCGGCATCGACGTCGTGGTCCCGGACATGCTGAACGGCACGGTCGTGGCCTGCCCGCACCACGGAGGCTCGCTGGTCTCGTTCGACGCGGCGAAGGCGAAGGAGAGCCCGGGGGTCGTCGACGTGCTCGAGGTCCTGGGCGCGGTCGTGGTGGTGGCCGACACGTTCTGGCATGCGAAGAAGGGCGCGGCGCTCGTGGACATCACCTGGGACCCGGGCGACGGCGCCGGACTCGACGACGCGAAGCTCACCGAGATCCTCACCGAGGCCCTCGACGACGCGGTGCGCTCCTACGGCCACGGCGGCGCGCCGAAGTTCGACGAGAGCAAGATCGAGGCCACATACTCCGTCCCCTGGCTGGACCACGCGCCGATCGAGCCCATGGTGGCGACGGCCCACGTGCAGGCGGATCGGGTGGACGTGTGGGCGCCCACGCAGGTGCAGAACCGCGTCTGGGTGCGCGCCGCCCGCGCCGCGGGGGTCTCCCGGGACGACGTGCACGTCCACTCGACCTACCTGGGCGGGGGGTTCGGCCGAAAGTCCTACGCGGACTTCACGGACTACGCCGTGGAGACGTCCCTGCTCGTCGGAAAGCCGGTCAAGCTGACGTACACCCGCGAGGAGACCTTCGCGCACGGTTTCTACCGGCCCGGGGTGCTGTGCCGACACGAGGTTTCCCTGGGCGAAGACGGCCTCCCCACGGACTGGCTCGTCACCATGGCGTCCCAGAACATCCTCGACGACTTCCTGCCCCCCGGACTGCACAACCTGCCGGTGGTCGCGGAGACGGTGCACGGGGGCCTGTCACACGCGCCGTACGCCGTGGACCGCATGCGGGTGGACTACGGCCACGTGCGGCTGCCGATCCCGGTGGGCTGGTGGCGGTCGGTGCACGGCAGCCACAACGGCTTCTTCCGCGAGTGCTTCGTGGACGAGTGCGCTCACGCCGCGGGGCGCGACCCGGTGGAGTACCGGCGCGCGATGCTGAAGGACCACCCCCGCCACCTGGCCGTGCTCGACCTGGCGGTGGAGAAGGCGGGCGCGGTGCCCGCGGGGCTCAGCCGCGGGGTCGCCCTGTTCGCGTGCTTCGGCAGCATCTGCGCGGAGGTGATCGACATCGAGGTCAAGGGCGGCGACGTCTTCCCCCGGAAGGTCCACGTGGCCATCGACTGCGGGATGATCGTGAACCCCGACATCATCGACCAGCAGCTCGCGGGCGGCGCCACCATGGGCATCAGCTCGGCGCTCCACGGGGGCCTGAGCTTCGTCGACGGCGCGGTCCAGCAGACGAACTTCCACCAATACCCGCTCCTGATGATGAAGCAGGCCCCGTCGGTCGAGGTGCACGTCGTGCCGTCGACGGAGCCGCCCGGAGGGGTCGGTGAGCTCGCGGTCCCGCCCGCGCCCGCGGCGCTCTGCAACGCGATCTTCGCGGCCACCGGCACGCGAATCCGCACCCTGCCGGTGGGAGATCAGCTCAAGGGCTGACGCCGATCGACGGCCCCCGCCCACCCTTGCTGGGGATGGTCACGCCGTCCGCGCCCTGGATGCGCGCGTGGTCGGGCCCGTAGTGCTCCACGGCCTTGGGCGCCCGCTCCACCACCCCCCGGAGCAGGTTGCTGAGCGTCAGCATCATGTAGTCGGCCACGAGCTTGTCGGGGATGCGTCCGCCGATCACCGACGTCGCGTGGTAGGCGAGGATCGTGGTCTCGTCCGGCAGCTGGACGGCGATCCACGCCCCGTGGTTCACCGGCGTGTAGATGGCGTCCTCCCCCCGCGCGACGTCCACCCCCGGGATGCGGCCCGCGGCGATGACCTCGGCCGCGATCGCCGGACCGTCGGGCTTGAGGACCCATGGGTGCTCCCAGCAGCGGTTGCCGGTGGCCCGCGCGAGGGCGTGGTTGTCGCTCACGTCGATGACCCAGTGCCGGTCGGCGAACGGGCGCGGGAGATCGAGGAGCTGGTACCAGACCGCCGGCATCTGCTCCGGGGGCGTGAGCTGCCGCTCGTGCAGCTCGTCCATCATGCTCAGGTGGGCGTCGCGCACGGCGAGCCAGACGTCGGCGCGGGGGACGTCGGTGCGCAGGAGGCCGATGCCCCGCTGGGGGCCGCCGTCGGCCTGCTTCTCGCGGATCTTCACGACCTTGCCCGCGAGCAGGCGCTCGAGCTGGGCCTCGGAGAGGGTCGGGAGCGGGAAGCGAGCGCCGGTGTTGAACTCCTGGAGGGCCGCGCCGAGGGCGGCCGTGTCCACCTCAGGCGTCTCCGAGGAGCCGAGCAGCGCGAGCGCCGCCAAGATCAGGAAGAGGCGCCTCATGTCACTGCCGCGCCGTCACGAAGGCGACGCACATCTCCTCGTCCTCGGCCCAGTTGAGGTCCCGCGGGGTCTCCCGCTGGCCCCCGACGATGCGCTGGTTGCCCGCCGTGTTGTCGAAGATGCACTCCACGAAGAGGCTGTCGTCGGGCCCGAGGTCCTTGGGCTCGGCGAACACGTAGTCGAACTGCCAGCCGTAGTCCCAGCGGTCGATCTGGAGCAGGCACTCGGTGGAGCCGTCCGCCCGCAGGATGCCGACCTGGCCGCGCGCGCCCCGCTCGTGCATGTGCAGGTTCGCCGCCAGCAGGCGCGACGTCGTGCGGTCCACCAGCCCGGGCTGCCAGGAGTAGGTGTAGACGACCTCGGGGTCGTCGGCGGGGATGGGCATGCCGCCGCTCACCCAGGCGGGGTCGTACACGCCGAAGGACTTCAGCGAGCCCTCCACCGACTCGGCCGTCATGAGCTGCACGGTGGTCTGATCGGGCCCGGGCGCGGCCTCCACGACGCTGTAGTGCACGCTGAGGATGAGCTTGCTGCCCGCCTCCACCGGCTGACCGAGGCCCTCGGGGACCTCCTGGCCGTCCCAGCCGGGCGACCAGCCGCCGATCCACCCCGTGTAGCCGAGCACCGCGCCGCCGGGGCAGGTCCAGCCGGGCCCCGCGTCGGCCGCGTCCAGCGCCTCGAACCCCGCCACCACCTCCGGGCCCGCGACCAGCAGGATGGCGTGGTGGACGATCTGCTCGTTGCCGGGGACGACCCCGAGGCCGGTCACGAAGGGGTCCGCGTCGTCCGGCCAGTCCAGGAGGAAGCAGCGGGACACGTCGGTCTCGCCGTCCGCGAGGGTGGGGGTGTAGGGCTCGGGCATCGTGATGGTCTCGTCCACGCGCGGCAGCCCCGTCTCCCGCGGCGTGGGCGGCACGTACGTCGCGGGGTCGCCCTCTTCGGCGTCGCCGGTGCCCCACTCGACCACGGCCGAAATCTGGTCGTCGGTGAGGGAGAAGTCGCGGGCGTAGTCGGTGCAGCAGTCGGCGGCCAGGAACGGCGGCATGGTCCGCGACTCCACGGCGCGCGCCATGGCCGACCGCCACTCGTAGGCGTCCGCGAAGGACTCCAGCGAGAAGCCGCCCAGGCCCCCGTAGCGATGACACCGAACGCAGGCCTGCTCCACGATGGGGCGCACGTCGGCGTGCCAGGTCACGTCGCCCACGTCCGGGAGGTCTTCGTCGCTGGTGCACGTCTCCCGCGGGGTCGGGCCGCAGCCCGCCGTGAGGAGGAAGGCGAGGACGAGGAGTCGCTTCATCGCCCCGCCGAGTCGTCGTCGTCGGCCGAGTCGTCGTCGTCGCCGGAGTCGTCGTCGTCCCCCTTCGGGTCCTCGCACGGGAGGAACCACATGGGCGGGTTGTCGCCCTCGGCGACGTGCCGGATCCCTCGCTCGAGGGGGTCGTAGGCGATGGCCTCGCCCTGGGCCTCGAGGGCCGTGAAGACCTGGTTCGACGACGCGATGTCCATGGTCGCGAGGTCCCCGTCCGTGAGGAGGAACTCGCGCGTGTGGAGGTAGGTGCGGACGACCACGCGGCTGCCGTCGGGCCACATGTCGGCGGCGGTGGCGGCGGCGGCGATGCCGTCTCCCAGCGCTTCGGGGACCGTCCGAGGCTCCGCCACGAGCTCGGGCTCCACCTCCACCCCCGGGGACATCTTCGAGATGTCGAACCGGTAGACGCGCATGGTGCCGTCGTCGCGCTTGGTGAACACGGCGGGCGAGCCGTCCGGCTGGATGACGAGGGCTTCGGCGTCGTGGTCGCCGCTGGGGTACTTGAAGGGGAAGCGGTCGCCCTTCACCTCGACGCGCCACCGGTTCGAGTCGGGCGGGTCGGTCGGCTCCTCGAAGCGGATGAGGCCGAGGCTGCTGCGGTCCTCCTCGTTGTCGCCGATGTCCGCGACCCACACGCAGGAGCCGCCGTTCTGGTCGCAGGGGCCGACGGCGAGGTCCTCCCAGTCGATGTTGATGAAGGGCAGGACGACGGTGCCGATGGTGTCGCCGTCGTGCTGGAGGGCGGTCACTTCGGGCTCGTCGGCGCCGGAGTCCATGTGGACCCAGACCCAGTTGCGGTGGACGCGGGAGACGCCGAGGCCGGAGATCTCGTCGAGCCCGTCGTCTTCGACCTCGCCCTTGTTGACGGGGGCGCCGTAGGACGTGCACGGCGGGGCCTCGGTGGCGTCGTCGTCGTCGCCCGCGTCGTCGTCGTCGGGCCAGGGGGTGGGCTCGGGGGTGGGGGTGTCGTCGTCGTCGCCGCCGGAGCAGCCGCCGATGAGGAGCGCGCAGACGAGGGAGGCCGTTCGTGTCATGTCAGTCGATCACCGTGACTTCGTCGTCGACGATCTCGATGACCGCCGGGGTGCCGCCGTAGTAGGCCGCCATGCCCACGTCGATGCGCCAGACCTGGCCGTAGCAGGCGACGGTGGGCTCCCGCTGCACGGTGTGGCCGACGACCATCCGGGTGACGTCCAGGTCGGCGAAGACGGTGTCCAGGAGGGCGCAGTCCTCCTCGGTGGGCGACTCCGAGTAGTTGCGGACCCACAGCGGCCCCTCGACGTCGATGACGTCGCTGGGCTCGTCTCCCTCGCCCTCCATCCAGGCGCGCATGTCGGCGTTGATGTTCTCGAGGCCCCAGCCGGTGTGGGTGTCGAGGACGCCGCCGTGCACGAACAGGGTGTCGCCCACGACGACGATGGTGTTCTGCCGCGCGAGGAGACGGGCGTAGGGTCCGCCGGGCCGGAATGCGGCGACGCGTCCCCGTTCGTGGGGCTCCCACTCGAGCAGGTCGTCGTCCTGCTCGGGCTCGGGCGGGGCGACGTCGGCGAAGTCCTCCCAACCGCCGTCGGTGACGTAGCGCAGGTCGAGCTCGACGTTCATGGCCTCGTGGTTGCCGTTCAGGGTCAGGAACATCCCGCCCGCGGCGTGGGCCTCGTCGGCGAGGCGGTCGAGGGTGTGCATGATGGCGCGCTCGTCGTCGCCCCGGTCGAGCTGGTCGCCGGTCTGCACCACGACCGTGTCGCCCCCGATCCAGCGGTCGTCGTCGTCGATGAGGTCGGCGAGGCGGAGGGTGGTGCGCATGGCCTCGATGTCGCCGTGGATGTCGCCGAGCGCGACGAGCCTGTCGGCCGCGTCGAGGCGCGTGGGCTGGGGGAGCGGCCGGGCGGAGGGCGTCGGCTCCACGTCGGCGGCGTCGGCGGACGGGCACCCGGCGAGCAGGACGACGATCGAGAGCAGGCCGAGGGGACGCACGCGCGAATCCTACGCCGCCGGCGACGCGGTCCGAAGGGCGCGCGGCCGACGGTGCTACTTTTGCCCGGTGTCGCGGCGCACGCTCCCGTTCCTGGTCCTCGTCCTCGCGGGCTGCGAGCCCAGCGGAGGGACGATCCTCATCCCCGAGTCGACCCCTCCCTCGGGGGACGACGACGACGACGTGGACGACGACGACGCGGACGACGACGACGCCTTCCAGAACACGGACTCGCTCGTGATCAACGAGCTGATGTCGGCGAACGACTCGGCGATCTTCGACGACGGCGGGCTCGCGACCGACTGGATCGAGCTCTACAACGGCACGGAGGAGACGATCGAGCTGGGCGGCTGGACGCTGACGGACGACTGGAGGAGCCCGGACCTGTCCACGCTGCCCGCGGGGCTGGCCGTCGAGTCGGGCGGGCACCTGCTGCTGTGGGCCGGCGGCGACGCGTCGCGCGGACCGCGACACCTCGACTTCAGCCTCGAGCGCGCGGGCGAGGCGATCGGGATCTTCGACGCGGAGGGGCGCGAGGTGCAGTGGCTCCCCTTCCCCGCGCTGCCCCGAGACCACTCCTGGTCCCGCGTCCGCGACGGGTGGGAAGACTGGGAGCAGGTGTTCGGAGGGACGCCCGGTCGCGCGAACTGATGGACGCCGGCCCTGCTACGGGTGGTTCACCAGGAACAGGTCGTGGCGCTCCTGGATCCACTGGTACACGTAGGCCTTCTCGCCGTCGTAGTCCTGCCAGTTGCCGGCGTTGGTGCGGTCGTTCGCCCACCGCCCGAAGCTCATGTAGGCGTCGCCCCACAGCTGCCAGTCGCGGGCGGCCGACGCGTCGATGAGGGCGTAGTACTCGTCGAGCTTGCCGTGCATCCAGGTCAGGGAGTAGGGACCGTCGTCGCGCATGGCGGTGAAGCGCGCCCAGAGCTCGTCGTCGGCCGCGGGCACCTCGTGGATCGCCCGGAAGATGCGGTTGCGGTTGTCGAACGAGTTGAGGTTCGACGACGAGATGCGCCCCGTCCGCCAGCTCTGCCCCCACGCGTGGTTGAAGTCCCAGGGCGTCATCTGGAACCAGATCGGGGTGTCGGGATCGTTGTGCAGGTAGGCGTTCTTGCCCGCCGAGTCGCCGCTCTCGGAGTAGTGCACGAGCAGGAACCAGTCCATGAACTCCTGCAGGTCGAACCACGACGCCGACTGGTCGATCACCGTCTGCGCGTCGCTCCCCGCCGCCCAGTCCACGAGCGCGTCCAGGTCCGACCAGTCGCCCTCGAGCCCCTCCTTCTTCTCGTACCCGTTGTGCAGGTTGCTCTTCTGGCTCCCGTTCGCGCGGGTGTAATAGAAGTTCGCGTCGTGGTTGATGGACTTGTAGAGGTTCCCGTTCCGGGCGAACCCCATGTGGTCCACGAACTCGTTGTCGATGCGGTCGATCGCCGTGTAGACGCCCTGGTACACGCCGTCCAGGTAGAGGATCGTGAAGAAGGTCCGGGGCGCCAGCCGCGGCCGCTCCCAGTACTCCCCCATCGCCTCCCACTGGTCGTAGATCAGCTTCTGACGCACGTAGCTGTTGTCGTCGAACGTCGTCACCAGGTAGAGGTGGTCGCGGGTGACGCCCCAGGCGTCCACCGGCAGCTCTTCGGCGCTGAACTCGAGGGTGTAGCTCTTCTTCGGATACGACGTGGAGCTGGCCCCGCGCACTTTGATCTGCCCCGTGTACGTCCGCCCTTCGAACGTGATGTCCGCGTCCGAGTACGACTGCGACACGCCCCCCGACACGTCGACGTGGAACACCGGGATGCCCCACTCCTCCGTGTACTCCTCGGGCACCACGCTCACGTTCGTCTCGGAGAAGGGGTCGTCCGCCACCCAGAACGTCACCGCCTCGGCCACGGGGACGGCGTCGGGATCGTCGAGCGGGCGTACGCTGAACACGAGGTCGTAGCGACCGCCGTCGGCCGGGCCCGTCTGCCAGGTGAAGGCGTTCGCCTCGAGGGAGCCCTGGGCGGGGAGCTCCACGGGCCGCAGCTCCACCTCGTCGATGCCCAGCTCGCCGTCGCACTGCAGCTCGAAGGCCACGAGGTCGCCCTCCAGGAACCGCGCGTCGACCAGGTCCGTGCCGAGCCCGCACGTCCCCCCGGGCCCGGGCCAGTCGTCCGGATCGTCCGAGGGCGCGGCGGGAGGCCGCGGCGGCGGATACGGCGTGGGGGCGGGCGTGGGCTCGACGGGCTCCGAGGGGCAGCCGACGAGCAGGGCCGCGAGCAGCAGGATGCGCCTCATCGGACACCTCCGTTCGCGTCGCCCGGCGTGGGCGCGGCCGTCAGCTCCCAGGGGCCCGTCCCGTCCGGGGTGCGCGCGAGCGACACGTCCGAGGCCTGGGGCCCGTAGGTGATCAGGTCCATCGTCGTGCCGTCCGGGGCGTAGAGGCCGATGAGGTCCCCCGCCGCCGTGAGGCCGAAGTTCAGGTGCGTCGGCCCGAGGGCCGGGTCGTTGTCGCCCCACAGCAGCAGGTGACCGCCCGCCTCGACCTCCATCGGGTCGAGTTCGTGTTTGTTCGCGTTCTCCGGATCGTCGGACAGGCTCCAGCCCGTCAGGTCGACGTCCTCGTCCGTCAGGTTCGCGATCTCGAGCCAGTCGGCCCACCGCCCGGTGCCGTCGGCGATCGTCGTCCGGTTGCTCGCCATGACCTCGTTGAGCACGACGCGGGCCCACTCGCCCTCCTTGCCGTACACGACGTCCGGATCGACCTCGAACTCCGGGGCCTCGCAGGGGGGCGCGACCGGCGGCTGAGAGCAGTCGACGGGCGCGGGCGACCCCGGGTCCTCCGACGGACACCCGGCCGAGAGCGGGATGAGGAGTACTCCGGAGAGCACGAAGAGGCGGGAGCGCGCATGGGTCCGAAATGACATGAATGGTTAAAATATCCGACGGCGACTGGATGAAACAGGGCCGAGTCCGTTAAGTAACAGTGGAGTGACAAGGCGGAGTGTCATCCCGGACGCAGGATCGCGTGGGACCAAGCCGCCCGTAGGAGCACATATGCAGACCTGGAAGTACCTCGCCCTCCTCCTCCCCATCAGCTTCGCGTCGGCCGGTTGTCCCACGGACGACGGCGAGGACCCGGGCCCGTCCCCGATCGTCCTCAACGAGTTCATGGCGGCGAACGCCTCGTCGTTCGAAGACGCCTCGGGGGCCTTCCCCGACTGGATCGAGCTCTTCAACACGGGCAGCGAGGACATCCCCCTCGGCAGCTACGCGATCTCCGACGACATCGGCCAGCCCCTCAAGCACCTGCTCAACGACTCCCTGATCATCCCCGCGGGCGGCTACATGATCCTGTTCGCCGACGGCGACACCGATCAGGGCCCCGAGCACCTCTCCTTCCGCCTCACCGCGAACGGCGAGGACCTCGTCCTCTCGCGGCTCATCAACAGCACCGCCGAGATCGTGCAGACGCACCAGTACGGCGAGCAGCTGACGGACGTGTCCGAGGGACGCCTCCCCAACGGCACGGGCGCCTTCACCGAGCTCGCGACGGCCAGCCCGGGCGCCTCGAACGGATAGCGGGCCGCCGTGGCCCGAATGGACCCCGATTGGATCGCGCGCGATCTCGCGGGCGGACCGCGCGCCGCCCCGAGTCTCCAGGTCCACCACCACATCCCGGATCGTCGGGAGTTCAAGTACCTGGTGCCCGCGTCCGAGCTGGAGGCGCTGCGAAACCTGATCCGCGGCTTCTGCACCCGCGATCCGAACGGGGGCGCAGACGGCACCTACAAGCTCCGGTCGCTGTACCTGGACACCTGGAACATGCGGCTTCACAAGGCCAACGAACGAGAGTCGCCGGTGCGCTTCAAGGCCCGGGTCCGCTGCTACCCCGAGGGCGAAGCGGGCGGCCCGGTGTTCGCCGAGATCAAGGGACGGAACGGCGACGTCATCCGCAAGACGCGCGCGAAGCTGCCCGCCGACCGGTGGCAGGAGCTGCTCCAAGGGGCGCCGGCGGGAGCCCACCGATCCGCCGCCCTCGACGACTTCGTCTGCCGCGTGCACCGCTTCGACCTGCGCCCGATCTGCCACGTGGAGTACCGTCGGGAGGCGTGGATGAGCTCGCTGGAGACGTACGCCCGCGTGAGCATCGACTACCGGGTGGCCTGCCGCGCCGAGCACCGCTGGACCCTGGAGGGAGAAGACTCGATGCGCGCGGTCGACACCCCCCTGCCCACGCACACGCCGGAGTCCATCGCCGTCGTGGAGCTGAAGTGGGCGGACGCCATCCCGCGCTGGATGGTCGTGCTGGTGCAGAAGCTGGACCTCCTGCGACACTCCTTCAGCAAGTACGGCTTCTCGGTCCTCGCGTTGGCCGACGACCACTACGTCGACTACCGACGCAGCCAGAGCGTGTGGGTGTGACCCGATGACGATGCTCGAGATGCTCAGCAAGCCGGGTGCCGCGGGGTTCGCCTCGGCGCTCACCACGGTGGGGATCGCGTTCTTCCTCGCGCAGATCGTGAGCGGCGTCTACATCCTCACCTTCCGCGGGCTGAGCTACTCCCGGTCCTTCGTCCAAGGCATCCCCCTGGGCGCCGTCATCACGTCCATGCTGATGCTCGCCATCGGCGACTCCATCGCCGCGGGCATCGGCCTCGCGGGCGGGCTCTCCATCGTGCGATTCCGTACGACCATGCGGGACCCCCGCGACATGATGTTCGTCTTCGCCGGGCTCGGCGTCGGCATCGCGTGCGGCCTCGGCGCCTTCCCCGCGGCCATCGCCGGGACGCTCCTGTTCGCCGCCGCCGCCCTCCTGCTCTTCTGGTTCTCCTACGGGTCGCGCTCTCAGTTCGACGGCCTGGTGCGCCTCGTCGCCCCCGCGGACTCGAACACCGCGGCGGCCATCACCGCGGCCCTGGGCAGGCACACGAACCACTTCGTCCTGGTGACCCTGCGCGAGTCCTCCCAGGGCAACCGGATGGAGCACGCCTACCAGATCCGGATCCCCGGCGCGGAGGCGCGCCTCGGCCTCATCAACGACCTCACCGCGATCGAAGAGGTGGCGGATCTGAGCCTGCACATGCAGGAACCGACGCTGGAGGTCTGAGTGAGCGCGCGCACCCAAGACTTCTTCGTGCGCCACGGGGCGAAGATCCTGATGGCGATCAGCATCGTCGTCGTGGGGACGCTCATCGTGCGCGGCCCCCCGCCGGTGCTCGTGCTCGGCTACGCCGAGGTGGTGCCGGTGCGGCTCGCGTCGCTGGAGACGGCCAAGGTCTCGAAGACCCTCGTGGAGCCCGGCCAGGTCGTGGCCGCGGGGGACGTCGTCGCCCAGCTCGACACCACGATGATCGAGGGGCGCATCGCCATCCTGAAGGCCGAGCTCGAGCGCCGCGGGGCCTCCCTCATCGCGGACGAGGACCTCGCCGAGTCCGCCGTCGCCACCGCCGAGGCCGAGCGACAGGAGTCCGCCGCGCGCCTCAAAGGGGCCCGCGAGGCGCTGCTGCTGGCCGACGCGAACCTCATCGAGCGCAAGCGCCAGGTGGACGCGGGGCTCTCCTCCGCCGACTCGCTCGCGGCGCTGAAGGTCGAGGCGGCGAAGCTGAGGGCGGAGGTGGAGCGATACGACCGCCAGTTGAAGCACCGAAGCGCCGTCGTGGCCGCCGCGGAGGCCCGCCTGCGCACGGCCGAGAACGAGCCGTCCCGCGCCCTCCTCGAGGGCACCCGCGCCGAGAACGTCACCCGCGAGGAGCTGGCCCTCCTCCAGACGCGCCTGGACGCCCTCACCCTGCGCGCCCCCACCGCGTCCCGGGTGGCGGCCCTGCACTACCACGTGGGCGAGGTCCTGCCCCAAGGCGCGGCCGTCGCCGAGCTCATGCCCCTGGAGACCACGCGCGTCATCGCCTGCCTGCCCGAGCGCTACCCCGTGGACGTGAAGGCCGGCACCTCGGCCTCCCTGCGCGGGACCACGGGCGCGGGCGTGAAGTCGGGGACCGTCGTGGACGTCGTGGGCCTGATCTCCGAGGCCCCCGAGCGGTGCAAGCAGCGCCCCAACGAGACCGGCTGGGTGCGGCCGGTGCGCATCCTCGTGGAAGGCGGCGGCCTCGTCCCCGGCGAGCGCTTCGACGTCGCCTTCGGGGGTGTGAAAGAGTCCGCTCCGCGCGCCGCCGCGAAGCCGGAGGCCTCGTGACCCGCCTCGTGCTCTCGGCCGCCCTGATCGTGGCCGCCGCGCTCGCCCTCGGCGCCGACACCTCGGCCCCGAAGGTCCTCTCCTTGGACCAGGCAATCGCCGAGGCCGAGGCCACCTCCGACCGGCTGCGGCTCCAGGCCGTCTCCGTGCGCGCGGCGGCCTCCGCTCCCCTCGCCGATCCGCGGGCGGGGTCGCCGTCGATCCGCGTCGGCGTGCGCGACCTCGAAGGCAGCGGCGGCAACTACGGCACCCCCGGCGACCCCGAGTTCACGGCCCGGGCGCGCCTGCCTCTGCCGCGACCGTGGGACCTGGCGACCGCCACCAAGCAGGGCCGCGCCACGGTCGATCGCGAGGAGGCCCAGCTGGACGCCATCCGCGACTCCCTCCGCCTCGACGTCACGCGCCTCTTCCACCGAATCCCGCTCATGCAGGACTCACTGGGGATCGCCGACCGGCTCGCCCAGGTCACCGCCGACCACCTGGCGCTGGTGACCGCCCGCCGCGCCGAGGGTCTGTCCACCGAGATCGAGTGGCTCGACTCCGAGGAGGAGCGACGCGACGCCGACGAGGACCGGGCGTCCCTCGCGAGCGACCTCCACGCGACGACGTCGGTGTTCGCGGCCATGCTCGGTCGGCCCACGAACGCCGCCGTCGAGGTCGAGACGATCGACGCCGAGGCCCGCGCGCTGCTCCCGATCGTGACCGACGAGGCGATCATGACCGACCTCGTGAGTCGGTCCCACGACGTGGCCGAGGCCGACGCGGAGATCGAGCGCGCCACGCAGCGGCTGCTGCGCGTGAAGCTGCGGGGCCTGCCCTGGCTCGACTGGTTCCAGGGCGGCGTGGTCCTCAAGTCCGGCAACCGCCCCACGTGGGAGGTCGGCGGCGCCATCGACGTGCCCTTCACGCTGTGGGGCCCCGCGCGATCCCGGGAGGCCGAGCTCGAGCTCGACGCCGCGAAGATCCGGCGCGAAGCCGTGGAGCGCAGGGTGGAGGCCGACGCCCGCGACAAGCTGCGCGACGCCGTCGCCGCCCGGGAACGCTGGCTCGTGGAGCGCCAGCATCTCCAGGCCCTGAGCGACCACGCGGCCCCGATCCTCGACCTCGCCGACCCGCTGGTGAAGCTCACGCTCGAGGCCCGCATCGTGCGCGCCGAGCTCCGCACCCAGCTCGCGCTGACGACGCTGATCGAGCGTCTGGACCGCCTCGACGCCTTCGCGTCTCCGTGATCCCGAACATTTTGTTTGCCGGCGCAGCCCCCGGGGTGTCTGTTGAAGTGATGCGCCTGCTCGCCGCGACCCTCGCCCTCTCCCTCGCGTCTTGCACGGCGGGCGGCTTCCTCGGCGACGACGACGACGACCCCACCCCTCCGGACGAGCCCGGCCCCGAGGTCGCCACCGCCGCGCGCATGTACGCGCCGGACCACGTCGCCGTCGTCCACATCGAGATGGACGAAGCGGACCTCTTCACGCTCGCCGGGCAGACGAACTCGTTCCTCTCGCTGCTCGAGGGCGAGGACTGCATGGACTCGCCCCTGGGCGGCGACGCGTTCACCTGGTTCGAGGCGGACGTCACCGTCGACGGCGAGCGGATCGAGCGCGTGGGGGTCCGCAAGAAGGGCCTGATCGGGTCGCTGTCCAACGAGAAGCCGGGGCTGAAGGTCAAGTTCGACAAGTGGGTGGTGGACCAGTCCTACGGGGGGCTGGAGCGGCTGACGCTGAACAACTCGGTGTCGGACCCGTCCCTGGTGCGCCAGTGCCTCGGCTACGACCTGTTCCGCGCCGCCGGGATCGCGGCCCCGCGGTGCTCCTTCGCGCACGTCACCGTCAACGAGTACGACCTGGGCGTGTACGTGAACGTCGAGCCGGTGAAGAAGGCGTTCCTGCGGTGGGCGTACAACGGCGACGACGAGGGCGACCTGTACGAGGGCACGGTCTCGGACTTCCGCGAGGGGTTCACGCGCACCTTCCAGCCGGACACGAGCGTGACGGACCCGACCCTGGCCCCGATCGAGGCGATCCGCGAGGCCCTGGAGATCACGGACGACGACTCGATGTTCGCGGCGCTCGAGGACGTGCTGGACGTCGACGCGTTCCTGCGCTTCTGGGCCCTGGAGGCGCTGGTCGCGCACATCGACGGGTACGCCGGCAACCGGAACAACTTCTACGTGTACCGCCCCGAGGGCACCGACCTCGTCGAGTTCCTCCCCTGGGGCATCGACTGGACGTTCGTGGCCGGCGAGGCGTTCGGGTCCAGCACGGAGCGGGTGGTGCTCGCGAACTCCGCGCTCAGCCGAGTTCTGTGGGAGACCCCGCGGGGGCGCCAGGGCTACCTCGACGCCATGGACGACCTGCTCGACACCGTGTGGGACGCCGATCACTTCGTGGACGAGGTGGACCGGATGGCCGCCTTGGTGGAGCCGTTCGCGCTCCCCGACGGGCGCCGCGTGGCCGCCCAGAGCGATCTCCGGTCCTTCGCCCGGAACCGCGCCGCCCGCATGCGCGCCCTCATGAGCGAGCCGCTCCCGGTCTTCGACCAGCCCCTCGGCGGGGTCCTGTGCCTCATCGAGCGCGGGTCGATCCGGAGCGAGTTCAGCACCCCGTGGGGCTCCCTGGACGTCGCGCCCGCCCTCGATCAGGGCTGGAGCAGCACCGAGCTCACGTGGGACGGCGAGTCCTCCACCGTCCCCGGCGGCGCCGTCGTGGGGGTCGCCGGCAACGGGCAGACCCTCCTCGCCACCCTCGGGTACCTGGAGCCCGGCCTGCTCCTCGAGACGGTCGTCTCCCTGCCCCCGTGGGCCCAGACCCAGGGCGCCGTCGGCATCCGCCAGGGCAACCCGTGGACGGGCGTGCACACCTTCACGACGGCCACGGAGCAGTGGCTGCAGATCGGACGGGTGTGGACGGGCGAGCTCACCTTGTCGACGTACGAGCCCTGGGCCGGCGGCACCGTGGCGGGGTGGATCGACGGCCCCGTGCACTCCTCCGAAGGTCTCTGAAGGACCGCCCTACGGGCCGAGCACCTCGTTCACGTACGCGTGCCGCCGGGTCGCGAAGTCGCGGAACACGTCCTCGCGCGCGAGGAAGTTGCACGACGGGCCGGTGGGCGTCGCGTTCACCTCGTCGAGGTCGATCTCGGCCATGGCGGCGTCGAGCTTCGGCAGCACGTTGTCGGGGTGCAGGATCGTGTTGTTCAGCTCGAGCAGCTTCGCCTCGAACTCCGGCGTGAAGACGCGGAAGAAGGAGTTCTTGGTGCGGTTCCACCACCCGCCGCCGGCGTCGCGGCTGGCGTAGAGCGTCGACTCGGGGCCTCGCTGCGGCCCGAACGTCAGGTCCAGGTCCCAGGGCGCCGTGATCCACTTCCCGTCCGACCGGCGCTGGTACAGGTAGTGGTTGTGCAGCATGTCGTCCCAGGGCCCGGACCAGTTGGTCACGGCCATGTGGGTCAGCACGCGGTCCACGTCGTAGTTCGCCTCGAGGTACGCCCGCAGCTCCTCGTCCGTCCCCGCGCGGGCGGCGTGCAGGCCCTCGATCAGCTCGCGGATGCCGTCCGCCGTGCCCCAGTCCTGCCACGTCTTGCGGTCGTACGTCGCCGCGTACCGCTCCTGCACGCTGTAGCCGCAGTGCGCGGAGAGCAGCCGCTCGTCGCCCCAGCCCCAGGGCCCCTCGTCGCAGTTGCAGCCCACCGCCTTCACCAGGTGGCCGATCCCCGGCTCCAAGGGCAGGTCCGGGTCCTCCGCCGCGCGCGCGTCCTGCCAGCGCAGGTACATCTCCTCGCCCGGCCGCTCGATCTCGATCGTGAAGTTGTAGTAGCGCCCGTTGATGAACTGCCGCACGTACCGGGTCCGCGGCGCCGGGATCCCGGCCTCGTCGTAGAGCTGGAAGCCCACGCGCGCCTCGATCCCCGGGCACGACTGCAGCATCTTGTTCAGCGTGAGCGTCGGGCGCCCCTCGAACGGAGCCCACCGCGGGAAGGCGATGCGCCAGGACCGGATCGGGATCTCGGTCGGCTCTGTCCACGGGATCCACGGCCCGTTGCGACGCTGGAATCTGCTCCCTTGGAAGCGCACGCGGACGTCGTACACGTCGCTGCCCCACACGAACACGGCGGCCTCGCGGTCGTTCCACGTGGGGTTGGGCGTGCACCCCCCGATCACGCGACCTTCGTTGATGTTCTCGGTCATGCGCACGAGGTTCGCGGGCGAGATGTAGAGGCGATAGGCGCGCACGTTGCCCTCGACGGGCTCCCCCACGAAGACCGCGTGCCACTGCATCGGGTCGCCCTCGCGGGGGCTGATCACGTCGGCGCCGTCGACCCCGTCCGCCACCACCCGGTAGCGCACGATCGACTGCTCCCGCACCCCCGGGAGCTCGACGGTCCAGGCGTACCCGTCCGCCACCCCGTCCACGACCGACACCGCCTCGCTCGTCGTGCCCAGGTCGTCCACGAACCACTCCACGCGGACCGCGTCCAGGTTCGACACCGACGTGCGGAAGCTCAGCGTGATGGGCGTGTCCGGGGGCAGCGGCGCCTCGCCCGCCCCCGCCACGGCCAGCTCCGTCAGGGTGGGGATGGCCACGGTCCGCCCCGACGGACGCAGTCGGCCGGGCGTCTCCCCGTCCAGGTCCGACGACTCCCAGGCGCCCGGGTTGGACCCGTCGCCGGTGAACTCCACGCGCACCAGCGAGCGGCCCCGATGCCGGTGGTCCTCCTCGGGCTGATCCGAGAGGGGCAACCAGGCCTCCCCGGCGGCGAGCGCGTCGGGTCCCATGGGCCACGGCGGCTGGTCCGAGTACAGGACCGAGTCGACGACGTCGCCGTCGGCGTCCGACAGCTCCACCAGCTCCCCGGCGTTGGAGAGGCGGCCCGTGAACTCCCCGACGATCAGGGCGGGATCCAGGTCGTGGATCGCCTCGAAGTCGGCCCGCGACGCCACCACCACCACGGCCTCGTCCGGCTGCAGCTCCACCTCGGGGAAGACGAAGTCGACGCCGGAGGTGAAGGACCAGCCCGTGAGGTCCACGGGGTTCTCGCCCGCGTTCCCGACCTCGACCCACTCGTGCACGTCGCGCGCGTCCTCGTACCCCTCCTCCAGGACCGGGTGGTACATGACCTCGCTGATCACGACCCGCACCGGGGGCGCGCTCCACCCCCCGCCCCCGCCGCCGCCGCCGCGACCGCCGAGCCGCCCCGCGGACGAACCGCAGGCGGAGAGGAGCATCACGCCGAGGAAGGCGCCGAGGGCTCTGCGGACGTGGATGTGCGGCTCCTGCGCCTCAGTTCGCGAGCGGAACGCCCAGCGCGATGGCGAGGTCTTCGAGGGAGAAGACCTGCACGCGGTCGTTGCCCTGGTCGGCGACGGCGACGCGGTCGTACTCGGGCGAGACGGCGATCCCGTCCGGCGAGTTGAACTGGCCGGGCTGCCCGCCGACGCTGCCGAACGAGGCCAGGTAGGCGAAGTCGGCGGTGGGGACCACGAGGTCCTCGGAGTCCATGTCGTGGATCATGAAGCGGCCCGCCACCTCGTCGCAGACGAAGAACAGCTGGTTCACCTCGTCGCTGATGATCCCCTCGATGGAGCCGGTGATGCGCCCGGGCTCGATGCCGCCGCCGCTCTGGTACTGCGTGACGTGCTGGTTGAGGTACTCGCCCGTGCTCAGGCGGAAGACCTCCACGCGGACGTCGTTCTCGGAGGTGGCGAAGAGGCGGTCGTGCTCCTCGTCGATCGCCATCGTCTCGACCTTGTTGAGGATGCGGTTGTTGGCCGCGTCGTGCTTCTGGAACAGCCCGCGGTCCTCGCCCGACGTGGTCATCGCGCGGATCTCGTTGCGGTTCTGGTCGCCCACGTAGATCAGGCCCAAGCTGCTGACCACGAGGGCTGTCGGGTCGACGATCCCCAGGTCGCCGCCGATGCTGGGCTCGGGCAGGAAGGTGTCGACGTCGTAGACGTTGACGCGGTCGCCGATGCGGTCGACGACGTACATCTTGCCGTCGAACTCCTTCATCGACTCGGGCCCGCGGTTCGCGTTGTTGGACCACGCGAACTGGCCCGGCTCGCTCCCGGCCCCTCCGACGCTCGTCAGGAAGCTGCCGTCGGTGTCGAAGATCTTGACCGTCACGTCCTCCTGGTCGCCCGCCCAGAGGCGGCCGTTGGAGTCGAACGCCAGCTCGTTGGGCTCGCCCACCCGGACCCCCGGCTCCATGAAGCGATCGAGCCCCGCGATGAAGAGCGGGTCGGTGCTGCCGGTGTTGATCTCGTACTCGTTGGGCTGACCCGGGGTGGGCGCGGTGCACACCGTCCAGCCGCCGGTCCCGTCCGGGAAGCGGCACCAGGACAGGGCGGCGGCGCCCTCGCCGTAGGGCGCCTCGTCGACGATCTCGTTCGCGGGGTCGAGCAGCACCGCGGCGTCCTCGTCTCCGAGGCCCACGTCGTGCTGGTCCTTCACGAAGTGGATGATCCCGCCCGCGGGCACGATCGTCCCCTCCGGGATCGTCCAGGGGCGGTGGTCGGGGTCGTCGTCGCGCAGGCGGAAGCCGCCGATGTCCTGCTCGGTGTCCTCGAGGTTCATCAGCTCGATGACGTCCTCGCCGCTCGAGATGACCTCGTTGAGCACGATGTTCGCGAACGGCCCGACGACCGCGTCGTCGTCGTCGACGGCGTCGTCGTCGTCCTGGATGTAGGGGGGCGGGGTGGGGTTGCCCCCGATGAGTCCACCGCTCTGGCTGTCGCACGCCACGAGGGCGGCCAGCAAGGCCGTGCACGCAAGAGTCCGAGGTAGCAAAGAAATCATCCGACCATCCTCGCATCAAACCGGGCGCTCGCGCGAGCCCCTTTGTTCCGTCCGAGCACCCCGCTGCTACTTTGTAGCAATCGGAACCGCACGATCGACGCAGGTGACCCTCCTCGCAGCGGCGGTGCTGCTGTTCGGGCCGGCGTGCGACGACTGCCCCGAAGACGAAAGCAAGACCGAGGCCGGCCTGTGCGGTTGCGGCGTGCCCGATGAGGACGGCGACGGGGACGCATACCCCACCTGCCTCGACGTCTGCCCCGGCTACGACGACGACCAGGACAGCGACGGCGACGGCCTCGCCGACGGCTGCGACCCCGATCGGGTCGGCTGCGATCGCGACGGCGACTGCGACGACGATCGCGCCTGCACCGAGGAGGTCTGCGACGACGGCTTCTGCGTGACCACCCCCGGCGAGGAGCTGTGCGACTGGCCCGCGGAGCCCACGTCCGAGGCGACCAACCTCACCGGACTCGACGCCCCCGAGGACAACCCCGAGGCGAGCGAGCTCCGCCGAAACCTGAGCGGCGCGGTGTGGAACCCGGTCTCGCGCACGCTCTGGGTCGCCCGCAACGGGGGCCCCGCCATCCTCTGGGCTCTGCACGACGACGACGGCGACCTCGTGCTCCCCGAGGGCGCCGAGCGCACCAAGTGGCGCTCCGAGGGCGACAGGAACTTCGGCGACCTGGAGGGCCTGACCTTCGGCCGCTTCGACCGCACCGACACCCTCTACCTGTTGAACGAGCGGGACAGCGCCATCGCCGAGTGGCGCTTCCAAGGCCCGGGCGACGCCGTCGAGCGGACCGTGTGGGACCTCACCGCCGACATGCCCGCGCCGACCTCCTATCTCGGGGCCGAGGGGATCGCCTTCGTGCCCGACCAGTACCTCGCCGCCCAGGGCTTCCGCGACGCGCTGGGCGAGCCCGCCACCAGCCGCTTCGGCACCGGCGGGCTGTTCTTCGTCGGCCACCAGGACGAGGGCCTCGTCTACGTCTTCGACCTGAACCGGGGCACCGAGGAGTACGCGTTCCTGGGCACCTTCCACACCCGCGCGGACGAGACGGCGGGCCTCGAGTTCGACGCCTCCACCGGGATGCTGTGGGTCTTCCACGGCGGCGCCGCCCTCACCCTCGAGGCCACCCGCGTGTCCTGGACCGAGCAGACGAACGACGACGGGGAGACCCGGCGCGTCTTCGACTCGGTGCTCGTATACGACGGCCCCGACGTGCCCGAGGGCGGCTCCCGGAACCTCGAGGGCTTCGCGCTCACCGGCGTCGAGGACTGCGTGGACGGCCGACGCAGCGCCTTCGTGACCACCGACGACGGGGGCGACCACTCCCTGATCCACTACCGGGACTTCCCGTGTCGGTGATGCGCCTGCTGCCCCTGGTCGCCCTGCTCGGCTGCACCTCCGGGGGCACGATCGTGGGCGATCCGACCCCGTCGCCCACGCCGACCCCGGTCGACGACGACGACGCGGCCCCGGACGACGACGACGACGTGGAGGAGGACCGCAGCGACGAGATCTTCGCCGAGGAGATGCTGGAGATCGACGTCGTGATGTCCGACGACGACTGGAACGAGCTGCGGTTCCAGCGCAAGACCCGCCACAGCGCCTTCGGGGCGACCCGCTGCCGCGACGTGCAGGTGCCGAACCCGTACACGTGGTTCCCGGCGACGGTGACGATCGACGGCGAGGAGATGGAGGGCGTGGGCGTCCGCAAGAAGGGGCACCTGGGCTCCCAGAGCACCGAGCACCCGTCGCTCAAGCTCAAGTTCGACGAGTACAACGACGGCGGCCGCTACCTCACGATCAAGCGGCTGGCCCTCAACAACAGCAAGTCCGACGGGTCCTACCTGCGCATGTGCCTGACCAGCGACGCGTTCATGGCCGCGGGCATCCCCGCGCCGCGCTGCACGCACGGGTTCCTCACCGTCAACGGCAACCCCATGGGCGTGGTGGTGGTGGCCGAGGAGGTCAAGAAGCCGTACCTGAGGCGGTGGTTCGAGAACCCCGACGGGACGCTGTACGAGGGCACGGCCACCGACTGGCGCGACGGCTTCTACGGCGGCCTCGAGCAGGAGACGAACGTGGGCGAGGAGGACCTGACCCCCGCGCTGGACGCGATCTACGAGATCCTGAACTTCACCGTGGACGACGAGCTGGAGGCCGCCCTGGAGGCGTACTTCGACCTCGACGCCTTCTATCGGTTCTGGGCCATGGAGAGCATCGTCTGGCACCGCGACGGCTACAGCGGCAACGCGAACAACTACTTCATGTACGCGAACCCGGACGACGGGAACCGCTTCGTCTTCCTGCCCTGGGGCGCCGACTCGACGATCCGCGCGGACACCCGCAACAACGTGCCGGACTCCGTCCTGGCCTTCGGCAAGCTGACCCACCGGCTCTACGCGATCCCGGCGTCCCGGGCGCGCTTCTACGAGGTGCAGGCGGACCTGCTCGCGAACACCTGGGACCCCGACGGCATGATCGCCCGGGCCGATCGCGCGGAGCTCGTCGTGGGCCGGCGCGTGCAGCCGGACCTCGCGGGCGGGTTCCCGGGGCAGGTGAACACGGTGCGCAACGTCATCCGCGACCGCCGGTCGGTGATCGAGGCCGTGATCGCCGACGGCTTCCCGGACTGGACCGCGGGCATGCGGACCTCGCCGTGCCGGATCCCCCTGGAGCCGGTCGGCGGCGACTTCACCACCACCTGGGGCACCCTGGGCGAGGGCTTCTTCTCCGCGGGCAGCGCCGACATGACGCTGGACGGTCTCCCGGTCGACGTCGTCCGGGCCGGCGCCCGGGCAGGCGCGCTGAACGACGGTCGCCCCCGCGTCCAGGTGCGCGTGGAGACGGTCGAGGAGCTGCGGTACACGTTCACCTTCACCTTCCCCGAGAACCGCTGGTTCCAGTCCTACGCGTTCGTGGGCACCCACGATCTCGGGCTGCCGCCCATGGGCTCCAGCGTCGTGATCCACGACATCTCCGGCGGGGGCGCGGTCTCTCTGGGGACCTTCGACGTGGCCGAAGGCGAGTGGATCTTCGACGCCGTCGATCGCACGAACGGCGCCCCCGTGACTGGATCCTTCCTTGCAAGGATGTGGGTGCGACCCTGACCCCTTGACCGGTTCTTGACGGAACCCGGACGGAAAAACAGCGATCGATCCTGCCCGCGGAGCCTTATAGTGATCAGTGCGTCGGTTTCTCTCGTGGAAATCCGCGCACGTCATATGCGTTGCGGCGCGGGCAAGACGTACCCGGCCCGGAAGTGTTTTTGGAGAAGTACATGAAGGCTTACGGCACCCCCTTCGCGATCGGCGCGCTGCTCCTGGCCCTCGGAGGCTGCGAGAACGGCGGCGGCACGCTCGGACCCGGCCTGGGCGGCGGCGGACTGGACGACGACGACACGCCGGACGTGCCCGTCGAGGACCAGGACAACGACGGCGACGGCTTCACGCCCAACGACGGCGACTGCGACGACAACGACGCGGACTCGAACCCGGACGGGGACGAGGGCAACGTCGCGGACGGCGCGGACAACGACTGCAACGGCACCGCGGACGACCAGACGGTCGGCGAGTGCGAGGGCCACGTCCAGGACTACGAGACGATCCAGGCCGGCATCGACGGCGCCCCCAACCGCTTTGTGCTCCTCGTGTGCCCCGGCACGTACGAAGAGAACCTCGTCGCGGGCGGCGACACGGTCACCGTGCGCTCCATCGAGGGCCCCGACGAGACCGCGATCGTGGCGGGCGGCGCGCGCGCGCTGGTCCTCCCCAGCGGCTCGGACCTGACGCTCGAGGGCTTCCACGTGTCCGGGGGCGTCGCCCCGCACGGCGGCGCGGTGATCTGCAACCAGTCCGACCTCGGCCTCATCGGCAACGTGTTCGACGGCAACCAGGCGATCGGCGACGGCACCGAGGCCACGGGCGACGGCGGCGCCGTACACACCACGAACTGCGCCCTCGACATCGACGGGAACTCCTTCACCGACAACACGGCCGGCTACTCCGGCGGCGCGGGCTACTTCAGCAACTCCGGCGGCGTGATCGGCAACAGCACCTGGGACGGCAACACCGCGGTCGAGGGGGGCGCGATCTACGTCGATGAGGGCGGCACGCAGATCACCGGCAACACCTTCACGAACAACAACGCCACCAACACCGATGAGGAGACGTGGACCCAGGGGACCGGCGGCGGCGCGGTGTGGTTCCGGGGCAACCCGGTGTTCACGGACAACATCGTCGCCAACAACACCAGCCAGTACAACGGCGGCGGCGTCTGGATCACGAACGGCACCGCCGACTTCCTGAACAACACGATCGAGAACAACCTCTCGGTCGAGGACGGCGGCGGCGTCTACACGCGGCACTCCCGCAACCTGATCCGGGGCAACTCGTTCACGGGCAACGTCGCCCAGGACGACGCGGGCGGCCTGCGCGTCTACGTGGGGCGCCACAGCATCGACGACAACTCGTTCATCGGGAACTCCACCGGCGACGACGGCGGCGGCCTCAAGCTGTCCCACTCGTCGAACGCGGTCTCGAACTGCTACTTCGAGGGCAACTCGGCCTCGGACGTCGGCGGCGGGCTCACCCTCGACAACGAGACGGCGCCGGTCACCGGCTGCACGTTCATCAACAACACCGCCACCCGCGGCGGCGGCCTGCACAGCTGGCGCAACGAGGGTCAGATCGCCCTCACCGACCTCTACTTCGAGGGGAACAGCGCGGACTGCGGCGGCGCCATGGCGTTCGACAACGACCGCTACCTGGTCACCGTCTCGGACGTGTGGGCCGAGGGCAACAACGCCAACGACGGCGGCGCCTTCTGCCTCGACCGCCAGCCCCAGAAGGGCCCCGACGACGAGCTCGGCACCGAGGACGACATCTATCACGAGAGCAACGTGCTGGTCCGCAACAGCTTCTTCGTGGACAACGACGCCACCGACGACGGCGGCGCGGGCTACGTGAAGTTCGGCACGGCCACGTTCGAGTTCATGACGGTCCACCGCAGCGACGCCCCCAACGGCGGCGCCTTCTTCGCGAAGCCCGAGGGCGCGATCGTGATCCGCAACTCGATCATCGACGACAACGACGGCAACAGCGCCTGGGCCACCGAGGAGGACGGGACCATCTCCTTCTCCTACAACAACCTGACCGGCAACGACGGCGGGTTCACGGGCGCGGGCGTGTCCGATCCGGTCGGCAGCAACGGGAACATCTCCGTGGACTCGGGCTTCGTGGACGCCGCGGGTGGTGACTACACACTCGCCGCGGGCAGCCAGTGCATCGACGCGGCCGATCCCGTCCTGAACGATCGTGACGGCACGGACGCAGACATGGGCGGCTACGGGGGTCCGAACGGCATCTGACGCCCCGAGGCGACGGAACAGAGACCTTTTCGCTCGAAGTCCTGAACATTACGGAGCCGTGGGCCGATTTCGTCCCACGGCTTCGTCGTTCTCTGCTAACTACGAACGATGTCTATCCGCCGAAGAAGGCTCGCTCCATACCTCCTCGCGCTCGCCCTCCCCACGATGGGGATCGGATGCGAGGCCACCCCCGAGGGGATCGACTCCCCCGTCGGCCCCACCCCGACGGACTTGGGCACCCCGAGCCCCGAAGTGGAGCTGCTCGTGGGCGACGAGGTCGTGTGCCACGCCCCGGTGGCCGGCATGGACCGCTTCACGGAGGAGTCCCAGGCGCGCGGCCTGACGCGTCCCCTGAGCGACCCCGGCGCCATGGACTGGATGCTCGCGTACGGGCACGGCGGCAGCACCGTGGCCCAGGATCTCGACGGCGACGGCGACATCGACCTCATGTTCGGTCGCTTCGACGGGGGACCCGACGTGTACATGAACGACGGGACCGGACACTTCTCCCTGAACCCCGTGGAGTTCGAGCTCCCGCCGCGTCGGTTCGAGACGACGTCCGTGTCGGCCGTGGATCTCACCGGGGACGCCACCGCGGAGATCATGCTGTCCAACGACCGCTGGGCCCTCCTCTACGAGATCACCGGCGAGCGCGACGCGCATCGGTACGAAGAGGTCCACCTCGAAGAGACCACCCCGCGGCGCGGCTGGCTGACCCACAACTGGGGCGACCCCGACGGCGACAACGACCTGGATCTGCTCCTCCCCACGATGACGACGCGGGACCTCGAAGGGAACGGCGACGGGTGCGGATCCCCTGGTGCGACGGTCCATTCGGGCCACGTAGCGGCTGCGTCCTGAGCGGAGGAGAGATGCGAGGGGCCGCTGCGGGCTATGTATGGGCTGCTTACGACCATACGTCCCCCA
>Ga0114933_10000187_pt1 | contig 75512 bp, 74 predicted proteins | sample 4SBtaG_FD_89691 | JGI IMG/M metagenome (GOLD analysis project Ga0114933, IMG submission 89691) | Deep subsurface microbial communities from Kolumbo volcano to uncover new lineages of life (NeLLi) - 4SBTROV12_W25 metaG | ecosystem: Environmental > Aquatic > Marine > Volcanic | place: Kolumbo...
AAAAATGGCTATTTCAGGCAGTTAAAGTGGTAAAAATCATTTAAAAACAGGAGGAGGGAGCGTTTTTAGGTTTTTTTTTAATTCTGAATCCAGGAAAAACTCCTTAATCAGGGATTCCTTAATCCTCGAAATAATAATGATACCATGGTTAGTTATGGTACTTTTGAACCAACACCTAAAAAAAGAGCAGGCGCTGGTAGACGCGCAATGAGAGCGATAGCTAACGCAGCTTCAAGCGCAGCAAGCGCTGTTCTTAGAGCAAAAAGCGCAATGGCTAGCGGTATAAATCCTGGAAGCCAATTTGAGCAACTTTAAGAAGTAGGCGTAAAAGCTTAATAACAACATTCTCAAAACAAAAAGGCTCCTAGAAATAGGAGCCTTTTTTTTGCCCTCATTTAATGGCCAAGAACCTCTTTCCCTAACCTGTAAAGTACAGAAAAAGCACCGACAGCTCTAGCTTTTCGCATGGATCCCCACATCAGCTGCCTAGCTGAAGTGACTTTCAAACCTGCTTGCCACCTGGTTAAAGCCGTGTTTGCTGGATGACCAACAAGGCTTCCCATAGCACCTGATGCAAAGGCAGCGCTATATTCAACCGCCTTATTATCACCAAACCTACTCTTCATAACGGCTGCAAGCTTATCTGCTGCACTGATACCTCCAACAAAAGCGCTCTCTTGCACAGTGATTGCCAAAGCCTGTTTAGAATTAAGCCTTCGTAAAGATTTGAGCGCTCTCCATTTCATCGACTGGCCATTAAAAATGGCTACTACAGGCGAGGAGAAAAAGCCAACGATAGCAGAGCTCTTCAGCTTCGCCTCAAGCGAACCATCGTTCTGCGTGAGATTTCTCTCAACTGCTCCCTGCAGTATCATTTGAGAGCCAACTAGAACCCCAACTGTTCTAGATGCTTTAATCCCCTCTTTCACTCCCTCCCTGAGAGAGACATTGGGGATTTTTCCTAATTGCTGTGCGCTTTTGGGCATCAAGTCTCTAAAGACGGGTACGATAGCTACGCCTGCACATATTGGCGGTACAAGGTAGGGATATGCCCTATCCACTGAACTAGACATAACAATATTTCCTTTGTGTAATTAAATTAAAATAAAGATTTGATAGGTGAAATAGAAAAATGTAACCGCCTAGAGGCGGATCAGCAGAATAGAAAAAGAGATGAGAATAAGTTGTTTTTTCATGGCAAGGATCTTAACAAAACGTTAAATATAGATCCAAATAAAAAAGGCCCCTATCGCTAGGGGCCCTTTTAATTATTACATGAGCTCGGCTGCGATTTTCGCAAGCTCAGATCTCTCTGTTTTCTCTAGAACGATATGACCAAAGAGCTTTTGATTACGGAATTTAGAAACCGTATAGGTAAGGCCATTTGAATCCTTATCAAGGAAAGGATTATCGATCTGCGTTGGATCTCCTGTTAGGATCACCTTTGTACCGTGTCCTGCACGAGAAATCACAGTTTTGACCTCGTGTGGAGTTAAGTTTTGCGCCTCATCGATAATCATATAGAGTTTCGGAAGCGTTCTACCGCGGATGTAAGTCACCGCTTCCATCTCAATCTTTTTGCTCTCCATGATAAATTCCATCGAAGCTTCCTTATTGTCTGCGCCATTTGTCAGCTCACAGAGATATTCTAAGTTATCATAGATCGGCTGCATCCAGTTGAAGAGTTTTTCTTCCTTTGTGCCTGGCAGATAACCGATATCTTTACCAAGTGGTACAATCGGACGCGAGACAAGTATTCTGCTGTAGACATTTTCTTCGAGCACTTTGTGCATACCGCAAGCAAGCGCAAGAAGCGTTTTACCTGTTCCCGCTTGACCAATCATGGTCACGAGAGGCACATCGTCTCTTAGGAGAAGATCGATCGCACATCTTTGTTCCATATTAAGAGGCGAAATTCCCCATATGCTTTTATTGATCGAGATAAGAGGCTCTAACTTCTTGCCTTTATACTTACAAACCGCAGATGACCTTTCCGGAGATGTCATCAAGCAGTATTCGTTTTGATGAAAATCCTCTTCTATAAAAGGGACAGATCCATCCTTATAGAAAGCATCGATATCTTTTTTTGTGACATCAATCTGCTTAAAGCCCTTGTACATTTTGTCGTAGGAAACCTTGAGGTTTTCGTAATCCTCTGTTGGGATATCCATCGCCTCTGCCTTTACTCTTGAGACAAAATCCTTTGATACAAAGATAACGCCCTCTCCTTTTTCTCTTAGCTGATGCGCTAGGAAAAGAATTTTATTGCTATTTCGATCAAGCGGAAGTGGAAAAGCCTTATTCTTTTCTATTTTTGTCTCGAGGTGAATTCTTAAATTGGGTCCTTCTGGAAGTTTAATTCCAGACGTGAAATCTCCCTTTTCGCCCGTTGTTAAACCATCGATATAACGGATAACAGAACGTGCATTGTTGCCGAGTTCGTTAGAGTTTTTCTTTAGACCATCGAGCTCTTCTAAAACGACGAGAGGAAGAATTACATCATGCTCTTCGAAGTTTTTAAGTGCGTGAGGGTCGTGTAGTAGGACATTGGTATCGATCACAAATGTTTTTTTAGCCACTGGCATCCACCTTTGTATTAGTTAGAACCGCTTAGATACCGAGTACTTTTGATAAAAAAGGTTCCCGATAAAGTTCTAGTTTCATAAATTAATTGTCTAACATTTGGTAGCCATGTCCTCTGCCTGTCAGGGCAGACTTAAGGTAGGAGATCGAACAGGCTCCAAAACCCATCTATGCCAAAATGGTTTTTTTGGGGATAGAAATACTTTTAGAGGTAGTTAAATTATTTTTTTCACACACTAAAAACCAACGACTTACAAAATAACCCAGCAGACAGGTTTTAAAAGTGCTAAAAAAGTTGACGAGAGTCCTTCAATATTTTATAATAGTGAGATAGACAAGAGAGGTAAATCTATGAAAATCACCACGAAAATACTTAATATCCCTCCCTACATTTCAACTAGCTGGGAGAACATCTCATCCCTTTCCCTTAAGGATAACCAGATTTTAGTCATCGATCTAAATACGGGATCTAGAGTGGAAATTCCTGACCTCCCAAAATCTGTCATTGAAGCTGTCTTCGATATGCACGCAAAGTACTTAGACGAGAGCACAGATGAAACTGCGCCCGCTCCAAAACAAGAAGACTTTCTATCTCCCTTTACAAACTCGTCATTTAAGATTGGAAATATGGGCATTGGCGGCCTCGAGTCAATGAGCTCTGCCATGCAGCACAACTCCGATCAAAGAGATGCACCCGACCTGCCGCCAGAGATTCTCGGCAAGATCGCATCGATTTCAAAAGTTTTAGGAATGGATGATCCAAGCAACCTTCCCAAGCCAGAGCCTCATTGCAACTGCGTTCACTGTCAAATTGCAAAAACTCTTCAAAAAGGACTTGGCGTACACGCTGAGAATCTAGATGAAGATGTTTCGGATGAAGAGCTTACCTTCCGTACTTGGGATATTGAAGAGGTCTCGAGCAATCTCTACACTGTGACCAATCCCCTCGATGAAAAAGAGAAGTACAATGTCTATTTAGGCGATCCGATTGGTTGTACGTGCGGCGAAAATGATTGCGAACACATCAAATCCGTACTGAATAGCTAGGGTCTGAAAAACAGCAATTAATAAGTTCTTCCCTAAACGAATTGAAACCCTTTATCCAGATTTTCGATGCTTTGCTGAAATTTCTTTGCTAGAGTTTCAGCATTGGGATACCTTGGAATATGGAGCTCTCTACTACAGGTATGATAGGCGGGGAGCGACCCCTCTTCAATTCCATTAATCACCCTTACTTCGATTTCAACTTCAGGGTGAAGAGTCTCTGAGCCTGTTGCAGTCCAAACAAACTTTTCAAGATCCTTTTTAGAGAGGCCCCTTATCCACGCCTCTAGCCCTTTAGATTGCTCCCACTCTCCATTTGGATATCTCAAGGCGCTTATGACTTTTTCAGCTGAAATAGCACCCTGAACGCCAACAGACAGCCCCTTAACCGTAATCCCTTTTATCTCTTCTTTTTTCATGCCTATTGAAAGGAGCTCTTTTTTCATTGTTTGCGCAACCACAGTGCTAGCCAAAAGCACTTCGTTAAATCCAACTTGTAGATCACTTAAATCGAATCCTTTTTCCTCTTCTTCCTGATTTTTGAGCAGCTCTGGGTATTCATTTCTCAAGAAAATTTGAAAGAGCCTTTTGTATTGATCACTATCTACATCTGTAATTTCGGAGTGATGGTAAAGAGGCTTTTCAGTATTTAAAAGGGCATGAATAATCTTAAACATGGCTGGAGAAAACCTTTGCCCCGTTGTAAAACGATTGTTTTTGTAGGCATGAGCAAAAAGGACTCCAATCGCCTTAAAGGCTCTAATCTGAGTTTTTTTATCTTCTCTATCTCGAATACATCTTAAAAAGACTCTCTCATCATTCTCAAATGGCTCTCTACCCAAAACTCTAGGATCTTTTGAGAGCGCTTTAAAAAGCTTAGTTATAAAATCTCTTGTAAGACCTCCCGCGTCCTCTCTCTCCGAGTCTTTGTATCGAATTCTTGGAAGGTGCCTCTTCAGCTCCTTTCGATAATCCAAAAGGTACTTGATACAGTCTTCTTCTATTTTAGATAGATCTACTTCAAAACGTCTCCTTCCGCCAAGAAGAACTCTACCCTCTTCCCTTAAACGCTCAGCAATTTGAACTGCATTCTGGGGATCTTCACAAAACGCGATTAACTCATTTCTATTAAGCCTACCCATGATAAATACACGATTAATCGCTTCTCGAAAACGGCCAACATGATCTCTATTTTCAAGAAGAAGTGAGAAGCTCTCTTGCGATAGACTACCCGTTTGATCGAGGGCAAACATCACATGCCAGATGTCATTGATATCTTCCCCATTTTCAAGGAGTTTTGAGAAGTTCTCTTGTATTAAGATATCCTTATCATCTAGATATGATAAAACAGCATCTATTTTTCCTGCATACTTTGCATAATTTAAAAGAGCTGAAAAATTTTCTTGTGTTAGAAGATCTTTTGCTTTCAGCTTATCTAGACAATTAAAAATCCTTTTGACATTTCGTCTATTTTCAAAAATCTTAGTGAGGTTCTCTTGATTTAAAAGATCTTCCCTATGAAGAAAAAGAATCATCCTCGCAGTGTAACAGTTTATTTCCCAATGACCCACAAGAAGTTTATCGCGATTCTCTTCCAACATGCCATGCATTTTCAAACAAATAAGACTCTTAGCAGTAAGCACAGAATCTACTAAACTGTAAGATACTTGAATTCGATTTTCAGGAGTTAACATCTCTGCTTTATGTAAGAGAATTAAGCCCCTCACAATCTCTGATATATCATGACTCCAAGCACGATTTAGAAGAACTGCACGATTATCACATGTTAAGAGACCTAATTTATGTAATTTGCAAAGGTCCTTAGCGACACATAGTACATTTTCAGCATCGAAAACGTGAACTAGCACCTTGCAATTCTCTTCAGTAGCAACACCCTGACCTTGCATGTAGGCAAGAGCCCTACCTATTTCTGCTGCATGCTTTGGATTTTCAAGAAGTGCTGAGAAATTCTCTTGAGTGAGTATGTTCATACCGTTTAGATGGTATAGACCTTTAAGAACACTTCCAGAATACTCTTTATTTTTAAGAAGAGAAGCTAAGTTCTTTTGAGTTAAGAGGCCCTCTCCCTTTAGGAGATCAGATGCTAAATCAATATTGTTACGGTCCCCTTCGGACAAAAATTGAAATCTTACACTTGAATCAAGCTGCCGGTATGCTCTTCTACCAAAGATTGCAGACGCTGTTAAAAAGACCCCTGTAAGCGCTATAGATTTAAGAGCCTCCGAAGACCAAGAGGCCTCACCCTGGGACGGCTCAATAAAACGAGACGAATAACGATTTGTTCCATTTGAAGGAGCTATTAAATAACTAGCCATTAGTTTTCTCTGTAAAAATTGAATTAAATAATATCATATTATTTAATAAAAATCCATCAATAACACACCTTATAACATGTAAAAATATTTTTAATTTAACAGACCGCCTCCTTGAAAATTAAAACCATATCTTTTATGCTCCTGAAAAAATCACATACAAAGGCACTCTAATGAACGAATCTATTAAAAGAAAATGGCTCTTTAGCTTTTATATTATTTTACTAGCTACCTGCCTATCTGCTGCAATTTCTACTAATATTATTCCCAAAGCGATGACCTTTGCTCTCGCTCTTCTCGGTTGCATCACATACTATTTTGGATACAAAAAAAAAGGTACGAAATGGCTCTCATTCATTATCTCTATCCGAATTTTTGGAATTCTCTCCTTTTTTGCCCAAATAATCTACTATCTCTATACAGCCCAACTATTCACGATATTAGATACGATCTCACAATTAACAAGCGTGTCTGCTAACACATATGGCATCATCGCTCTATCTGGCATGTTAGTTAGCATCTACTACACTTACTGGTGTTATCGTTTAAGAAAATCCAACAAACTTCAAAACAATGTTGCCTGATAAAATATTGTAATTAATACCTCTTCCCTCTACCATGTGAAAAGTATTTCTAGGAGTAAAGATCATGAGAATTTTGTTGTGCGTTTTTCTAACTTGTTTCACCTTCAGCGTGAATGCGAAAGAGGCTAAAAAGCCCTTTAAAACATTTACGGGAAAAATTTTAGGAAATAAAGTTCGCGTTCGAACAGGTCCTGGTTTAGATAGCCATATTGTAAAACAGATGAATAAGTCAGATCTCTTGCTTGTTGTGGGTGAGGAGAATGGTTTTTGGAAGGTTCAACCTGATTACGGCACGAAAGCCTACGTCTACCGCACTTACATTCTAGACAATACCGTAGAGGCAAATAGGGTCAACGTCAGACTACAGCCAAATACAGAAGCACCTATTGTAGCACAGCTAGGCATGGGAGAAAAAATCGACGGCAAGATCTCGCCAAAACACTCTAAGTGGTATGAAATCGATCCTCCAAATAGCATGTGTTTTTACATCAGCAAAGAGTATGTAGGCTTTGCCGGCGGACCTGACTTTCTAGCCTCTCAAGAAAAGAAGAGAGTCGACGCGGAACACGATTTAAAAACAGCTTTTTTGCAGCTTCGAAAAGAGATCAAACTCCCCTTCCATAAGATGAGTCCAGAAAAGCTTATCTCCCAGTTTGAAGCAATCATTCAAGACTACTCCGAAGTAGAGAATTTTGCAGAGCAGGCAAAAGATGGCCTCTCCATCTTACGCGACAACTACACGAAGAAAAAAATTAACTATCTAGAAAAGAAAGCAGATGGAACCCATGTTCAAGAGATCGTCTTTCCAAAATACAGTGACCATTTAGCGCCCCAAAAGGTGAGCTCAAAGCTCTCCCCTAAAATGCGTCTTTGGGAAGAGGTAGAAGAAGAGCTCTACTTAAGCTGGCTCACTTTTAATACCAATAAGAAGATTAAAGATTTCTATGCTGAGCAAAAAGTTAATGCAAACCACATTGCAGGAACGGTTGAGAGCTACGATCCCATGCTTAAAAATAAGCCAGGCGATTTTATGCTAAGATGTGATGGGAACCCTGTCTGCTACCTCTATAGCACACACATCAACCTAAAAGAGCACGTTGGCAAAAAGGTAAAATTTCTCGTAAGCCCAAGACCTAACAACAACTTTGCTTTCCCAGCCTACTACGTAATCGGCGTTGAGTAGATGGAATTAAAGGATTGGGCGACACAAATACTGTCGTCCGATAATCTAGAAGATAAGCTCTTTACTCCAAATAAGCTGACAGATCAAACTCCTGGCCCTGCTTATCTTTTCGATGAGCCCGCAAGAACGCCAGACATGCGCTTTCAAAAAAGGACCAAAGAGGAAAAGCTCCCCCCTTTTAATCAACATCACGATGCTAAGAAGAGAGCGATTTGCCTTCATAGATTTTGCGGACATGAGCTCTTGGCAGTCGAGATTATGGCGCAAGCCCTTCTCTCCTTTCCAGAAGCCCCCAGAACTTTTCGAATGGGTGTTGCCAATACGCTGAAAGAGGAGCAGGAGCATGTTCGGATCTATCAGACAAGACTCCGCGAAATGGGAATCGAATTTGGCGATCTTCCCCTCTATAGACATTTCTGGGTCCACGTCCCCTACCTAAACACGCCGTCGCACTACTTAAGCGCGATGAGCCTGACCTTCGAGATGGCAAATTTAGACTTTGCGCCGATGTATAGAGATTCATTCGCCAGAAGTGGAGATGAGAAGAGTACAGCCCTCATGCAAAGAATATTAGATGATGAGATTAATCATGTCTCATTTGGCTACCATATGCTCAAGAAGTTGAACAAGGGATCAAATTTGTGGCATATCTATGAAAATAGTCTAACGCCATTTCTAACGCCGAGGAGAGCAAGAGGCCCCTCTCTACAGATAGAACACAGAAAGAGCGCAGGCATTCCCGAGTCTTGGATTGAAAAACTCTCGAATAAATAATTTTAACCACCCGTTCACTTTCGTTCACTAGAGAGCACCCGCGAATATAATTCGCTAGAGAACACAGAGAAGAGGAAGGAAAGAGAGAGATTTGACGTCCCTTAAAATTCTCTAGCGAACGATAGTGAGCGAGTGTTCTCTAGCAAGCGAAGCGAGCGGGTGCTCTCTAGTGAACTTTGTTCACGGGTGGTAAAAAATATTTCTCTAGTTTTTTTTGCGAGAGCGCAAGGCACTTTTTCGATCTAACAAAGAAGATTTTTACGAAAAAGAATTTTACTCTCTGCTCATTGCAATTGGAGGGACAGGAGGACTTGCTAGATTGATAAATATGTGAGCAAGCGGTGTGTGATTTCTATGGGCACTTCTGATACTTCGAAAAGCTTCGATTGAAAGGATTGAGCATATTCCAACTCCTGCGGATACTCCGGAATAGATAAGACCTTTTATACAGGCAGCTTTAAGATTTAAACTTATCATTGTTGTACTAGTTGTTGCCCAAGACGCACAAAATCCAATTCCTTCTGCTACAAAACAACTGCAAAGATTAGGTTCAACAACATCTGGACTGTGGTAAAGCAAATATCCAGCAGAAACGCCTGAGACAGCTCCAGCAATACCTCCAATGAACACATTTTGGAAAACATTCTCGCCAATTTTAGTAATGATCGAGGTAGCAACTCCAGTAAGAGTTCCATAAGCTGTTCGTGAATAGATAGCGCCATGAGAAGTCATTAAACGCATGCTGATAGACGCCATGAGAATTACTCTTTTACCAATAGTTCGCGGGGCGTCTTTTCGATCAGATCGATCTCTTTGATCTCTTTTCCCATGGAGGAGTCTTTGAATTTACGAGCGGTTACCATCACGCGCGATTCCATCGATGCTGTCGCCTGGTTATAGGCGTCGATCGACTGAGAAAGACCTCTTCCCACTTTTGACCAATGATCATTCATAGTGAGGAGTCTATCGTAGAGCTCTTGTCCCATTTGAGCAATCTTAGCAGCATCTTGAGAGACCTTCTCCTGTCTCCACCCAAAGGCCACTGCTTTCAGGATAGCTATGAGCGTAGTCGGAGTTGCGATAATTACATTTTGGTTCATTCCCATTTCGATAATGGAGGGATCAGCTTGAACAGCTGCGCTAAAAAAGGCTTCTGCAGGGAGGAAGAGAATTACATATTCAGGAGAGGGCTGAAATTGCTTCCAATACTCTTTACTGGCGAGACTTTTCACATGTCTTTTTACATGTGCTGCATGGTCGAGAAGTTTTCTAGTTTTGCGCTCTTCATCTTCACACTCCACAGCATCCAAAAAGGCCTCGAGCGGCGCTTTCGCATCGACAACGATTTGGCGCTCACCAGGAAGTCTGACTAGAAGATCAGGTCTTAAGAGTCTGCCATCTGTCTCATTAAAGCTCTGCTCGAAGAAGTCACAGCGGTTCAGAAGGCCTGCGAGCTCAACTACGCGTCTTAAGTGGACTTGTCCCCAGGAGCCGCGGATATTGGGAGATTTTAGAGCTTTTACAAGATTTGCTGTTTCAGATTTCAGATTGCGCTCACTCATCATGAGCTGCTCGATCTGCTTATTCAGTGAGGAATAAGCCCCTTCTCGCCTCTTTTCAATCTCTCGGTTTTGCTCTTCTAGCTTTTTCAGCGTCTCTTTTACAGGATTTAAGACGCCCTCAATCTCTTTCTTCTTTCCGTCGAGATCTTTTTCCGCACTTGTCTGATATTTCCCCAAGACCTCTTTTGCAAGCCCTAGAAAAGACTCATTACTCTCCTTCATGACATCGAGTGAGAGCGCTTTGAACTTATCCTGCATTGCCTCTTTCATGCGGTTTTGCTCTTTTAGAAAGAGATAGATTAGAAGTGCAGAAATAGCTAAGGGAAGAAGAAATAGATAGAGGTTCATAATGCTTACCAGCCTTTAAAGAGGAGAAAAACTCCCAATAAGAAAACGATCAAACCAACTGATCGATAAAATCCATCTGATCTTTTCATCATAAATGAAAAATTATCGATAAAATTAGGCAATGCTAAAAACCCAAACCCCTTAATTAGACTCATCCATCCAATAATTGTTAAAATCACGGGCCAATTAGGGATCCAGATATTATGAATACTCACAACGAAAGCACCTACAAAAAGAGCTAAGATTCCTCCCAAAAACTGCATCGAGGGCTCTTTCTTTATAGACTGATAGAGCTTGGATAAATGTTTAGGATTATAAAAAAAAGAAAATCCTACCGCCAAATAATAGAGGCCAAAAAATTTGGCTAGAATCATTGTTACCATCATAAATACACCTAAAAATCCATGTCATCGTCGGGTTCAAAATCTGCCAAAGTCTTCGATTTTTTCCCAACAATAATTCGAATAAATGAGAGAACAACTGCAAGGAGAATATAGGCCCAAGAAAGCACTGCTAAGACAATGGAGAAGAAGTGCAAAATGCCGTAGAGAATGAAAACAGAGGCAAGCACAGTAAGCACTACTAGTGGAAACGACGGCATGCGAAAGTTCAGCGATTTCAGACTCGGAAACTTCCATTTGCTTACCATGAAATAACCCAAGAGGATCATGACACAAAAAAGAACAATCACCCGGGTGTGAAAATGAACAGCTGTCCACTCTTGCAAAACGGGAGATAAGAAAAAGAGATTTGCAGAGACAGCTCCTGCTGCTGCTGCTGGTATCGGAAGACCGGTAAAGTTTTTCTTGGCGAGCTTGTCGTCCGGATCTTGCTTCTTTTCGAGTACATTGAATCTGACGAGCCTGAGCACACCGCAAAGAGCGTAGACCATAGCTCCTGATGCCGCTAGAAAGGAGAAAAGCGTTCCCTGTTCAACAGATAGGCTTTTTAAAAAAAGCACGGCAGGTGCAACACCAAAGGAGATCGCGTCTGCAAGGGAATCGAACTGATAACCAAACTCTGACTCTGCATGAATTGCTCTCGCAACTGCTCCATCGATAAAATCGGCAAGTGCAGCTACTAACAATAAAAGAGCGGAAGTTAAGATCACTTCATAATCTCCACTTCCCGGCTCAATCATGTTCACTTTAAAGATAACATAGAGCCCGCAAGCAAGACCAAAGGCAGTAATAACATTGGGAACAAGGTACATTCTTCTCATATAATAGAGAGTATCAAATGACGCCTATAAACTCAAAAAGACAAAATTTTTTCGCAAATTTTTAAGTCTCAGTTGCGAAAAAAATTAATTTCAATTTTTTCCTACTTTTTGCTAGACTCGAAAATCCGGACTACAATATATAGTACGTTGAAGTGACTGTTCCTACCACATGTAGTAGACGTCGTTGTTAAGTGGTTAAGGATTGAGAACTTAAAAAAATGATAAATTGCAACCTCCCCGAGGCATAAATGAAAAAAGACAACCAGCCTATTTTAGATAGAGTTGAAGAGTTGAAAAACGAAAATAATACACCTGCTGATAAGGGGTTTACTGTTGTAAAAAGAAATGGAAAAATGGTTCCTTTTCAAAAGTCCCGAATTTTGTATGCAATTGAAGCCGCCTTTCGTGACACAAAAAAGATTACTAAAGATGAAAAGCTTGATTCTGAACTTCATAAAACGATCGAATCACTCGCAAATACGATTATTGCGAAACTTCTAAAGCTTGCCGAAAAGGGCGCTTCATTAACTGTTGAAGGAATTCAAGATTTTGTCGAAGTCTCCCTCATGAAAAAAGGCCATCACGACGTAGCTAGAGACTATATTATCTACCGCGACGGACAAAAAGCAAAAAGAGAACACGATCCCCTCAATCTTAAAATCTATCGCCAAGACAGATCGACTCTCGTTCGTTTCAATCCGATGAAGATCGCCTCTTCCATCGAGCGCTGCCTTAGAAGAGCACACGGAATTGAAGATCAAACACCTGTTGAACTAGTCGAGCTAGTCAATAGACTTACAGAAAAAGTTGTAGAAGATGCTTTTGAAGAGACTAAGGCAGGAAATGCTCTCTACATTGAGACTGTGCAAGATGCGATTGAAAAAGAGCTGATGGTAGAAAAATTCTTCGATGCTGCAAAAGATTTCATTCTAAATCGCGCAGAAAAAGAGCAGAACTCGAGCGTAAAAGCTGCGCCAATTAAGACCGACAAAGAGAGAACATTCACTGTTATTACCGCTGACAATAACAAAAAGACCATCTCTGACAGATATCTTAAGACAAAGATCTCCTACGCATGCAGAGGCATTGAAAAAGATGTTGATGTCGATGATCTTGTGCAAACTTCAATTCTCAACTTCTATGAAGGCATGAAAGAGCATGAGCTCGATCTTGCTAACATCTTTGCCGCAAGAGCGCGCATCGAAAAAGATCCCGCTTATTCTACCGTGGCATCGCGCCTTCTCTTAGATACGATCTATAGAGAGACGCTGCATGTCTCAGCATCAGACCCTTCTCTTAAAAAAGCGCACAAAGCCTACTTTAAAAAGTACATCAAAAATGGAATCAACCACGAGAGAGTGCACCCCGATCTTCTCGATTTTGATCTCGATATGCTTGCTGATGCAATGGATCTGGAAAGAGATGATCAATTTGAATATTTAGGGCTTCAAACTCTCTATGACAGATATTTCATCCACCATGAAGAGACAAGACTCGAGACACCTCAGATCTTCTGGATGAGAGTCGCAATGGGTCTCTCAGTTAGAGAAAAGGAAAAAAACAAGCGCGCCATTGAATTCTACAATGTGTTCTCCACCTTCCATTTCATGTCGAGCACGCCTACCCTTTTCAATTCAGGCACCAACCACCCTCAGCTCTCCTCTTGCTACCTTTCAACGGTTCAAGATGATCTATCCAGCATTTTTAAAATCGTATCCGATGATGCGCAGCTCTCAAAATGGGCTGGCGGTCTTGGAAATGACTGGACAAATGTTAGAGCTACTGGCTCCGTTATCAAAGGCACCAATGGAAAATCACAAGGTGTGATCCCCTTCCTAAAAGTTGCCAATGATACAGCAGTAGCTGTCAATCAAGGCGGGAAGAGAAAAGGTGCAATGTGCGCCTATCTAGAGACTTGGCATCTCGATATTGAGGACTTTTTAGAACTTCGCAAAAATACGGGCGATGAGAGAAGACGTACCCACGACATGAATACAGCGAACTGGATCCCCGATCTTTTCATGAAGCGTGTTAAAGAAAATGCGATGTGGACCCTCTTTACCCCCTCTGATACTCCTGATCTTCACGATCTCTACGGAAAAGCGTTCGAAAAGCGCTACGCTGAGTATGAAAAGATGGCAGAAGATGGAGAGATCAAGCTCTTCAAAAAAATGGAAGCGGTCCAACTTTGGCGCAAGATGCTCAGCATGCTCTTTGAAACAGGCCATCCTTGGATCACATTCAAAGATCCATCGAATATCCGCTCACCACAAGACCATGTAGGCGTTGTCCACTCATCCAACCTCTGTACTGAGATTCTTCTCAATACAAATGAAGATGAGACGGCTGTTTGTAACCTAGGTTCTGTCAATTTGACAAAACACCTGACAAATGGAAAGCTCGATGAGAAGAAGCTGTCCAAAACAATCCGCACAGCAATTCGCTTGCTCGATAATGTGATCGACATCAACTTCTACCCGATCCCCGACGCAAAAAATGCAAATTCACGCCACCGTCCGATTGGAATGGGCATCATGGGCTTCCAAGATGCACTCTACATGCAGGACATCAGCTACGGAAGCATGGAAGCGGCCGAATTTGCAGATAAGAGCATGGAAATGGTCTCCTACTACGCAATCTCATCCTCCACGGAGCTAGCGGAAGAGAGAGGAACCTACTCGACCTACAAAGGCTCGAAGTGGGAGCGCGGCCTGCTTCCGATCGACACGATCGATCTCCTAGAGAAAGAGCGCGGTCAGGAGATCATGGTAAACCGAGATAAGCGTCTCGATTGGGATACGTTAAGAGAAAAGGTCAAAAAGCATGGCATGAGAAATAGTAATGTAATGGCAATAGCACCGACTGCTACCATCGCCAATATTACCGGCGTCATACCATCGATTGAGCCGATGTACAAACATCTCTTTGTGAAATCAAACCTCTCAGGTGAATTCACAATCACGAATCCCTACCTAGTTGCAAAACTAAAGTCGCTTAACCTTTGGGATGATGAGATGATTGATGATCTCAAGTACTTCGATGGCTCGATTACAGAAATTGAGAGAATACCAGCTGATGTCAAAAAGACCTTCTCCACCTCTTTTGAAATTGAGCCCGATTGGCTCATTGAATGTGCTGCGAGAAGACAGAAGTGGATCGATATGGGACAATCGCTTAATCTCTATCTAGCTGAACCAAGCGGCAAAAAACTCAATCAGATGTACCTTCTCTCATGGGAGAAAGGGCTGAAAACGAACTACTATTTGAGAACACTTGCTGCCACGCAAATTGAAAAGTCTTCGATCGATATCAACAAAAGAGGACTACAACCTAGATGGATGAAAAACAAATCCGCTTCTAGCACAGTCGAGGTCGAAAGATCAAAACCGATGGTCTGTAATCTAGAAGAGGGATGCGAAAGCTGTCAATAAGAGGAAATATGACAATGAACACAGAAATTAAAGACGGCGAAAAGATGCGCGTCGATGTATCACAGAAAAGACTGATCAACTGCTCTGCAGTCGACGTCAACCAGCTCATGCCCCTCAAATACAACTGGGCATGGGAGCACTATCTAAATGGCTGCGCAAACCACTGGATGCCGACAGAAGTCTCCATGTCAAAGGATATCGAGCTTTGGAAGTCAAATGATCTGTCAGATGATGAGCGTCAAGTGATCCTCAGAAACCTTGGTTTCTTTGCAACAGCTGAGAGTCTCGTTGGCAACAACATCGTGCTTGCCATTTTCAAGCACGTGACCAATCCAGAAGCAAGGCAATACCTACTACGCCAAGCATTTGAAGAGGCGATCCACACACACACTTTCCAATATGTGGTGGAATCTCTCAATCTCGATCAAGGCGAAGTCTTCAACATGTACAACGAAGTCAACTCGATCCGCGATAAGGATGACTTTGAGATGAAGCTAACAGAGGATATTCTCGACCCTAACTTCTCCACCGACACCCTCGAGGGAAAGCAGAAGTTCGTCGAAAACCTCATCGGCTTTTATATCATCATGGAAGGAATTTTCTTCTACAGCGGCTTTGTGATGATTCTCTCCTTTCTACGTCAAAACAAGATGGTGGGAATTGGAGAGCAGTTCCAGTACATCCTAAGAGATGAGTCGATCCACCTTAACTTTGGAATCGATCTGATCAATGGAATCAAAACGGAAAACCCAGATATCTGGACTCCCGAGTTCCAAAAGCATATCGAGAATCTAATTCGAGAAGCAGTTGAGCTTGAGATCAAGTATGCAGAAGACTGCCTCCCCCGTGGAATTCTCGGCCTCACCGCTCCCATGTTCCGCGAGTATGTGCAGTATATTGCAGATCGCAGACTCGAAAGGATCGGCCTGCAGGCGATCTACAACTCCAAGAACCCTTTCCCTTGGATGAGTGAGACGATCGACCTCGGCAAGGAGAAGAACTTCTTCGAGACGAGAGTGAATGAATATCAATCCGCATCCAACCTCGTTTGGTAATAAACCAATCAAAAACAAAAGCGTCTCTTAGAGGCGCTTTTTTGTATCTAGATCTCCTTCTGGAGGAAGATTTTCATCTATATAGAAATGTAACAGAAAAACCCACTTACGCTTAATGGGTTTTTCTCTCTTACTGAAAACCAATTCCATACTCAGTTGGACTCAAGGATTGGCTTTTGACCGCATCGATTTTTTCAATTTTCCTATGTACCATTTATAATCGCACCCCTGAGAGAAGCGAGAGCTTCCCCAATATTAAAAAATGTTCTATAATGACATTAGGGATGTCTATTTAAGGAATTACTGATGGTTAGGAACTTAAGAAAAAACGACGATTCGTTTTCTCCTAAAGATTACTCAAAAGATATTAAAAACAAGGTCGAACTCTTAAAAAAAGAGCTCTCTGTAAATCATTCGGAGCAGCTTCTTATTAAAGAGAGAATGCAGACCGTTCAAACCTATCTTAAATCTCTTCCCTCTTCAGATCCTCAATATGGGCTCTTTCACGCCCAGATCCGCATGGACCAAATCGAGCTAGACGAACTCATACAAGTAGAAGAAAGACTCAAAAAAGAGTTAGACGATAGCATTTAATCAAAGTTTTTCATAAACTTCGGTTCATGCCAGAAACACTAAATCAAGCGGGAAAAACCTACAAAGGTTTCGAAGCTACCAAGCACCTACCTATTGAAGAGTTAAATGTTACTCTTATTGAAGCTGTTCACCCCAAAAGCGGGGCTAAGATTATTCAGCTTGAGTCCGATGACACCGAAAATGTCTTTTGTATCTCCTTTCAAACGCTTCCTTCTTCTTCAAACGGTGTTGCTCACATTTTAGAGCATATGGTTCTCTGCGGTTCACTCAAATATCCTGTAAAAGACCCTTTCTTCTCCATGACAAGGCGCTCACTCAACACCTTCATGAACGCATTTACTGGCTCCGACTTTACCTGCTATCCAGCAAGCTCACAGGTGAAGAAGGATTTTTACAATCTTTTAGAGGTTTATCTCGATGCTGTCTTTCATCCTACTCTTTCGCAGCTAAGCTTTTTGCAAGAGGGGCACAGACTGGAGTTTGAAAATCCAGAAGATAAGAGCTCCCTTGCCTACAAAGGCGTGGTTTTCAATGAAATGAAAGGAGCTATGGCATCAGCAGATAGCCGTTTTTGGCAAGAGATGTCTTCCCACCTCATGCCCGATCTCACCTATGCTAACAATTCTGGCGGAGATCCAAGAGATATCCCCTCTCTGACATACGATGAGCTGCTTGAATTCCATCAAAACTTCTACCATCCCTCTCACGCAGTCTTCTATTTCTATGGGAATATCCCCATGGAAGAAAATCTCGACTTTTTAGAAAGACATATTTTAAACCGCACTTTTCCGAAAAAAACTGCGTCTCCTATACCAAAACAGAAGAAATTCACATCACCAAAATTTGCAAAAGCAACCTTCCCCTTTCCCGAAGACCAAGAAATGGCAGGAAATGACGTTTTAGGTTTTGGCTTTCTCACAACCTCCATTGAAAAACAGGATCATGTCCTCGCGCTTTCTCTCATCGACTGCCTCCTAATGGAAACCGACGCCTCTCCTCTTAACCGCGCACTTACTCAGTCAGGACTAGCAAAGAGTGCCGAGGCCTACCTTGACACCGAGATGAGCGAAGTGCCTTGGATCATCGTCTGTAAAGGATGTAATGCAAAAGATGCGGACAAAATCAGGGAGCTTATCTTCTCTACACTTAAAAACATTGTAAAAGAGAAGTTTACGCCCGATCAGATTGAAGCCGCAATCCACCAGCTCGAATTTTCAAGATCGGAAATTACGGGAAATTCTTACCCTTACGGTTTGGGGCTCTTTTTCAGATCTGGCCTGCTTAAACAGCACGGCCTAGACCCTGAATCTGGCCTCATGATCCACTCCCTTTTCAAAACACTCAGAAATAGATGCAAGGATCCTGAATACCTCTCAACTCTGATCTTTGAATATTTTGTGGACAACCCCCATTTTGTCCAACTCGAGATGACTCCAAATAAAGAGCAGATGCAATTAGAGCAGGAGCAAGAGAAAAAAAGCCTCGAAGGAATCACAAAAAAGCTGAAAGAGAACCAAGTCCAAATCCTTATCAATCAAGCAGAAAAGCTAAAGGTGTACCAAGAAGAGGTAGAAAAGCAGTCACTTGATTGCCTTCCTAACCTTCAAATTGAAGATATTCCCTCTGGTGCAAAAAAATACCCACTTAAAAAAGATGGCTCTGTCTATTTCTCTTCGATCTTCACAAACCAGGTTATCTATGCAGATCTCACATTCCCTCTTCCTGAGATCAAACGTGAGCATTTGCCCTATCTATCTTTGTTTACCTCCGCTCTTACTGAAGTAGGTGCTGGCGGAAGAGATTGGCAGGAAAATCTCGAATATGTCAATGCGCATATCGGCGGAATCGAAGCCTATATCTCCCTTGGAACGCCTGTAGATGATCCGGATCTAGTCAGGCCCGTTCTCGGCATTAAAGGTAAAGCGCTCAATCGATATTCAAAAGAGCTCTTCGAATTTTTCCAAGATCTCATGAAAACTCTCGATTTTTCAGACAAAGAGCGCATCATCGATCTCTTGAAAAAGCAGCACGTCTATCTGGAGAGCAAATTGACTAAAAGTGCAATGCGCTATGCCCATTCTATCGCCTCTTCCAGCGTAAGGAAATCTGCCCATCTACAAGACATCTTCTACGGCTTTACCTATTTTGAAATGATTAAAGAGCTCTCAAAAGATTTTGATAAGAGCGCTGAAATGTTAACCCAGCTATTTAATGGTTGGAAAGAGATCTTCGAGCAAAAACCCGATCTTATTGTCACTTGTGATGATCCCGAATTTAACGAGCTTAAGGAAAACAACTTCTACGGAGTTTTAGATCTATCTGCTAAAGAGCTAAAACCCTTTGATTCCGATTTCTCAGTGGAAGAGATCTCCTCACAAGCACGTACTATCGCATCTCCTGTTGCTTTCACAGTCACAGCCTTCCCTTGCATCGGCTATACTCACGAAGACGCCCCGGCACTTCTTGCTGCATCCCACCTAATGCAAAACACCTATCTCCATAAAGAGATTCGTGAAAAAGGCGGCGCCTATGGATCGGGAGCAGGCTTTTCTCAAAGCAAAGGTTATTTTACTTTTTCCTCCTACCGCGACCCCAATCTTTCTCAAACTTTAGAGAGATTTAAAAAAGCTAAAGAGTGTGACTTTGATGAGCAGGACCTCTTTGACGCAAAGCTTAGCATCATTCAAGATCTCGACACTCCGATCAAGCCTGGATCTTATGGAATCACCGCTTATCTTTGGGAGAGAAACCGTCTTACCTATGAGATGCGAGACGCTTTTCGCACAAAAGTACTAAACCTCTCTATTGATGATATCAAAAAAGCTTTAAAGCACATCAATCTAGATAATGCTACGACTGTCTCCTTTGCAGACAAGAGCTTTTTCGATAAGGAAAACAAACTTCTTACAAGCCCCCTTCCTATCAAATCTTGTTAGAGAAAAAAAACAATTCTAAGGTGATTTTAGCTCTAGACCAAAAACGATTCAAAAATATAATGTAGAGACTTACAACCATTGAAGGAGCCCTGCAATGTTAAGAAAAAATCTACTTAAAATTTCTACCCATCTCTTGCTGCTTTCAAGCACTAACCTATTACATGCTGCGAGCTACAAAAGCACACCTGAAACTCTCTATCTTGAGAAGACTTCCAAAGCCTTTTCTCATATAGCAAAAGATGCGATGCCCTGCACAATCTTTATCAAGACGGAAATTGAAGCTAAACACACCTCATTTAACGACAATTCTGCTCACCCGTTTGACCATCTTGCAGAAGATTTCTTCCAACGCTTTTTTGGAAAGGTAGTTCCTAATTCATCTAAACCATCTCCCCAAAAAGGAAGCGGCTCAGGCTTCTTTATCAGTAAAGATGGCCACATCCTAACTAACAACCACGTAATTGATAGAGCATCCAAAATCTTAGCTGTCCTAAACGACGGAAGAGAGTATGAAGCAACAGTCGTAGGAACCGATCCTAGAACCGATCTTGCTGTCATTAAAATTGAAGAAAATAATCTTCCTTATCTCTCATTTGGAAATTCCGATGAGCTTGATATCGGTGAATGGGTAATTGCTATTGGAAACCCATTTGCTCTTGAATCCTCTTTAACTGTTGGCGTTGTTAGCGCTAAGGGGCGCCAAGATCTCGGTATTACAACACTCGAGGATTTCATCCAGACAGATGCTGCGATCAATCCCGGTAATTCAGGCGGTCCTCTTCTCAACCTTAGCGGTGATGTTATCGGTATTAATACTGCCATTGCAACAAGAAGCGGCGGCTACATGGGAATTGGCTTTGCAATTCCTGCAAAGCTCTCAAAGCACGTAGTGGATCAACTGATGGAAAATGGCGTCGTCCAAAGAGCCTATGTGGGCATCATCATGCAGCCTATCGACAAGGAACTTGCAGAGGCGATGAACCTAAAGAAAAATGAAGGCATCCTAATCACAGAAGTTGTTAAAAACTCTCCCGCTAGCAAAGCAGGACTAGAAACAGGCGATATCATCCTTGAGATGAATAGCGCACCTACTAATAACATGAACAAGTTCCGCAACGATATCTCCATGATGTCACCAGGAACTGACCTCAAGCTTAAAATTAAGAGAAGAGAGGGCGAGCTCTATTTAAATGTTCGACTTGAGACACTATCGGAGGCAGAAGTTGCCTCTCAAGAGCTCTTTCAGCAGCTAGGTATCGATGTCAACGAACTGCACGAGCTTCCACAAGAAGTTGCCTCTAAAGTTGGCCTTTCTAAAAGCGCAGAAGGCGTCATCATCACCAAGGTGAAACACGGATCACCTGCTGCAATCGCAGGCATTAGACCCTATCAAACGATTACAGGTGTGGTTGTAGATTGGCAAAACCAGAAAAAGGTGACAAACTTAGAAGAGTTCCATGACGCTCTTGAGCAAGTTGGCAAGAAGAAGTACGTTGTTCTAATTGTTCGCCACAAGAACTACCAGCGTTACTACACCGTCAAATTACCATAAATCTTAAATAGGCAGAACCTGAAAGGGTTCTGCCTATTTATTTATAGATCCCACTCTTCCCAAATAAATTTTTTAGGCACAGGTTTTTCGGTTTCAGGAGAAAGAGAATTTATAATTAAATTGCTTATAACCATTCCAGCAAAAGACGCAAGAGGCATCACTAATTCCTTTGGGAAGACTTCCAAAATTCTAGATACTAAAGGCCTAGGTCCAAAAACTATTTCTCGGACTGTTCTGTCATTTTTCAATCTATCAGAGAGTACATTATAAACACCTCGATCAACTCGAAGAGCAATTAATGCAATCTCTTTATTATCTACCCCATCCCTATTTTCAAGAAGCCTTGTATAGATTTTCTGTTCCACTTCTTTAACAAGATCTTCAGAACAATTATTGATCGTTAGATGTTGAAGCGTTTTAAGAAGTTCCTCACTTGTTTTTTGAGGTCTTCCACTTATTACTGATAAAGACATAGTTTATCATCCCTTTTAACTTAAATTATGAACTATTATAACAAAAAGTTTAATTTAATTAAAGGGATTATTTTAAAACATAACTTGTTAAAAATTAATAAATTAAGGAGAGACTAAATAACTGCTATATTTCAGATTTATCGAAAAAAATCGGCTCAGATTAATTTTGAAGATCTAAGTAAACCTTTAACGGTTAGTGAGATCGAAAAATTGTGTTTTCGCCAAATTTTTGGGAAAGATGAAATGTATGAATTATTCAGTGTTTCCTTAAACTAAGAACTATTTGAAAAGAATGTAGCGTCAATAAACCTTATAGGATTATAGTCCCCCATAGATTTTTTTAGAGCGCGGTATTATGATTTTTTCAATGTTTAGAGCAGTTGATTCAGCGCCTCCTCCTGAAGTTCTCCCTCCTGATAGAGATTCTCTATTAGAAGAAATCATTGAGAGGATTGCGAGGGACACTTTCATCGAACTGTTTGTGTGTACAGCTACAGTTGGACTCACTTGCCTTTTTACCGCCTCTTTAACAAGCGCACTTCCTGTTATTTCCTATGCTCTATTTATCCTTACGGTGAATACTTCGCTTAGGTGCCTTGAAGGATCCCTTCAGTATAAATTTCAAGAAAACCGTTCTTCATTAGAAATAATTAGCCTTCCTGCACCTCTTCTCTACTCCTCACTTGACCTTCATACAAGAGATGCGATAACTCATGAAGTAGGTCATCTAGTTGCTGCCTCCGCGCTCTACAAAAATGCAAACCCGCGCATGATCCTCTTTCCTTTCAGAGGAGCGAAAACAGGTTATAACTCATCTGAGCTCTCAACTCTCGGCAAAATGGTTGGGTTTAGAAAAGCTGATTTGATCACCACAATAGCAGGCCCTTTAAGCACGCTCATCATTTCTACTGGAGCGCTCATCAAAGCCTATCAGCTTCCTGAGTCTCATAAAAAACTTAAGCTCTACCTACTTTGCTGCAGTATTATGTCCATATTTAGAACATTTACTTATGCACAGTCTGCTAGTGTAAAAGGAAAAGATACATCGCACGATTTTACGAATTTAATAAGATTTGGCATATCGCCTTTCGCAGCCTCTGTGGGAGTGATTGCTTTGCCGGTAATTGCTCTGGGAATTTATATCAGCGTGTCCGCTTCATCATCCTCATCCCAATAGCTATCGCCATATGAGTAGAGAATCTGCTCACCTTTGAGAATACCTCTTGATCCTGCAGTGAAGACAATTCTAGGACCTTGTGGTAGGTAGAGCTCCCATGGAATTGCATTATTTCCAGGATCACTCTCCTCGCAGTGGTTCATATATCTCGACCAATTAGCAGACTTTGTGGCGTCAATTGAGTATTTACCAAAATCGGTAAAATTAAAGGTGCTATCATTATCAAGCTCGATATCTTTATCTAACCTCAAAATGCCAGCGTAGTGGTTTAGAACCGAATAGGGAGGAATATCGCATTTAGCAAAGACGCCGTAGCCGATATCCTTGCGGATATACTTGATGGAAACTCTTCCTGTATATGCCTCGTCACTAGCCGCTTTGTAGATACGGTTCATGCAAGCATTTAAGCTTTTTCCACGCGTCTTAGAAACGAGAGGTTTAGCTTTAGGATAAAAGCGTTTCCACGCTCTATTAAAACGATCTTGAAGACCATCTTCAACTACAACATCCCAAACGTAATGAATGGGAGTTTCGATATTAAATCTTTTCTTAAATGTGGGATCAATTTTTTTTCGGGCCATATAATCTCTATAGCCGAAAAGAGACTAGAATAGCAAAGATTATTTTGAATTTCTCATTTTTTGAAAACATGGGGCAAAACAAAAGGTGACCCTCTCACAAATGAGAGAGAATCTATTATTCTGCCACTGCTTGTGCAAGAGGAAGATCTCTAGGTGGAACTGCTGGCGCTGAATATCTATTTTGAATTTCATTTGCAGCAAGGTAGACAGCCCCTGTAATCAGAGTAAAAGTAAGCCCTGTGTAGATTGCAGCAACAGCTGCTCCAAGCTTCAGGCCTGTGATCAAAGAATCTTTACCAATTTTAGCAAAAGTGTTCGAGGTCTGAATTAAATGTTTAATTTTTTGACTGGTCTGCTCAAAAATATTGCCTGCAGGCACTTCCTCGGAGGCTTTCCCAGCGAGATTTGCACTATTTAGCTCTTGTACGAATCTTCCACAAAATCCGATTCCAGCAGCTCCTAGAAAGACAAAAGTTGGTACATTTAAAAGAACTAGTGCAGCAGTACCCAATGCAGCATATTTAATATACTTTGCACCGGTAGACACCTGTTCATCTTTTGGAAAATAACTTTTTACACTTTCAATAGCTGACGCCATAATTAAACCCCTTTTATTGCCTTCTATTATACTAAGATGCGCCCAATCAAAACAACTTAAATTAAATTGTTTTAGTTAATTAAAACTTTACTTCGCCTTTTAAAGGAAATACTTCTTCCAGTTTTGAGATAGTTAGGTAAGATGCGCCCATTAAAATTGCTGTTCTTCCTAAGTAAAGAAGAGAAAAAGCGCCCCCCGCTTTAAGACCTGTCGTTAAAGAATCTTTTAGCACCTTTAGAACGCGAGATCCTTTATCAACTGAGCGGTCAAGTTTAGCGCCTACTGTTTCGCCTTCTACCTTCGATTTGAAATCAATAAGTGAATAGTCGTGAGCAAATTTTGTAGTAGACCCTACTAAAGCAGAAATACCAAATACCCTCGGTGCAGAAATAGCGATGTACGCAATTGAAGCGACAGCGAGAGCTACTTTTAAATATTTTGCTCCATTTAAAACATTTTCTTTAGATGGTAAATAATTAGTAACACCCTGAATCGCACTTGTCATAATAAACCCCATTATTTTCAGAGAGTTTATATAACAAATGATGAAATTAATCAACATTAAGCTGCCTATTTCACACCAATAGACTTTCAACTATTATTTATATAAAAAAAAATTTATAAGGAACTTATGAAATTCAAAAGAGACTTGGGACCTACTAGTGTGATCTTTTCTGCAATTGGCGGAGTGATCGGCTCTGCATGGTTATTCGGCCCCTTTTATGCTGCAAAAATAGCGGGCCCTGCTTCCATCTTTTCGTGGATTATCGGCGGGGTCATGATCTCCTTTATTGCATTTACCTTTGCAGAGCTTGCAACAATGTTCCCGGTAGCTGGCAGCGCGGCTAGACTATCTACCTTTAGCCATGGAACGCTTGTCGGCTATACTGTGAGCCTCTGTGCTTGGCTATCCACCGTTACCATCGCCCCCATTGAGACAATCGCTCTTATTCAATACTCCTCTAGCTATCTCCCCGGATTAATGAAACTCCAGAATGGCGAACACGTTTTAACTTGGCTAGGCTTAATAATCGCCTCACTCGTGATGCTTCTGATGTGTTTCATCAACTATTTTGGCATCAAATGGGTGAGCAAAATCAACAACCTCACCGTTGTCTTTAAATTACTCGTTCCTGTTTTGACCATAGTTTCACTTTTCTATGTAGAATTTAACCTTGAAAATTTTACCGATTTTGGGTTTGCGCCGAACGGACTTAAAGGAGTGTTTGAAGCGCTTCCTACTGCCGGCGTAATTTTTTCTTTCATTGGATTCAATACTGCCATTCAGTTAGCCGGAGAAGCTAAAAACCCTAAAAAAATGATACCGCTTGCTGTCTTTGGCTCAACCGTATCTGCCCTCATTCTCTACCTCCTTCTTCAGCTTGCTTTTATCGGTGCTTTAGCACCAAACCCAGATACTGGATGGGCAGGACTTAGCTTCCAATTTGATAATAGCCCATTTGTGGGAATCGCTCTCTCTTTAGGATTAGTATGGCTCAGCCTTATGCTCTTTGCAGATGCTATCATCTCGCCTTTTGGAACGGCTCTCCTCAATGTGACCGCTGCAGCTCGGATTAATTTCGCCATGAGTAAAACCGGATTTTTGCCTAAATTTGGGAAAAAAATTACAAAAAGAGGCGTGCCCTTTAATGCGATCATCTTTAACTATTTTGTAGGTCTTCTACTTCTTATTCCCTTTTCAGGTTGGCAGCAAATGGTAGGTTTTTTGATCTCTGCCTTCAATATCGCCTTCGCCATCGGCCCCATTGCTCTTCTCTCACTTAGAGACCATCTCCCAAAAAAGAAAAATGCTTTTAGAGTTCCATGCATTAATCTTTTTTGCTTTATCTCTTTTTACATTTCAACGCTTCTTGCTTTCTGGACGGGATGGGAAAACGTTTGGAAGCTTCTTGTCATGATCATTATGGGATATATCTATCTCTTTTTCTTTCGAAAACAAAAGCTCTTCACTGCAAATGCAGCTTGGCTGATCCCCTACCTTTCAGGAATTGGCCTGCTCTCCTATCTAGGATCATTTAAAGGCGGACTTGGCCTTTTAATCTTTGGAATGGACTTCATTGTTTTCCTATTCTTTTCGCTTGCTGTCTTTTTATATGCAAAAAAACTAGCGAATCAAAAATCCGACATCAAGGAATCACTGAAAGATATTGCAAAAATCAGTAGAGAAGAGACATCCACTTTTAAAGACCTTCACTAAAAAATATTATTTTGATAAAGTGCATGGGTAAAAAACTCACCCGTTATGACACGCAAACAATCGATTCAAGCCTGGTTTATTTGGACAGTTAGTGCTGTCTTCTTCTTCTACAAATATGTTTTAGAAGTCTCACCCAGCGTCATGACGCAAGATTTGATGCGCGCATTTCATATTGGCGGCTCGGACCTCGGCCACTTAGCATCCTCCTACTTTTACGCCTACACTCTAATGCAAGCACCGGTAGGACTTTTACTTGATCGCTATGGGCCCAGAAGAATCACAACACTTGCCATTATTCTGTGCGGTACAGGCGCCTGTTTTTTTGCTAGCTCGGACCACCTTTGGACCGCTCTTCTCAGCAGGTTTATGATTGGTTTGGGAGCCTCATTTTCAGCTGTAAATATTTTTAAGCTCAGCGCCAACTGGTTTCCCTCAGACAAATTTGCTTTTATGGTCGGTCTCTCAATGACTCTCGGTATGCTCGGCGCAGTAGGTGGCGAGGAGCCGCTTGCAGCTTTCATCCATTTCTTCACATGGAGACCTGCTCTCTACTACCTAGGAATCTTTGGCATTCTGCTCTCAGGCGCATTTTTCCTTATCGTCCGAGATAGCCCTAAAAAAATCCAGAAAGTTGAAGAGAAGTCAGATTTTTGGACAAGCTTAAAAGAGATAGCAAATAACCCACAAAACTGGATGATCTCTGTCTATAGCGGCCTACTTTTTGCACCGATCGCCATCTTCGGCGGACTTTGGGGCGTTCCCTTTTTGCAAGAAGCTCACGGTCTATCCAAAGAGATCTCTGCCCGAATTGCCTCACTTATTTTTATTGGATTTGCAATTGGCGCACCTTTCTTTGGCTGGCTCTCTGACCGTATTGGAAAAAGAAAGCCCTTGATGCTCTACGGAACTATTGCAAGTTTTATCATCGTTTCCCTAATTGTTTACTATCCTCACTTGCCACTCTCCCTAAACTACCTCTCAACCTTTCTTTTAGGGATTTCTCTCAGTACCTTCCTGATCTCTTTTACCGTCATTCGTGAGTACAACAGTCCGCTTGTAACGGGTACTGCAATCGGGATCATGAATACCTTCAATGCGCTTTTTGTAGCGATTGCAAATCCTCTCATTGGAAAACTGCTTGATCTAGGCTGGGACGGACGGCTGAAAGAGGGCGCACATGCATTTTCTGTCGAAAATTATCAGCTAGCACTCATCACTCTTCCCCTATACTGCTTAGTGGGCTGGATCTTGCTCTATTTCATCAAAGAGACAAACTGCAAGCCTGTTAATTAGATACTCCTCAGTAAAGACTTTTGCCTGATCGCTCATAACATATGCTTTTGCACTCTCAAGATACTCTTGATACTTCTCCTCACTCATCTCCTTAAGATAGGAGTAGACAGCATCAAAATCCTTGAAATCTCTTCGATCGATAAAGCAGGCTTTGGGGATATACTCCTCCACATTGGGAGCCCCTAAATAGATGGGAACTACCCCCGCATGAAAACAGTCAAAGATCTTCTCTGTAATATACCCCGGCACATCTTTTGTATTTTCATAACAGACTGAGAACTTATAGCCCTTCAAAACTTCTACTTTGTCAGGAATCTCGCCCTTATAATTCTTATAATTTCTCTTCTTCCAGTATCTGCCGTAGAGATCAAACTCTGCCGGCTTATCTTCGAAAAACTGAATCACCTCTTCTCTTTTCGAATAGAGCTCCAGTGGATGCGAGCTAGATAGCATACTATTGATGAGAGTGCAGAGTTTCTTCTCCTTAAAAGGAACGATCTGATCAATTGGTTTCCTTAATTCAGGATAATGAAATTTAAAAAAGCGTTTGTTATCGACCAGATCGTCATTGAAGGTGAAAATTTTGCCAAATTGATCTAGAAATTCAGGTTCATAGAGCTTTTTCTGAACGACTACCGGCTCCCATAAAAAAATACAAAGTTTCTCTTTAGGCAGGAGTGAAAAATCGATTTTCTTGGTCTTTTTATCAAGCCCCCAGAAAAGATAAAGCACTACATCTTCAATAGGTTCCATTGGCGCCTCTTTGAAAGAGATCCACTTTAAAAACTTCTGCCACTTTCCTTTTGGTTTTCTAAAATCTTTCAAGTAGAGGTCTTTATCAAAGTACTCGACTTCCATCCCCTTCTCTTGAAAAACCAAATCAACACCCTTGTAGAGCGTGGATGTGCCAGACACTCTTTCAAAATCCTTTCGTCCTTTTACATCGCCCGCCCAAGTCACATAAAACTCAGCCTTTGGAAGAGCTGTAAGAGTTAAAGAACCAAATAAAAGTAAAAAAAGAAGACGTTTCATTATTGACAAAACCCTATTTCCAAATATAAAAGAGAATATATGATGGCTCTACTTTTTTTCCTCTATTCTATCCTAATTGTGCTTATCTTACGTAAGCAATATCTTCCATCGCTCATCCTTGCCTTCATCACGCTTACCCTGTGCGCTTTTATGTTCTACTACCATGCAACTGCTGTGCTGGATGTTCATCTATGAGACTTGAAATCTGCAGATCCTTAAATACCCTTGCTATCTACCTCTTCTCACTCATCATCACAGGCGCCTATATCTATCAATTTACGACAGGGAAAAACCCCTGTCCGCTCTGCATGCTCCAGCGCCTTTGCATGATCTCAGCATCCATTGGCTTTATGCTCAACCTGCGCTTTCACTTTGATTTCAAACACTATGCGCTTGTAATTGGCTCATGTATTTTAGGCGGATCGATTGCAATTAGACACCTCTGCCTTCATCTTTGCCCTTCCTTTTATGAGAATGGCGAGATGGTGTTTGGTTTTCATCTCTATACCTGGTCGCTCTTCATCTTTATTGCGACACTCATTGGACTCTTCGTCCTATTTCTGATCCATAAAAAAGAAGACCTAAAAAAAGCGCGCCCTTTAAATCTTTTTGAATGGGGCGCGCTACTCTATATGTTTTTGATTGCATTTGCGGATGTGATCACGACATTTCAACAATGCGGCATGAGCGCTTGCTAAGACAAAAGCCGTTAATTCATTAAAAAATGATCCTTAAAAAGGATTATTTTCTTTGCGTTTCTTTGCGACTTTGCGCCTTTGCGTTGAAATTATTTCAAGAATTCACAGGCTTGACCTCAGATGGAGCTTTTGCAACTTTTCCCAAGAATTGGGGAAGCTCAACACCGGCCATTCCTGCGACATCATGCATTGCTGGTACTGATTTCACAAGGTTGCTGATAAAGTCAGAGGTAGTAGAACCTTTGCCTTTTTCACCTGCGCCGGAATCCCAAACTGTGATCTTGTCGATCTTCAGGTTGCTGATCGCTGCCACTTGAAGTTTAGCGATCTCTTCCATCTTCTCAATGAGTAGAAGCGTAGATGTTTGACTTGGGTCGTTGTTGCATGATTTCACGAGCTCTTCAAAACCTTTCGCTTTCGCCTCTAAAAGCTTGAAGACACCTTCCGCTTCTGCTTCACGTACCTTAAGGATTGCTTCCGCCTCACCTTTTGCCTCAACAATTCGCTTTTGAGACTCTGCTTCTGCATTAATAGCAACTTTCTGCTTCTCAATCTCCCTCGGAACGACTTCGGATGCGTAGAGCCTAGAGCTTTCAGCGTCAGCTCTAGCCTTTTGGATTTCCATCTCAGCATTTTCTTGAGCGATGCGACTTACTCTACCTGCTTCAGCTTCTCTCTCCGCTAGCTCAGCATTGGTTTTTGCAACATCTGCCTTTGCTAGGTTTTCACCTCCAATTGCTTCTGCTTGGTAAGTAGAAACCTGAATTCTTCTTTTCATATCTGCTTGAGATTTCCCGATTTCGCCTCGCTTCTCCTCTTCTGCAACGTCGATCTTGGCTTGGTTAATCGCTGTAGCCGCTGCCTTTTTCCCGATGCTATCGATGTAGCCGGACTCATCCGTAATATCTGTAATGTTAACGTTGATCAAAGTCAGGCCAATTTTATGCAGTTCCGACTCGATATTGTTACGTATCGCTTCCAAAAATCTTTCACGGTCTTGGTTGATCTCTTCAATTTTGAGAGATGCTACTGTCAGTCTGAGCTGACCTATGATAATTTCTGATGCCATTGACTCGATATCTTTGATCGCAAGACCAAGTAATCTAATCGCACCATTATTCATAATCTCCGTTCGAGTGCCAATTGCAACAGTAAAAGTGGAGGGTACATTGATACGAATGTTTTGAAGCGATAGAGCACCTTTTAAAGGAATGTGAATCGTTCTCGGAGTCAGGTCCATATAAGCGCTGCCCTGAATCAGCGGCCAGACAAGGGTGCCCCCACCATGATAGCACTGAACCGAACGGTTTTTCCCCACTCGCCCAAAGACAACAAGCACCTTATTGGAGGGGCATCTTCGGTAGAGCTTTGAGATGAAAGAGATTGTAACGAAAATAAACAGGATGAAAAAAAGAACGCCTGTAGATAGAAATGCCATAGTTTTACCTTTATGGGACTGCCCTCATCCGCAAGTTGATCGCTTTTTTATTCATTTTACGAAATTTATCCCGATGCAAATCCCCTACTCATAAAAGTATGTGAATTTGCGGGAGAACCCAAATTTTGAAAAAATGCTCTAAAAAATCGATTTAACTTTCAGATAAGGTCAGCCCCTTAGTTTTTCGACGATGAGTAGATCCCCATCGGCTCTTAATATTTTAACTTTTGTAAAGGAGGCAATCTCCCCCTTAACACTTAATGCAGGAACCTCTCGAATCATGCCGCCGAGTACAACCTGTACTTTTCCGGTCTTTTTAGAAGAAATTTGTTGATGGACGGTCCCAGTCTTACCAATCACCTCTTCTAAAATATACTTTCCCCCAGCAGAGACTAGCTTCTTTACGCCTTGAAAAATAAAGCGCACCACCAAAATCATGAAAAGCCCCGCAATGCTTGCAGAGAAAAGAGCAAGCGCAATAGAAAAGCCAAATTGATAGACGCCGGCGAGACCAAACCAGCCAAACATCATAAAAAAGCCTGTCAAAGTATAAATTGAAAAGATCTTAAAATCCTGATCAAAACTATCATGTGATAGATCAACCACAGGCCCAAAAAACATCAAAAAAGTTCTGAGTAGAAAGAATAGCGATCCACCTATTGCAGCGGTCCAAAAGACTGATTCGATTGAAATATCCATAAAATTGATCCATCATACCAATTCAGAGGATATATATCAAAAGTCAAATGCGCTCGAAAAAACTACGCCTTGAAAAAAAAGATTACCCTCGCCAGAGGTAAGAGTACTTAATGCCCTCATTTGATTCTGCGCTCCATAGGACTGAAAGGTATAGTAGAGGGAAAAAGTAGCATAGACATCATCGCCAAAAAGGTGCTCCCAAGAAAAACCCGTATTCAAATCAAAATGATTTCTTACAGCGGACGCACTCTCTTTTCTTTGTAAAAAGGTCGTAGACCCTACCATCACTGGATCAATTGAGTCCTCATGGTGAGTTGTCTTATAATGAGTATAGACAAGTGCCGATCCCGCATTTGCAATCAGAGAAAATCCGCAGTTAAAAAGCCATTTAGACATCACACCAAACCTCGGGCCAATATACCAGCTATCTGAGTGGTTCTTACTTTTTCTCTCCCCGTTTTCCTGATCTATTATATTTGCCGTTACATCAAAACTCTGATCTAAAATCCCCCCGCGAAATCCCATAAAAGGCGTTAGGATGAATTTTTGCGAAATATAATAGGGCTTCTCTAAAGAGCTATCGACAAAATCACACTTAATCGTCCATCTAGAGCTCACTTTTGCGGCCTCATCTTGGATCCCAAGGTTCTCTCTCTGAAACCACAGAATAGGAATGAGCGTCTTTTTAGCCAAAGCGCCCTTATTTTCCTTACGATGAAACCTCGTATAGATGAAGTTTAGGTCCCAATTGTCCCAAATCGTGTGAAACCCCAGTCCTGCCTGTAGAGCAAAGGCAAAGGAGGTGTTATCAAAGGCTAAAACCTCTGAGCCCAGATAAGCTGTTCCTACTCGGTCTCCATCCATAGCAAACTCAAACCCATCCCCTTGAGCCTGAAGAGTTAACGCTCTAACCGTCAAAATAACCCTAAAATCCTGCTCAATTCCAATCTGAGCAGGCTCATTCGCCCCCAAAACGCCGATCAGAAGTAGAAAAAAAAGTACGATTCGTAACATGAGCTCAAATATATAGCATTTGAGCCATTAAATTATACTAATTTATTTATAAACAAATTAGTTTAAATAACTTGTAATTAAATATTTAATTTGATATAATAATTAGTGAAAAACTTAAATAAAGCAAATAAATGAGTGCAATTAATAACCGACCAGATCTATTAGGAGCTCCTTTTCTCGATCAGGAAAGCCTTCAAATTGCGAAGGTTTCTGCTGTAACAGAAGCCGTAACATCCATGAAACGTGAGATCTTTGACCGCGTAGATAGCTGTAAAGATATTCCTGAGGGAAGTTTTGAGTACATTAAAAATAAATTCTGGAGAAAATATAATGTCTCCCACATTGCAGGTGATATCGCAAACTTTGGTTACTTAGGTTTAGAGGGAGCTAAAGCTGCCTCTAAAACAGTCTCTCTCTCTCATGGTGTAGCACAAGCAGTTTTTGGATTTGGTATTCTAGCTGGTGCTTTGAATATCACGGCAGGCTTAAGCTGTATATATGAAGGAGTAATTGCGTACCAAAATGGCGATACAAAGAAAGGAATACTGCAAATAGGTTTTGGCCTTCTCTTTGTTTTTCTCGGCATCTTAATGATCTTAAAAACAGTTGGAGCTGCAGGCGTCCTCGCTTCCAATCCACTTATAATACCTTTCCTATTTCTTATTCCAACTCTCTTTATGGCAGTTGATGTCGTTCCTAGATTATTAGCAATTCAAAAAGGCACTGACCAAGCAAATCAGATTAAACCCGATGAGATTCTCGAGAAGCTGAATAATGGTGATACAACAGATGAGGTTTTAAAAGACTTATTGAACAGACTTGGTGTTGAAATTCCCGACGTAGGGTTCGATGCTGATACACTTGTAAAACATTTAAGTGAAAAAATGCAAGAATTCCAAATGAATATGGGAGTGTTAGCCGCAATGGATACGCTCGAGCTAATCCATCTTCTAATGAATAGGAAGATCCTAGAAAAGATGAATGAGGTTCAAGAAAAGAAAAAGCTCGATATTCAGATCAATAATAAGATTACATCACTAAAAAGCAATATTGCTAGATGGAACAAAATTTTGAAGGTGCGTTTTCTTCAACAAATTCTCAATGTTTTGGCTTTCGCTGGCGGATTAGCTTCTATGGGAGCAGGCAGCGCCTCAAGAATAGGGACCATGATCAATGCAGGAACAAATTTTGCAATGACCGGTGCTAACTTCCTACCACTTGTGATGGATTCATTCTACCACTATGAGAGAAACGGTCCTGTTGAAGTCAAAAAAATTGATGAGACCGATGCAGCTAGAATAGCAAAGACAAGAATCGCTACATTTCAGCTTAAATAAGAAAGAAAAGGAAGAGAGTCTATCTGCACAAGAATTAGTAGCTATGTTAAAAGTTGGTTCGTAGCTGCCTAAAAAAAGAAATTCAAATAAAGACCAAAGACGTTTTGATGTCTGAAATGGCTATCCACAGAGAGATGTCTTAACATATAGAATAGATCGAGATTAATCCAATCATCTAGCAGAAAAATTATGCCTGCAGTCGCTCTATTCTGTACAAATCCCCCACCCTGAAGAAAAAAGACCTCATCATCAATAAATGGCCTCATTTTCCAAGAGTCAATTTGATAGCTAAATCTTAAGCGGTTTCGATAGAGCCAGCGGTGTTTGTCGTTCTCGATAATGAGGTACTGAACGCGGTTTCGATTCGTGATTCCAAAATGGTCTATGATCCAAATTCCCTTCACATCCAATAGAGGGCTGTAGACATTAAACCACTTTGAATCGAGAAAGATCCATTGGTGTCTATAGCCTCCTCCTAATAGAAACCACTTGACCGGCTTATATTCTATTGACGCCTGACCATATACGAAAAAGACTTCACTGACATCATTGCCCGTTCTGACCTCTCCCTCTAATTTTAGACCGAGATGGTCTTTTAGCTGGAAGGTAGTGTGCATGGCATTCCAGAGCTGAAAATCACCTCTCTTTAGAACAGAGGAGAAGCAGTTGCTAGCTAAAATCAAGAGAACAAGAGTCTTTTTCATTGCATTCCTCAAAAAATCTTTTTATACCTAAGAGATATGAATACCGTTACATTTCAATTTATTGAGAAGAATAAGCTCATAGCTCTCTTTCTAACAATTGCTCTCTTAATTAGCGCCTATTTTCTCTTGCCTTCCGACTTTACTTCCGCTGAAACTATTACCATTCTCATCTTTTTATTCGCTGCGTGCTTTTGGGTATTTGAGATCATTCCCCTCTTTGCAACCTCGCTATGTATTATTGTACTTCTCTCCTTCTTTCTTACAAAGCCTGGAGGAGCTCTTGGTCTTGACCATACCGGTTTTAAGCTCTTTTTTGTCTCCTTCTCAAGCCCTGTGATCATGCTCTTTTTAGGCGGTTTTGTCTTAGCTACGGCCATTAAAAAGCACCATGTAGGACTCTACCTAACCGAAAAATTTATCAAAAAGCTCGGCACGAGGCCCGTTGCCGTTTTTGCAGGTCTTACCTTCTTAAGCGCCTTTTTCTCAATGTGGATCTCCAATACAGCTGCAACTGCCCTCATGCTCTCTCTTTTTATTCCGATTATTGACCAGATTGATAAAGAGGACCCCTTTCGAAAGGCTCTCCTTTTGACAATCTGCTTTAGTGCAAATATTGGAGGAATCACAACGCCAATTGCCACCCCGCCGAACGCTCTTGCAATCGGGGAGCTAGCAGAGCAAGGCCTAAGGGTAAATTTTTTAGATTGGATGGTTAAAACGGTACCTATCGCTTTTCTCCTACTTCTCATTTCAGGGACTCTTCTCTACTTTTTTTACCGCCCCAAGACAAAAGAGCTCAAGCTAACGTTTCCTGAGAAAATCAAAATTGGCAAAGAAGGATTTGCAGTTGTCTTGATCACCTTCCTAATGATTGGGTTTTGGCTTACCACTGCTTTTCACAAAATTCCTGAGTCGATGATTTCTCTATTGGGAGTAGCCCTTTTTGTGGCTACTAGGCTAATTGATAGTGCAGACATTCGAAATCTTAAATGGGATATTCTCATCTTGATGTGGGGTGCGCTTGCACTCGGTGATGCGGTAAGTGAGAGCGGCGTGGTGAGTCACCTCTTCAGCGTTTCTAGCAATTTCAGCCCTGATATATGGTTTGTCGCTTTCATCTGCGGGGTAACAGTCCTCGTCTCATCTCTCATGAGCAGTACGGCAACTGCCAGCCTTCTTCTGCCTATTGCGATGACTTTTGGCGGTGAATGGAAGATCTATCTTGTGATGCTGATTGCCATCTGTAGCTCTTTTTCCTTTGCTCTTCCCGTCTCCACGCCTCCAAATGCTCACGTCTACTCTTTTGGAGAGCTTAAAACCACTGATATGCTGAAGCCGGGTATTATTCTCAGCCTCCTCGGCCTAATTATTGCACTACTACTTTTCAGGTAAAAATATATGAAAACATCTGTATTTCACTTTATTGATAAGAGGAGGCTCTATTGCCTCTTTCTGACAATTGCTCTCTTACTAGGCGTGCATTTTCTTCTGCCAGCTGAGTATAACTCCGCTGAGAGAATCACGATTCTCGTCTTTATTTTTGCTGCTTGCTTTTGGATGTTTGAGATTGTTCCCCTCTTTGTAACCTCACTCTGGGTTACCCTGCTTGTCACCTTCTTCCTTGCAAAACCTGGAGGGGCACTGGGTCTTGATGAGAGCGGCTTTAAGATTTTCATCCTCTCCTTTTCTAGCCCTGTGATTATGCTCTTTTTAGGAGGTTTCGTACTAGCTACTGCCATTAGAAAGCACCAAGTAGGGCTCTTTCTCACCAAAAAATTTATCAGCACCCTCGGCACAAAACCCATTTCTGTCTTTGTAGGGCTCACTTTTTTGAGCGCTTTTTTCTCGATGTGGCTCACCAACACAGCAGCTACCACCCTCATGCTCTCTCTTTTCATTCCCATTGTTGAACAGATCGATAAAGATGATCCCTTTCGAAAGGCTCTTCTATTAACCATTTGCTTTAGCTCCAGCATTGGAGGAATTGTGACGCCAATTGCTACACCTGCCAATGCTCTTGCGATAGGTGAACTTGCAACTCAAGGGTTAAAAGTGAACTTCTTAGGTTGGATGATCGAAACCCTTCCTGTTGCCATCATCCTACTTATCATTTCAGGAGCTCTTCTTTATTGGTTTTATCGCCCTAAGACAAAAGATCTTAAACTGTCATTCCCCGACAAGGTCGAAATTGGCAGAGATGGGTATATGGTCATCGTTATCGCTATTTTCGTGATCGGACTTTGGCTAACGACTGCCGTGCACGGAATTCCAGCTGCTATGATCGCCCTATTTGGAGTCGGGCTCTTTACGACTACCAGGCTGATTGATAGCACGGATATTAGAAATCTTAAATGGGATACTCTCATTTTGATGTGGGGAGCGCTTGCTCTGGGAGACGCTGTCCATAAGAGCGGCGTTATTCAGCACCTTTTCCATATCTCTTCCAATTTCTCTCCCGATCTTACCTTTGTCATCTTTCTGAGCGCGGTAAGTATTTTGATATCTACCCTGATAAGCAGCACAGCCACAGCAGGTCTTCTTATTCCTATCGCTGTGACTCTTGGCGGTGAGTGGAGGCTCTATCTGGTAATGCTGATAGCCATATGTACCTCTTTTTCCTTTGCCCTGCCCGTCTCATCCCCTCCCAATGCTCATGTCTACTCATTTGGTGAGCTTAAAATCATCGATATGCTAAAGCCAGGCGTTATTCTCAGCGTCATTAGTCTTATTATTGCATTACTATTTTTCAGATAAATTAAAATTTTAATTGACAATTTTTTCGAATAATTGCAAACTAAAAATCGAGGAACGATCCGAAAGGTTAAATATGTTTTACGAGATATGCTTCATTATTATTACGCTCTCCATCGTCATCTTGACGACGGTTGTTACCACGGCAGTGTTCAAATCTTCAGATGCAGTGACTGAGGCCAAGAAGACAATGAAAAAGGCTGGGAAGGATGTTCAGGTAGTTTCCGAGGAAAGCGTTAAGCTCCTCAGAAATATCGATGACCTGACAGAGGACCTGAGAGAAAAATCTGAATCACTAGATTTTATCTTCAAACCTCTTCATGCACTCAACGAAGAGTGCAGCACAGAGATTGAAAAGGTTAAAAAGAATGATTACGAGGATGTAGCCCAGATTTTGGAACTTGTTACAAGCGGGATTATGCTCTTCAATAAAATTAAAGGGGGATTTAGGAATCATGGCAAATTTAGATAAGAACTCAAAAAATATGCTCATTGGAGCAGTTTTAGGCGGAGCTACCGGACTGTGCGCTGCAAGCGCTCTCTATGCATCTATGAAAAAGAGAGAAGAAGAAGAAGACGAAGTAACAGGAGCCTCTGCTATAGGTGAGATGGAAGATATGCTCTCAGAAGTAGAGAAATTCCTCTCTCAGCATAACTTGAAGACTCCTGCAGAATTTGCTCGAAAAACTGAGAAAACATTGAAGAAAAATGAGAGCAAGATCTCAAGCATGATGGATATGGTCTCAGCAGGCTTTCATCTATGGAATTCATTTAAACGATAAATATAAACATAAAAGGGAGAAGATTATGTTTAAAAAAGAAACACCGCAAAACAAGAACTTTCTTGTAGGTATTTTAGTTGGAAGTACTCTTGGTGCATCTACTGCTATTTGGTCTGGTACCAAACAGTGTAAGAAAGTGCAAAAAGAGCTCATGAAAAAGTATAACGCTTTCAAAAAAGATGCTGAAGCTATTGTAAAGCCTCTAGCTAAAAAAGCTCAGAAAGAAGTTGTAAAGCCGATTGCTAAGAAGAGAAAAGCAGTAGCTAAGACAGCTGCTAAAACAAGAAAGAAAGCAGTCAAGAGAGTAAAAAGAGCTAAAACAGCAGTTCGTAGAAAGACTAGAAGATAAGCTCTACTGCATAATAAGCATGATCAGCGCGAGTACGCTCATGCCTATATCTTCTGTAAGCGTTACAGTAGATAGTGGCACGTCTAGCGCTGTTCCCATGCAGGCACATCTCAAGTCAAGGCCCTCTTTTAAGGCTTTGATGACACCTATTGCTCCAAATACCATCACCGCAATTGTGATGAGGTATACGAGCATTGGCATGAAAAATGAGAGGTAGCCTAATGCGAGAGCCAGCTCTATCAAGGGATAAATGTATGCGTATATGCGGCTTTTTTTAGCCAGGATATCGTACATCTGAAAGCCGTCTGCGAACCCTCTTGGATGAAAGAGTTTCAGCAGGGCAAATTGGCTGAGAAAAAATCCCATGAAGTAGTGCATCCATTTCAGGTGGTCACCGTCTGTGCTGTGCCTAAGTGCAAATGCTGCTAGCATTGCAACTAGGATGAGTGCAATGAGCGGCCAATATCTCGTTATGGGTTTATTTTCCTGGATGTCTGTCATGATTTATCCTCTTTTCTCCTCAATAAAAGAAAAGTAGATTAAAAAGTAACCTCTTTTAGAACATCTCGCACAGCTTCCCCTGACAATTTTGCTGCCCTTTCGACCTGATCTACCATCTCTTTTTTCATATCAAGCCTAAAAAGTCTTGCTCTTGCTGTCTTGAGTAGATTTTTTTGGCCGCTTGAAAGCGCTTTGTCATAATCTCCTATCACCTGGTCAAAAACACGCGTAGAGTATTTCCCGCTAGTTGAAAACATCCGTGAGATGGGATCATAGACGTTAAAGATATACATCATAGGCGCAGTGCAATCTGTAACTCTCGCGCAGGTAAAATCAAGACCTACATAGAGATTATCTGCCCACTGCTTAGGGGTAGCGTGTGTTTGAGGCAATCCTCTAAGCGCTTGCAGGCACCTCTTCTGCTTGATTTGAGCTTTTGTTAGCGTAGATAAGCTGCGATTTTTCTTTGTCTTCATGCGGGTGGGTGTTGTAGTTACAATCCCCCCTTCTGAAAAAAAACAGGTCTTATCTTCTAAGTGCTTGGATGATCTTCCACTTTGAATGAGTCTTCTTGACTCTAACATTTTGCCATCACCCAAAAATGTAAGACGGTGAAAGAATGATTTTTTCCCAGGTCTTTTTACAAGAACAGCAGTCAGGGGCTCTGGAAAATAGGCGCCATATGGAACAGTTTTTGTCATAGCTGCTCTTACCGCCATATCTAACCTGACAGCCAGCTTGATGAGAGGCAGCTCCTGAGATTTAACTTGGTACCCAGGTGAAATGACGGAGACACTCCCCTTTGATAATACCACCTCTTCCATTTGAGAAAAAAGGCCATTTCCACGGGTGCGAAGAGAAAGGAAATCAGCATCCATCATGGTAAAATAGACAGGTGAGGTTGGAGCTAATCTTGCAGCGTGCTGAACAAATGTCCTCGTATAGCGAGAATTTTTTACAGCCTCTCTGATTCTTTGCATGGAAAGCTGAGATAGAATATCCGGATGAAGACTCTTCGGCATCTCAAATTTAAGGCGTACGTTTATCGCACTATCTTTTGAAAGCACTTTTAAAAGAAGAAAGGCTTTTTTAGCAGAATAGAGATTGCCATCAGTTACTTGGTACCAATTTGGCTTCCACTGAAATCCAAAGACCCGGCATACAAGCTCTTCCATTTTAGGAAGCTTTCTAATAAAGGAACGAAAAGACCTATTTAGCTCAGGGTCGATTGAATCAATTTGATTGATGCCGATGACAACTGCCATCCGCCTTTTACCCATCCTAGCCGAAAGGCAGGATTTTGTGCTAAAAGCTTGAGCGCTTAGAGCCTTTCGAATACGGCCTACAGCTTTATACCCTGGTTTTTTACATGGCAGCATTCCCACAGGAATATTGACACAAATTGCGGACCGGCTTTTTTTGAGGGCACTACCGAATTTGTAGAGGGATCTTTTGGCGTGTAGACTCTACCTACCAAAGCTTTCGCTCCCCCATTCGGCCGGTAGGGAAAAGCTTTCTCACTTCCCTGCATGCAATCATAGAGCCAAGATTGATTAGCCAGTTTTTGCTGTAAATGGTGATCTAAACTCAAACTCATGAGAAAAGCATACTACCTCTTTACATTTTTTTTAAGTTATGAGATGTGTAAAAAAAACTTTACAGAGGTGATATATGAACAAAAAACGTGTTATTGGAATTATTTTAACTTGCTTAGGTATTGCGATGCTCTTCTTCTCGAGCTACATTCGTTCAGAAGTTCTCGAGGGAAAACAACAAATTTCTCATGCTCAAAAATCCGTTGATTCTGGAAAAGGTCTATTTAAAGGTCCGTCTAAAGCAGTAGGAGAAGGAATCTTCTCAGGAGCTCAAAAAAAGATTGATAAAGGAAGAGATGATGTTAGATTCTATAGCGCTCTTGCTCAGTGGCTAAAGGTTGGAGGAATCATCTTCATCGTAGGCGGCGTTATCCTTATCATTTTTGGAAGAAGTTCAGCTGCAAAAAGCTAAATTTTTCCTATATAACCGACCAGATATCTACTTGATTTCAAATGGCTATCGTACGATAATAACTGTAATAATATGTAACTATTTACGAGGGTAGACAGATGAAATCAAAATATTTAAAATAGACAACAGCACATACGCTTTTGGCATATCAGATCCCTGTTCTGATCGCGCTTCCTTTCTATTTTATCTGGGGACCGCCTCTATCCATGGCGATGATTATCTGGTCGATTGTAATTTTTAGTTTGAGTGAAATTAGCATCACAGCTGGTTACCACCGTCTCTACTCTCACAGATCGTTTAAAACAAATCCTATCGTTGAATTCCTACTACTTTTCTGCGCCAGTTTAGCGAGCCAAAGAAGTGCTCTTCGCTGGTCGTTTGAGCACCGTTTACACCACGCTTTTGTCGATACGGATAGGGATCCCTATTCGATCAAACGCGGTTTTTGGTTTGCTCACTTCAGCTGGATGTTTGAAGACCCAAAAGAGATCGATAAGAAAATGGTTCCTGATCTTCTTAAGAATAAACTCGTTATGTTCCAAGATAAGCATGAAAATAAGTGCATGTATATGCCAAATCTTGCCATAACAGCTCTTCTTGGCTACTTTTTAAATGATTTTATCGGAGCTGTTGTTATCGCTCTTGGTCTTAGGCTCTTTTTCAACCACCACTGTACCTTTTTTATTAACTCTCTAGCTCACACAGTTGGCTCAAAACCTTTCTCTAAAAAAATCTCCGCAGTAAATAACTATTTGATCTCCTTCCCTACATTTGGAGAAGGCTTTCACAATTTTCACCATGCTTTTCCTAGAGATTATAGAAATGGAATCCGCTGGTGGGATTTTGATCCTACAAAATGGCTCATCCGAGGTTTAAACTATTTTGGTCTTGCTACTGAACTAAAGAGCACTTCAAATAAGGTGATGGAAAAACGCCTTCTATCAGAAATGGACCATACAAAGATTCATCATGCAGAGACTCCTGAAAAGTCATATCAAGAAGAAGCTTCTTATGAAGAGCCGTCCAAAGAAGAGCAAGTCACAACCTAAGATAGAGAGGTTGCTCTTCCTAAATTTGAAAATCCTGCATAAGAGATGAAGTATCGGCATAAACTATTCTTCTGCCTAGTACCACTATTTTGTTTCTTTTTCGCATCCAATCTATCCTATTTTTCTTGCGCATGCGCTCTTAAAACTTTCTCGATAGCCGCACGAAGTAGTTCTACTATTCTTCCTCATTTTTCAAAAAATGAGGGACTACTCTTATGTGATCTAACCAACAAGACCGCAAACAGACTCCTTAAACAAGCTTTCAAAAAGAAATCCACCCCAACCAGGGCTTGGGAAAATAACAAAAAGCTTCTCTCTAAAATCCCCCCAAGACTATTGAACGATAAATCCCTCACTTACCGCGTTAAGCCCATAGACTCTATCGCAATCCCCACTTTCATCGATATCAGAGTATCAGGCCCTTTTCATAAAGCAAAACTTGCAGGCCTAGTAGGAGGCACCCTTCTTACAAAGTGTCTTGAGCAAAATTTGCCCATTTTTACTAGACCAAGTCAGGGATTTTTTCATCCCAACTTCAGCCTTATCCTAGGAGAAAAAACATCTACCGTCCGGTTAACGCTTGGGCCCGATCCAGGCCAAATAGCCCCCCTTGTAAAATGCTTTGAAACTATTGATTCTCTGAACGATTAGCATTAAAGCATCTCTTCATAATTGCCTGCATCGGTATTAAAGCGCAGGATCTTTGAAACCCATTCAAATCGACATGCGGATATTTCGAAAAGTCAGTATAGACACATCTTCCCGCATAAAAACCAACACTTGGATTACTTCTAAGCATCTCCCTTACTTTCTCTTTGTTTTTAAAAGCCCCACCTTCCACTTTTTTACGAAGAGCCTCGCCGTTCGGATAAAATTCATATTTCACTCTCCCAGTAGAACAAGTCCAAAGGCTCTGAAAAAAGTCTACCCTATTCATTCCATCCGGTGCCTTAATATTTGTACTCACAATTATCTCCTTCTTAAAAAAGAAGCAGAATAAATCGTGAAATGCTAAACATCAAATAAAAGGAATTTTTATGAATCTCTCCTATCTTTTTATTGGACTTGGGGGCGCACTTGGAGCAATTTCCCGTGTAGCACTCTCAAATATTTTCCCTGCAGAGATTCTAACTGTTCCGACCCGAACACTACTCATCAACATCATTGGTTGCTTCGCAATTGGTCTGCTTACTGGTCTTTTCACATATTATTGGGATGCGCCAATTAATATGAGACATTTTCTAATCCAAGGGCTTCTTGGCGGTTTTACAACTTTTTCAGCTTTTTCCTTAGAGTTTGCCCTGCAATATGAGAAGGGGCTCTATGCATCTGCAATTTCGTACGTACTTTTAAGTGTGATCTTAGGAATACTCTTCTTTTTCTTCGGATTAAAACTTACCCGTCTCTTTTCTTAAACGAATAGGGGTTCTCCTAATTATAGCTCTGGTAGATTTGGAAAAATGTCGACGAGCCCGCAGTACAATCGTACGCGCGAGGAGTATTTTTTCGAAGATGCCGAGGGTAGAATTGGGGGTTCCCCCATCATAGAATGATTTAGATTTCGAAAAGTGTCGACGAAGCCCGCAGTACGATCGTACGCGCGAGGAGCACTCTTCGGAAGATGAATTATTATATGATGGGGGCGGTGTGACTCGAACACACGAAGACCGAAGTCGAGAGATTTACAGTCTCTTGCAATTGCCGCTATGCGACACCCCCGAGAGTGAGGAAAAAATGCTGGAGAAAGGAATTGAACCCTCAACCGTCCGATTACAAGTCGGGTGCTCTACCAATTGAGCTACTCCAGCAGATATTATGGCGAAATATTAGCAAATATTAGGAATTACGCTCAAGTGTTCTCTTCTTCTGATTTTTTTTCATCTTCTTTTTTAGAAGGAGATTCTGCTTTTTTTTCTTCTGGCGAGGGTGGTTTTGGAGCGTTTGGATTTTGTGTTAGGGAAGCAGTAATTTTTCTATTAGAGAGAGAAGGCGCTGTAATATTATTTTGGAAGAAAGAGGTTAGTCCTGATGTTTTAGTAAGCATGTCAGCGTTTTGATCCAGCTTCGTTGCCATATATCTACGGCCGAGCATTTTTGATTCACAACATTTTTTGAATTTTTTACCAGATCCGCATGGGCAGGGATCATTTCTTCCTATTTTCTTCATTTATGGGTCCTTTTTGGGAGAAAGATTAACATATTTATCGATCTTTTGTCCATGGGAGCGTATAGTTATATCATCTTTTTTGAGAAAAATTATGAAATATCCCGTGGCATCGCCTCCCTGGACCCTTCTTGGTAAAGGAATCGAGAGCAGAGTCAGAAAAGCAATTATAGAATTTAATTTACTAGATGGCGCTGATTCTATGGCAGTCGCCCTCAGCGGCGGCAAGGACAGCCTGACACTCCTCTATATACTGAAGGCAATCTTAGGCAAAGGCGTGCCGGATGCCAAGCTTTATGCCATCCATGTAGATGGTGAATTTTCATGCGGCGCGGGGATTAGCGGCAGCTATCTCAAGGGCATCTGCAAAGAGATGGGCGTGCCTCTCATTGTAAAAGAGAGTGATAAGAAAAGAGAGAAGCTGGAATGCTATAGTTGCTCAAGAGAGAGGCGAAAGCTTCTTTTTGATGCTGCAAAAGATGTAGGCGTGAGACATATCGCCTTTGGTCACCACAGAGATGATTCGATTCAAACACTTTTACTCAACCTCCTTCACAAGGCAGAGTTCAGTGCAAATCTTCCTAAAGTTCCGATGGTGCATTTTGGCGTTACCATCATTAGGCCGCTGATCTATGTAACAGAAAAAGAGATTATCGAATTTGCAAAGCGCTATGAGTTTCAACGTATCACGTGCCAATGTCCGGTAGGTCAAGACTCGAAGAGAAAAGTTGCAGATAGGCTACTAGACACGTTGGAAGAGCACTTTCCTAATGCTCGAGGTAATCTATTTAAAGCTGCAAAAAATTATGGATCGGATAAAGCCTTATCGCCATAAATTTCTTTATCTGATATGTTTGACGCATGAAATTACAAGAAATCATCACATTTTCCATTTACTTTACAGCCCTACTTACAGTTGGACTTCTCTCCTCTAGAAAACAGCAGTCTGAAGTCGACTACATCATGGGCGGCAGGTCACTCAACTTTTGGTTAACTGCTCTATCTGCTCATGCGAGCGATATGAGCTCATGGCTCTTTCTCGCCTATCCCGCTCTAATTTATGTAGGGGGCATGCCAAATGCATTTGCTGCAATTGGACTCACCTTCTGCATGTATCTCAACTGGCAATTCATCGCTCCTAAAATTAGGATCGCAACCGAACAGACAAACAGCCTTACTCTTAGCGCCTTTTTTGAAAATAGACTGGCTGACAAATCAAACATTTTACGCATCGTCTCTGCACTCGCCTCTCTACTATTTTACACCATTTACATTGCAGCTGGTCTCGTGGGAATGGGCATTCTAGTCGAATCGCTCTTCGATATTCCCTATTATGTGGGAATCATCATTGGACTTCTCATCGTCATGATTTATGTGTTTGCAGGAGGTTATAAGGCAGTTGCTTGGATCGATCTCTTCCAAGGAATTTTCTTACTTATCGTTATTCTCTTTATTCCTGCAATGCTGATCAACCAAATAGGCGGCTTTTCTCCGGTATTAAAAGTGATCCATGAACATGGCATATCCACAAAGTTAATCCCCAATTTCAAACCTTGGACTCTATGGACTCTTTTTAGCCTCATGATGGGCTGGGGACTTGGCTATTTTGGGCAGCCTCATATCATTACAAAATTTATGGGAATTCGAAATGTTTCCGATATGGCAAAGTCAAAGTATGTGGGAATCAGTTGGCAAATTTTAGCTCTTGGCGGCGCCACTTTAGTGGGTCTCATTGGCATCTATCTTTTTCAGCCAGGAATGGTAATGCCAGATGGTTCTATTCTGCATGGATTTAAACCTGAAGAGGTGATCCTTGAGACGGCAAAAATTCACCTGCCTGGAATTATCTCCTCACTCGTTCTCTGTGCAGTGCTTGCCGCTACCACAAATGTTATGGCAGCTCAAATTCTTGTGGTAGCATCCAGTCTATCCGAAGATTTTTACAAAACGCTCGTCAATAAGGAAGCTTCTGGAAAAACACTCTTGAGAGTATCTCGTATCTCCGTTGTCCTGATTTCTCTCATCGCTTTTGTTATCGCCTCCCTTAAGACTGCAACAATATACGGGCTTGTGCTCTACGCCTGGTCTGGGCTAGGTGGTACATTTGGCCCGCTTCTTATCGCTTGTCTCTACTCAAAAAGCATTAACCGCTTTGGCGGTATTTGGGGCGTAATCGTAGGCGCTCTCTTTGGTACATTTTGGCCCCTAGTTGAAAAGGCTTATGGACTCCATTTCCCTGCTATGTTTGCAGCGTTCATCGCAAGCTCCTTTACCATTTATTTCGTTTCCTATATTACTAAGAATAAATATTCAGTCGATATGGAGCTAGACGGATGAAGCCAAAAGTACTCATGGTTAACGATGATGGGATCAATGCCCCAGGATTAAAGCACCTCTTCCATTCCCTGAAGGATAAAGTCGATCTAACGGTAGTAGCCCCCTTACATGAAAAGTCTGGCGCAGGCCTTTCAATGACCCTGACAAAGCCGCTCCGCATCCTTAAAAAACGTTTTGAAGGATCTGAGGCTTTTACAGTCAATGGCACTCCTGCTGACTGCGTTAAGCTTGCTCTCACTAGCCTTTATGAAACTCCTCCTGATCTGATTGTATCTGGCATCAATCGCGGCTCTAATGCTGGAAGAAATGTCCTTTACAGCGGCACGATTGGAGGCGTCATCGAAGGCGTATACAGAAATAGCATTCAAGGAATTGCTTTTTCATCATGTGAATATGAAAACACCTCTTATGAAGCGCTTCAAAAATATGTCTATCCGATCATTCAACATGTTTTAGAGCACCCTCTTCCTACCGGAACATTTTTGAATGTCAACTTCCCAAGACACTCCGAGACTCCCGTTAAAGGACTCCGCTTCGCAAAACAAGGAAGAAGCTTTTGGACCGATAATCCAGACAAGCGCTCCCACCCCGAAGGCGATCATTACTACTGGCTTGGCGGGAAATGGCGCGATCATGATGAAGAGCCAGAAAGCGATGTCCACCTGCTTGGGCAAGGCTACATTTCTGCGGTTCCTATCCATGTAAATGAGCTGACTGACCACAATCACTTTGAGAAGCACAAGACAGTCTTTGAAGATTATTTCGATGAGTATTCCTTCTAATAATCTCCTTCTTTCCTAGATAGTTTCCCTCATATTTACAAAAAATTAAAAAAAAACCTTTCCATAAATTAGATTCTGTAGATGATGAGAATTAAGTAGTTACAAACTAAAAGGTGGTAACATGAAATTCTTTAACTGTGAAGCGATCTGTCTTTGGTTGCTAGTTGTCTCAGGTATTCTTTGGGGTTTAGTGGGTCTTTTTGACTTCAATCTTGCAGTATACCTTGTAGGTCCTAGCTGGGCACTCAGCGTCATTTACGTTGTTTTTGGATTAGCTGCGCTATGCGCTCTATTCTGCTGGAAGTCATCCTCTTCCAAAAAGAAATAACTTCTTTTGAGGCGCTGAATTTACCAGCGCTTCACTTAACATAGGAATATTTAAATGAAAAATTTTAATTATGGATCTCTCTGTTTATGTCTTCTTATTCTTTCGGGAATACTGTGGGGACTTGCAGGAGTATTTCAATTTGATCTTGTAGGTTATATCTTCGGCAGCGGTGTTGTCAGCCGAATTATCTATGCTATCTTTGGGGTTGCGGGACTATCTAGCGCCTTTCTTTGGATTAAAAGAGCAAATAAATAAGGTTTTTACACATTCCAGCTCAAGAGTTGGAATGTGTATATTTGAAGCACTATCTTTTACTTTGGTACTCTAAAATTGTTAGAGCATCTCCCTGAACTTTTTCCAAAATCTCTCTGCATCCCGGAAGAAGATAGATTCTCTCTATTTCATAATAAAGTTCATCTGCCAGCTCATTCATCTGATCCTTATCGCTCAAATCTTCAAGAGACTGAACCATCAAAATAAGATTTGCCAGCTTTTGATACTTATTTCTAAGGCTGCTCTCTCTTTTTTTTAAGTCCTCTTTTGACCTTACATCTTTCAAATCTTTCAAAAAATCACTTGAAAGTGCTCTGCCTTCATTCATGAAATCCTGGGGGGAACTAGGCGCACAAGAGGTGAGAAAACAGAGTAAACATAAGAAAAATCTCATAGATCTCCATCTAAATATTTTTACATCATAAGATAGATGCTGATTATTTCTTGAGAAAAATTCCGCTCTCAAGGTAAATTAGTAGGATATTTTGCGGGCGTATAGCTCAGTTGGTAGAGCACCTGTCTTACACACAGGCGGTCATAGGTTCGAGTCCTTTTGCGCCCAAAATATCAATACTCCTTGCGGGAGTAGTTCAACTGGTTAGAGCACCGCCCTGTCACGGCGGAAGTTGCGGGTTCGAATCCCGTCTCCCGCGTTTCCCCAAAATATCCCTGTACAATCTCCACCCTTTCAAGTACCATCTTTCCATATGAAAATAGCTGCCCCCAAATCAACTAAACAGATCATCGTAAGTTACCTTTGGGTTACCCTCGGCGCATTTTTAGCCGCCCTCTCAATTCAAGTTTTTCTCTTTCCTAATCAGTTGATCGATGGCGGCGTGATAGGTATTGCACTAATTACTGCAAGCCTACTTGGTGGTGAATATTTACCCCTATTTTTAATTCTCTTTAATCTCCCATTTATCTACCTCGCCTATAAACACATTCGAAAATCGTTTGTCTTCAATATGGGATTTGCCGTTCTTATCTTTGCAGGTTTTCTTGCCATATTAGAAAATGTCCCCTCTTTTGATGCCGATATCCTTGAGGTTATTGTCTTCGGCGGCGCCATTTTAGGTATTGGAATTGGACTCATCATCAAGAATGGTGGTTGCACCGATGGCACTGAAATCTTAGCCATCATCGTCAACCGCAAAAAGGGCTTTACTGTAGGGCAAGTCGTTCTCTTTATTAACTTCTTTGTCTTTGCAGGCTACGGCCTCATCTTTATGGATTGGCACATAGCTCTTCGATCACTAATGACCTACATCGTTGCCTTTAAAATGATCGATATCGTCATCGACGGTCTTGAAGAGGTAAAATCTCTCATGATCATGACCACAAAGCCAACCAAAATGAAAAAGCTTATCATGCACGAGCTAGGACTCGGCCTCACAGTCCTTAAAGGCAAGGGCGGCTTTTCCGGAGAAGATCGCGACATTCTCTTCGTAATTGTTGATAGGCTTGATCTTGCAGACCTTAAAGAGATCGTTCTAAGAGAGGATCCCACAGCCTTTATCGCAGTCGAAAACATCCACGAAGTTGCCTACGGTAGACAAACAAAAAACGTTGCAAAAAAGCGCCATAAAAAGCTCCCCGCCTAACCTCTTTAATATTTTTTTTTTAACCACCCGCGAACAAAGTTCACTAGAGAGCGCAGTGTGATTTTCTGATCGAAAATTCATGTTTTGCAAAGACTAAAAGCGGTTAGATCCTTAAATTTTTTCGTCTTCATGAACATTAAAGGGATAAGTACCCTCCCTCCTCTCTCTGTGTTCTCTGTGCTCTCTAGTGAACTTTGTTCACGGGTGGTAAATTTTTTTCTAAGATTATGCATCCACAAACCCTTGCTAATTTTTTAACGCAGAGACGCGGGAGACGCAAAGAGTTCTATTTGGATTAGAACTCAATACCATAAGAGACTCTAGCTGTTGGAATCCATTTGTCATGAGAAATAAATGTGCTATCTGCAACTCCGACTTTGAACTCAACAAATTGCATCTTTTCTTTCTTAGTTGAAAATTGGTAACCAAGAGTAAGAGGAAGATCAAAATATAGAGGTTCAACCCCTTTTGAGGTTCCACCAAATGGCACAAGACCTGAAAAGGCACTCACTCCCCCCAATACTCCCGCACCAAAATAAACTCCTTCATTTTGTTTAGGAAAATAAAGATAGGAACACTCTCCATAATAGGTTAAGAACATAGCTGTTCCAACCTTGAAATCCCAAACGTGATGAGAGTTTAATTTTCTAAACCCTAATGCAGCAGTTGGGCCATATGGAAAATATAAACCTAGATCTACGTAGCGAAATTTATCTCGATTTTCTATTGAAAAATCTTGCTTCGATGTTCCACATTTATCATTAGCTATTAAAAAAGCAGATTTAAAAATTAATAGTATTGCAGTTAATTTTTTAATTGTTTTCATAACAAACCTCCTCAATTTAAAAAGGGACGGTAATTATGTGGAACTTTGATAGTTTATTTATACTTGAAAATAAATAACGCGTTTTTTCCACGTCTTATGGCGCAAGAAGTGCCGTAAAAAGCTCGCTGCTAAGTCTCTTGAATATTTTTTTTAACCACCCGTGAACAAAGTTCACTAGAGATCACAGAGAACACAGAGGAATTTTCTGATCGAAAATTCATGTTCTGCAGAAAACTAAAAGCGGTTAGATCCTTTCAAATTTTTTCGTCTCCATAAACATTGGAGAGAAAAGTACTCTCCTTCCCCTCTCTGTGCTCTCTAGTGAACTTAAGTGAACGGGTGTTCTCTAGTGAACGCAGTGAACGAGTGGTTAATTTTTTTTCGAGAGTCTTTCTTGATTAGTTACCTGCAGTAGGAAAACCAAAAATGTTGCAAAAAGCTCACCGCCAAGTCTCTTGAATATTTTTTTTAACCACCCGTGAACAAAGTTCACTAGAGATCACAGAGAACACAGAGGAATTTTCTGATCGAAAATTCATGTTCTGCAGAAAACTAAAAGTGGTTAGATCCTTTCAAATTTTTTCGTCTCCATGAACATTGAAGAGAAAAGTACTCTCCTTCCCCTCTCTGTGCTCTCTAGCGAATTTTATTCGCGGGTGTTCTCTAGTGAACTTAAGTGAACGGGTGGTTAATTTTTTTTCGAGAGTCTCTCTTGATTAGTTTCTCTATATCTCCTATACCCGAGGTTAGAGGTGTAACATGAATAAAGAGAGCGATCTTCCCTATCACAAGAAAATTCACACGCTAGATGCTTGGAGAGTTTTACGAATTGTCTCCGAATTTGTTGACGGCTTTGAGACGATGGTATCACTTGGACCGTCAGTTGCCCTCTTTGGATCCTCGGTGGATAACAGACAGGATACCAAGCATTATAAGTTGGCAGTTGAGATCTCGAAGAAAATTTGTGCGAAAAAAATCGGCATTATTACGGGCGGCGGTCCCGGCATTATGGAAGCTGCTAATAAAGGCGCGCAAGAAGCTAAGGGAAAATCTTGCGGCGTTTGTATCGACCTTCCACTAGAGGAAAAACCCAATTCCTATATCGATCCCCAATATAAATTCTCCTATCGCTACTTCTTTGTTCGCAAAGTCATGTTTGTTCGTTATGCGCAGGCCTTTGTCGTTCTTCCAGGCGGACTTGGTACGCTCGATGAGTTTTTTGAGGCGCTCACCCTAATTAAGACGAAAAAAATCTCAAGATTTCCCGTATATCTAGTTGGAAAAGAGTTTTGGAGCGGCCTTATCGAATGGATGGAAAAAGTTTTAGTGGGAGAGGGAAATATCACTAAAGAGGATATGGATCTCTTTGTACTTACAGATGATCCCGATGAAATTGCAGATGGAATTGAAAAACACTACCGCAAAACAGCTTCTTTAGAAAATTTCTGAGCTACAGGATCACTCTCGCTAGCAAGAGTTTTTAAATAGTATCCATATTCGTTGGGATATTTCAGCGCCTCTATAAGAAGGCTTTCTCGAGATATATATCCCATTCTAAAAGCAATCTCCTCAATACAGGCTATCTTTACACCTTGTCTTTCCTGAATTGTTTGCACGAAGAAAGACGCGCTATGAAGCGCTTCAAATGTACCCGTGTCAAGCCAAGCAAATCCCCTTCCGAGAAGGTTGATTTTCAGCTTATTCTTTTGAAGGTAAGCAAGGTTAATATCGGTGATTTCCAACTCTCCCCTTTTAGAGGGTGTGATCGTTTCAGCTATTTGTACAACCGATGAGTCATACATATAGAGACCACATATCGCGTAGTTCGATTTGGGGTGCACAGGCTTCTCTTCAATACCCACTACGCGGAAATCATCATCAAATTCCGCTACACCGTAGCGGGAGGGGTCTTTGACCCGGTAGCCAAAAATAATTGCAACATCCTCCACTTCTGTGTGATTTCGAAGGAGTTTGACGAGGTCATGGCCGTAGAAAATATTATCTCCAAGAATGAGAGCGACGGAGTCATCTCCGATAAATTCTTTTCCCAAGATAAATGCTTGCCCAATTCCTTCTGGCTTTTCTTGGATTTGGTACTGAATCTTAAGACCTAAGTGAGATCCATCTGAAAAGAGCTTTTCAAAACGAGGTCTATCTTCAGGAGTGGAAATAATTAGGATCTCGCGTATGCCCGCTAACATAAGCGTTGCAAGCGGATAGTAGATCATGGGTTTATCAAAGATAGGAAGAAGTTGCTTTGAGACAGCACAAGTCGCAGGGAATAATCTGGAACCAGCTCCCCCCGCAAGTATAATGCCTTTCATAATGAGAGCCTATTCTGGCTTAAAGTCGCAGCCAGCTTCAGTTAATTGATCGATAAAGTCCAGAGTATACTCACCGCTTAAGAATGTCTTATTTGAAAGCATATACTGGTGGAAAGGAATCGTTGAGCTCACACCTTTAATATGAAACTCACGAAGAGCTCTCTTTAAGATATTTATAGCATCTGTACGATCTCTTCCTTTAACAATTAGCTTTGCAATGAGTGAGTCATAATAGGGCGGTATATGATATCCCGAATAGCAAGCGCTATCAACACGGATATGGGGTCCACCTGACGGGATGTAGTAGTCAAGAAGCCCGGGTGATGGAGAGAATCCATTGGAGGGATCTTCTGCATTAATACGGCATTGAATAACATGGCCATCAAAGTTAAGATCTTTCTGTTTATGGCGAAGTTTTTCACCTCTAGCTATTCGGATTTGCTCTTGTACAAGATCAATCCCTGTTAGCTCTTCAGTAACAGTGTGCTCAACTTGAATACGTGTATTTACTTCCATGAAGTAGAAATTCATCTTTTCATCCAGGAGGAACTCTACAGTTCCAACTGAGTGGTATTTTGCAGCTTTTGCAATATTGATTGCAGCCTGGCCCATCTTTTTTCGAAGTGCAGGAGTAAGCATGGGGCTTGGAGTCTCTTCAATGAGCTTTTGTCTTCTTCTTTGGATCGTGCAATCTCTTTCACCTAGATGTAAATAATTGCCATGTTTGTCGCCCAGAATTTGAATTTCAATATGGCGAGGATTTACAATCATCTTTTCAAGGTAGACATCGGGGTTGCTAAAGCAAGCTTCTGCTTCTGCTTTCGCTGCAACAAACTTTTTAACAAATTCATCTTCATTATAAGCGATCCGGATTCCTTTGCCGCCGCCGCCGCCAGATGCTTTGATAAAAACAGGAAAACCGATCTCTCTTGCTTCCTTGAGGCCCTCTTTTACATCATGGATTACGCCTTCAGATCCCGGAATAATAGGACATTTTGCGCTCTTTGCTAAAGATTTCGCCCTTGCTTTATCGCCTAAATGGGCAATTGCACTTGGTGAGGGTCCAATGAAATTAAGATTGCAGCTCTCGCAAATGGAGGCAAAATTAGCATTTTCACTTAAGAAACCATATCCAGGGTGAATCGCGTCTGCATGAGTAATTTCGCAGGCAGAGATGATATTGGGTATGCGAAGATAAGATTTATTCGATTGAGGTGCTCCGATACAAATTGCTTCATCTGCAAGATGCACATGAAGAGCCTCTGCATCTGCTTCTGAATAGACAGCAACAGTAGAGAGTCCTAAATCGTGACACGCTCTTATAACTCTGACGGCAATTTCACCGCGATTAGCAATTAGTACTTTTTGCATCGTTAAACAATCCGGAAAATTTTAGAGCCAAATTCGACAGGTTGAGCATTGTCGAGAAGAATTTCTGCAACAACGCCTTTCACGCCGGCTTTGACTTCGTTCATAACTTTCATCGCTTCAATGATACAGACAACTGTACCTTCTTCCACTCTATCGCCTACTTTTATAAAACAGGGTTGATCGGGAGATGGAGATAAGTAGAATGTTCCCACCATAGGTGATGTTACAAACTCATCGTCTGCTCCGCTAGCAGCAGGTGTTGAATTATCTACTGCAGCTGCAGCAGGTGCTGCTGCTTCTACCTGTTGCGGTATATATGTTGGAAGAGGATTTTGAACAGCTTGGACGTCCTTCGACTCTCTTTCGAGCTCTAGTTCGAAATCTCCTCTCTTAATTACAATTTTTTTGAGCTTATTCTCTTCGAGATAGCCCATAAGATCTTTGATATCTTTTAATTCCACGATATTAAACCCTCTGAATATATTCCCCTTCTTGGGTGTCTACTTTAATTATATCACCTGCTTCAATGAAGAGTGGCACAGAAATTTTAGCACCAGTCTCTAAGACTGCTACTTTTGTCGTATTAGATGCCATCATTGACTCTTCTTCGTGAGCTCCAGTCTTAATGACCATGAGTTCCAAAAACTGTGGAAGTTCTACAGAGAAAATGGTCTCTCCATAAAACATCGCCCTTACGCCAGTACCTTCTTTCAAGTAATCCACCTTTCCGCCTAATACTTCGGGTGGTACTGTTACATTTTCTAGATTATCAACATCCAAGAAGAGATAATCTTTTCCTTCTGGATAGAGAAATTCTAATGCATGTTCTAAAAGGGATACTTCTAAAACTGTCTGATTCAATTTGAAGTTCTTTTCAATCAGCTCATCGGAGACAAGATTGCGAAGTTTCGTCTTCATAAAAGGCGTGCCTTTAGCAACGCTTACTTTAACGCTTGATTCAACTCTGAAAACCTTTGAGTCGATGTTCAGTGTCATTCCGGGTGTAATTTGATTCGATGTCGTCATATTCCTACGCTATTTAAAGCCCCAAGGTAATCAATAATTCTTTTTATTTCTTCCAGTTTAGAGATCTTGAAATCAACATAATCCTCTAAACCTTCAAAACAGAGTCCCCTACCCCATTTCATCTGCACTGTCCAAGCTCCTAGCTTCTTAGCTGGAACAAGATCGGATCCAATGCGGTCTCCAATGACCACAAGCTGAGAGGGAGGGATGTCCATCTCATTACAAATTTTTTGATAATGAGAGCCCTTATCTTTTAAATCCGATACGATTATTTTACTAAATAACTGGGGTTCAATACCAGCTTTTTCCAGCTTTTTATACTGAATAGACTCGTGCCCCCTAGTCACTAACATAAGAGTGTGATCTTTAAGATCTTGTAGTAGGTTTCCTGCTCCTGGAAGCGGTTCCAGTGGGAATTTTTCTGGAAGTGCTACCTCATAAATTTCTTTAATTCCCACATCAAGAAAAGATTTATCATATTCTCCCAGTGAAAAAAAGATGCGAAGAGCCTCTTCTGTACTCAAAGTTTTTTTATTTAATGCCCAGAGCTGAAAACGCGCCCTTGTAAAATCATTTACTACAAGACCTGAGTCAATCATTTTTTTGAGAGCTTGCTCTAGTCTAAAGGGAGTAAGCGAACCTGTCGTATCGATCAAGGTATCGTCTAAATCAAAGATAATCCACAATTTTCATAATCTCCTGAGCTAATTTTTTCGAATCATGTCTAATTAGATTTCGTCTAATTAGATCGTGATTTGAAGAGAGAACCATCGGCCCTAATAAATCTGCCAGAATAACTCTCTCATCATCTATGTTGTTTTCAACAAGTTCGCCTTCTTCAGCATATTTTTCAATCAAATCTTCTGAAGGTTTAGCGCCATTGACCAAAATATAGTCGAAAATATCTTCACCAATGTACGAAGTAATCTCTTTCATGTAGTGACCAACTTTAAAACCCGTCGTCTGCCCTCTTCGATTCATTAGATTATTAATAAAGACTTTCTTAGCCTGCGACTTTCGAAGAGCGTCTGCAACGCCATCTACAAGAATATTCGGAATCACAGATGTATACCAACCACCAGGTCCTATCACAATGAGATCGGCGTGAGCAATTTCTTCGAGTACACTAGGATTTACTTTAGGGTAAGGCTCTAGATAGATGCTTTTATAGCCCTTGTCGATATCCTGCGAGAGATAGATTTCTTTCTCTCCCTCAAGAATTTTTCGATTATTGAGGATCATCTTGAGGCGCACTTGATGCACCGTGACAGGAAGAACTTTTCCTTTAATGAGAAGAAGCTTACCCGCCTCTTCAACCCCTTTCTCAAAACTTCCCGTCACCTTTTCAAGAGCAGACAAGAGCAGATTACCAAAACTATGCCCGCCGAGGTTACCATTTTCAAAACGGTAGTTCATGAGGGATCTAAGGAGTCTACTTGAATTAGAAAGGGCGACTAGACATTGTCTAACATCACCAGGGGGAAGAACACCGAGTTCATCGCGCAAAATACCCGTACTGCCGCCATCATCTGCCATTGAAACAACGGCTGTGAGATCAACGTCATATCTTTTTAGCCCGCGAAGCGCTACAAAGTTTCCCGTTCCACCGCCAATGACGAGTACTTTTTTCATATATCCTGAGTTGTTTAGAGCTCATTATCCAATTTGAAGGGATTTTCTCAAATCTTTTTCTCAAAACACTTATGAAATGCAGATCTTAATTTTTATTTTTTTACCACCCGCGATCGAAGATCGCTAGAGAACACAGAGAGCACAGAGGAATTTTCTGATCGAAAATTCTTGTGATGTAGAAGGCTAATTCTGGTTAGAGTTTGCAAAGTAAAGTTGAAGAGATGTGAGTACCCTCTGTGATCTCTGTGTTCTCTAGTGAACGCAGTGAACGGGTGGTTGAAAAAAAATTAGACAGACTTTAGACGAGAAATGGCTGAGGCAAGATCATCTTGCTTGAAGAGACTTGTTCCCGCAACGAAGACATTTGCACCTGCTTCTTTTGCAAGTTTTCCTGTCTTCTCATCAATGCCGCCATCGACTTGAATGTCGACCTGCTCTTTAAGCTGATCGATATCTTTTTTGAGCCTTGTGACTTTTTCCAGGACTTCGGGCATGAATTTTTGACCGCCAAAACCAGGATTTACCGTCATCATCAAAATGAGATCGGTCTTCCCTATAAATTTAGTAACCATCTCGTAAGAAGTTTCCGGCCTAAAAGCAAGACCTACTTTAACATTACATTTCTTAACGTAATCAATCACAGTCTCAATATCTTCGGTTGCTTCAAAGTGAAAAGTGATTCGGTCTGCTCCTGCTTCCACAAAACGCTCTACAAAATCATAGGGATTGTAGACCATAATGTGCACATCTAAAAAGAGCTCTGTTGAACGATTGATGGCAGCCACGGCTTTAGGACCGATCGTTAGATTAGGTACAAAATGACCATCCATGATATCGACATGGATCGCATCTGCGCCGGCATCTTCTAAACGCTTTGCTTCATCAGCGAGTTTACCGAAGTCCGCTGCTAGAATAGATGGGAATACTTGAATTTTCATGCAGTTAGGATACTAGAACAATTCGTAGAAGTCAATCTCTACTTGGTGCTAAAGACTAGGATTTTCAAGTATGTTCTTAACAAAGAGATTTTGTTTTTCAAGGTCTTCTGTTTGAAAGAGAAAACCAAGAGATGGAGTATCACCATCTAGAGAAAAGTGAAGAAGCTCGTGAGATGCTATTCTCATCGATTCGACCCCTTTCAGAACAAGATTTTTCATTTTGGGATCGTTTAGCGGCATGACAAGAGTTAACTTTTTCGCATCTTGCTTATAGAGCACATCGGATGATTTTTTCTGAAATTGAACAAGAAGCAAAAAGAGCGCTTTTAGATGCTCTTTTGAAACGATTGTCTTCATTTCAACAGGAGTCAGCGCGTAGAAGAATTTTTCAAGCAGGCTTTCGTTACTCTTTAAAGCAGTTCCAAGAGACTTCTTTAGTGCAGAGAATGCTTCATTCTGCTTTAAGATCATGCCGCCGTTGTAGTCTCTAACTTCACCAAAAGTAGACTCAAGATCTTTTAAGACATCTTTGCGAGCTTTATAGAGATCAACCGAGCGATCCTTTCGAAGGTAGCCCTTTGTGGGAAGCTGGCAGCGAAGCACGCTCGCCTCTTTCGGGTATTTTCTTCTTAGAGTCCCTACTTTGCGCGTTTTTTCAAGAGTCATTTTTGAGCTTTTAACAAGCTCTTTAATGCTCTTTGTTTTTAATTTTAGAACGCGAAGTAAAATAACTGTAAATGAAAGATCCTGTCCCTTTTGTTCATCAAATGTGATAATCACTTGGGGAATATCTTGGACAAAACGTAGCTGCTTTGAGAGCACCATCATATTTTTCATCACCTCTTCTTCATTTCTTGGCATGAAGATCGGATGGGTCAAATATTGAATGTGCCCTTTAAGGTGCGTGGGCATCTCTACTCTGAGCGCTTGAATCTCGTCAAAAGTAAAGTCCAAGGCGTTTTCTTTTTCAATCTCGAGATAAATTGTTTGATGGTGAGATCCCTGGTTTCGATCGAGAATAAAGGAATCTTTAACGTTTTTTGCACCCGGGATGTAAGTTTTAATTGCGCTCATCAAGTGCTTCTCTTCAAACACCTCATTTTCCCTAAGAAAATTAAGCCCAACTAACATTCCTAAAACACTCTTTTCACCAGACTCATCAGTCACTTTTGTCTTGATGAATTTGAGAACAAAGTGTCTCTTTTTCGGGAAAGCATCCGTTTTTTGCTTGAGCAGTTTGCGAGTAAGATAGAGGATGGAGATAATTCTGCTAATGTGGTGATAGTCTCTTGCGCTTTTAAACTTCGCAGAGCAGGTCACTAAAAAGCGCTGCATAAGAGCGAATATGCCCTTATCATAATCTTCCGATCTGCTCTGAATGAGCGAGCCAATCTTTTCCTGAATCATCGCAGTTTTGCTGTCAGGAGAAAGACCTTTAAACTCTAAGATACGCCTTGCATGAAAGTTTGAAACTGCCCCTAGTCTAATCTCTGTCTCAATCGATTTAATACCTGTTAGCATCTCTTCTCTTTCATTATTATTTTCAAATGAGAGCGCAATGTGAGCTACCGTAAAAGGAACATCCGCAAGATCGGGAAAGGAAAAATCGGAAGAGAAAAAGAGCTCAATATCAAGAGGTCTACCTGGGGTGAGCCATCGAGAGATCATATCGTAGAAAAAACTTGCTGCGCCCTTTCTCTGTCTGCAAAGAAAAACCACAGAAAGACCTCCCGCGTGCTCAAACCATTTAACCATTGGAAGATGTTCATTTAAGAACTCAACCATCTGCTTCTTATCTAAATTCTCAGAGAAGAAGACACCTTGGGGTAAAACTTTTTCTAAGAGATTGCAAATATCTTCATTATACCTTTTTCCTAGGTCATATTTCGTTTCGATGAGAGCCGTCATATGCACTCTCCATCAAGAAAGAACTGATCACCCTTGAGCGGCTCAAATACGCCGTCAGAGTTTCTCTCTTTTCCTGTGATGAGTGTTCCTAGCTCCTTGATATCTGCATTTCTTGTAAATTCAATGTGAGATAGAACGTGTAGAGGAATACCATTTTGCTTTGCAAGACCAATCGATCTTGAATGAAGAACGCCAGACCCTTTATGGGAGATCTTTTCAGCACCTGAATAACTTAATGTTTTGTAGAGAGAAGCTTCGGGATTGTCTTTTGGATCTTCGGAGAAGATTCCGGATACATCTTTGTAAAATTCTACTTTTTTTGCGCCTAGTGCGACCGCAAGAGCGACTGCGCTTGTGTCAGACCCGCCTCTTCCTAATGTTGTAATCTCGCCATTTAGCCCCACACCCTGAAAACCTGCAACAATAACAATTTTTTTCTCTTTAAGATGGGATAAAAGCCTATAAGGGCGCACATCTACAATTCTTGCATCGGAGTGCCTTGCACAGGTAATAATTCCTGACTGACTCCCCGTAAAGCTGATTGCCTCTTTTCCTTTTCTCTCAAGCGCCATCGCAAGAAGTGCGATGCTAATTCGCTCTCCCGCAGAGATGAGCATATCTTGCTCTCGTCTTGGCGGATTAGGATGGACTTTTTTTGATAGTTCGATGAGCTGGTCTGTCATATCGCCCATTGCGCTTACAACAACAACAATACTTGAAAAAGCCTTAGATCTTTCAGCAATAATACTAGCGATGCGTGGATAGCTCTCGTGCGATAAGACGCTCGATCCACCAAATTTCATCACTAAAGTATCCATTTTCAACTCAATTTTTTAAAATTTTCAGTTTATTTAAAAATGTCAAAACACCTTCAAACAATTTTCGAACTGCGCTTTTAACAAATTTTTTTCACAAAATTTTTTACATCTTTTTCGGAATTTATTCTCTTTTGACTTCTGACAGTTCAATTTTATCCTGTGGCTTAGACGGTGCGTTTTGACCAAATTCATGTTATTCCCATTTAAATGTAAAATATTATTTTTTATTGCGTTTGATTATTTATGTCCAAATTTATTTTTGAAGAAACTTTAAAACACTCATTAAACTGTCGTCTTTTTAGGGTAATTACAAACCGTTTTAAAGTATAATTATTTCGTCATCTCCTCTATGAATTAACAATTTAACCATCTAATTATTAGACCTTTGCAAAAACGGCTACCCGACAACAAGCTACTCTACTTAAGGTTATATGGGATTGGATTTTTAGGTTAAAAAAAAATTTAAAAAAATTTTACTTAAAATCCCAATTTTTAATAAATTGATTCAAAGTTAAGATCTGAGCTTGAGAAACCTTTATTTTATAGAGTCTTGCCATTTTCTGGGACTTTTGCTACACTTTCCGGTTTAACAATAAACAGGAGTAACCCTTAAATGACAAAACAATCGGCCCAGAGTTGGGGAATCAGCAACGTATTAGATGATGTAGAATTCAACGAAAAAGACGCAAATGAGTTTCGAAACCTTTTAGAAGGCAAAGAGACTTCAGAAGATGGCGCCGTCTCTCTGATGACTGCTGGACAAATTCTCACAGGCCAGATTGTTGAAATTACAAAAGATTTTGTCATTGTAGATGTAGGGCTAAAATCAGAAGGTCTCGTCCCCGTCTCTGAATTTATCGATCCTGAAGAGCTCGAACTCAGCAAACAAGTTGAAGTTTTCCTTGATAAGACTGAAGGCGAAGATGGTCAAATTGTTCTTTCTAAAGAGAAAGCACGTAGACAACGCCAATGGGAACATATCGTTAATAACTGTGAAGAAGGTTCCATCGTTAAAGGTAAAGTCATCCGCAAGGTCAAAGGCGGTCTTATGGTTGACATCGGCATGGAAGCTTTCCTACCCGGCTCTCAAATTGACAATAAGCGCATTAAGAATCTCGATGAATTCATTGGAAAGATCTACGACTTCAAAATTCTTAAGATCAATATCGACCGCAAAAACATCGTTGTCTCAAGAAGAGAACTTCTTGAAGAAGAGCGCATCTCTAAAAAAGCGGAACTTCTTGAAAACATTCATGAAGGTGATCTTCGTACCGGTATCGTTAAGAACATCACCGATTTCGGTGTCTTCCTTGATCTCGACGGAATCGACGGACTTCTACACATCACTGACATGACTTGGAAGCGTATCAAGCATCCTTCTGAAATGGTTGAGCTCGGTCAAGAACTCCAAGTAATGATTCTTAGCATCGATCGTGAAAAAGGGCGCGTAGCTCTTGGTCTCAAGCAAAAAGACTCCAATCCTTGGGAAGCAATCGAACAAAAATACCCACCAGGAACAAAGATTACAGGCAAGATTGTCAACCTCGTCTCCTACGGCGCATTCATTGAAATTGAGGCGGGAATTGAAGGTCTTATCCATATCTCAGAGATGTCCTGGACAAAGAATGTCACAGACCCAAGTGAAATCGTTCAAATTGGTGATGAAGTCGAAGCGATCGTTCTCTCCGTTCAAAAAGAAGATGGAAAGATCTCTCTCGGTATTAAGCAATCAGAACACAATCCTTGGGAAGATGTCGAAAATAAATATCCAGTCGGCAGCAATGTCACAGCTGAGATCCGCAATCTAACTAATTACGGCGCATTTGTAGAACTTGAGCCAGGCGTAGATGGTCTAATCCACATCTCAGACCTTAGCTGGATCAAAAAAGTATCACACCCATCGGAAGTCCTCAAGAAGGGCGACAAAGTAGACGCTATTGTTCTCTCTGTCGACAAAGAGAGCAAAAAGATCACTCTAGGTGTAAAACAACTTAGCTCTAATCCTTGGGAAGATATCGAAAAGACAATGCCTGTAGGATCTTTAGTTAAAGGCTTTGTTTCAAAGACCACTGCTTTCGGTGCCTTTGTTCAACTAGAAAACGGCATTGAAGCACTCATTCACGTAACTGAAATCTCCGATCAACCATTTGCAAAAGTGGAAGAGGTCATTAAGAAGGATGATGAAGTCACAGCGAAAGTGATCAAACTCGATCCAGAACACAAGAAAATCGCTCTCTCTATTAAAGAGTACCTCGTAGAAAAAAATCAGGTAAACCGCGATGATATCGTTGTCGGCAAGTCTGAAGAAGAAGAAGAAGACGAGACTGACGAAAACGAAGAAGAGAAATAGTCCTCTTTAAGAAGTAAACAAAAAGCCGAAGGCCTTGCCTTCGGTTTTTTATAATTTAATATTTAAAGGCCACATATGAATAAGGATCTAATAGCAATCTTTGAATACCTTGAAAGAGAGAAGGGTATCAAGCGAGAACTCGTGATTGATGCAATTCAAGAATCTCTCCTTGCAGCTGCTAGAAAAAGCATCACAGGTGTAGGTGAAATTCAGGTACAAATCCACCCTAAGTCAGGGGATATCGAAGTTGTTACTCAAAAGAAAATTGTTGAAAAGGTTGATTTTCCTGAAGAGGAAATCTCAATCGAGGACGCAAGAGAGCTTGAGCCCAATTGCGAAGTAGATCAGTGGCTAGAGATTATCATTACACCGCACGACTTTGGTAGGATTGCAGCACAAACAGCAAGACAAGTGATCACCCAAAAGCTTAGATTTGCTGAGCGCGATGTGATTATGCAAGAGTATCGCCATCGCAAGAATGATATCGTCTCAGGAACCATTAAAAGATTCATCCGTGGCAGAACCATTATTGTCGATCTTGGTAAAGTCGAAGCACTCCTCCCAGAAAGAGAATATCCCAGAGCCGAACGCTACCAAGTAGGTGAAAGAATCCAGGCCCTTCTACTAGAGGTTCGCGACACCGAAAACGGCGGCGCTGAAGTTATTCTTTCAAGAAGTGCTCCCGGTTTTGTAGCAGAACTCTTCAAATTAGAAGTTCCTGAACTTGCAGACGGCACTGTCGTTATTGAAAAAATCGTTCGTGATGCAGGGTATAGAACTAAGCTCGCTGTAAAATCCTATGATTCAAAAGTCGATCCTGTGGGAACTTGCGTCGGTGTCCGCGGCACACGTATCAAAAACATCATTCGCGAACTGAACAATGAAAAGATCGATATTGTTCCTCATTCTGAAGATTCCATTACCCTCCTTCAAAATATTATCTCTCCTATAGAGATCAATAAACTTAAAGAAGAAGAGGGAAGAGTTTCCATCATTGTAGCAGATGATGATTACCCTGCAGTTATCGGAAAAAAAGGCATGAATGCAAGGCTCATAACTCAAATGATCGGTTCGGAATTAGCAGTGAAAAAAACGAGCGAATACCAAAAAGGCGTCACTCTCCAGATGGAAGAGCTTTCCAGCCTCGAAGATACCGAATTAGACCAACCTCTCAAAATCGAAGGAGTCAGCAGCCTTATTATTGAAAGTTTAATATCTGCTGGATTTGAAACCTTGCGAAAGGTAACTGAATCCTCTCCTCATGAACTAACCTCTAAAGTTCCTGGATTAAACTATTTTGACGTTGCAGAGAAAATCCTAGAACAAATGCGCAATAAAAAGGTGTAACACTTGGTTAAAAACCTTAAAATAAACATTAAAAACACTCAGTTAGCCCAGGCGCTGAAACTCAAGAATCCTGACGCGAAAGACCCGAAGAAAAAAACGGTAAAAAAGGCTGCGGAAAAAGAAGTTAAAGATGCTTCTAAAAAACCAAAAGCTCGCATCATCACTAAAAAGTCCAGGCAAGAAATCGAGGCAGAAGCTAAAAAGGCAGAAGAGAAAAAGGTAGAGGTTAAAGCCCCTGAACCTGCTCCTGTAGTAGAACCTGAAGTCAAAAAGAAACCTGAACCTGAGCCAAAACTAGGACCCGTTCTAGACAGAAAGCCTTTAAAGCCTAAAAAAGTAGAGGCCCCGGTTAAAAAAGCCGCACCTTCTAAAGCAGACGATAAAAAACCGAGCCCGAAAAAACCCGCCCTCCCCGGACAGAAGCCTGCTGCTGGATTTAAAGATTTTAGAGATTTTAAAGCAGCTAGAAAAAAGCAAAGCTCCCGTTTTGATTCTAGAGATAAACAAGGTCTTAGAGACTCTGACAATGAAGCTTGGAGAAAAAAGAGACAGAGAAATAGAAAATATTCAGCTCCCGAAGAGCTAATTATTCGTCCGAAAACTCTTAAGATAAGACTTCCGATCACGATTAAAGATCTTGCTGGCGAAATGAAGCTCAAAGCATCGCAACTCATCTCTAAGCTCTTCATGCAAGGTCTCACACACACACTCAATGACTATCTCGATGATGAGACAACAATCCAACTTCTAGGACATGAATTCGGTTGTGAGATCACCATTGATACTTCGGAAGAAGAGAGAATCCGTATTACGGACAAAACGATCATTGAAGAGATCAAAGAGACTTCTCAAGATAATCTTGAGCTTAGACCTCCTGTTGTTACCTTCATGGGTCACGTTGATCACGGTAAAACAAGCCTCATCGATGCTATTCGAAAAACGAATGTCACTGCATCTGAAGCAGGCGCAATTACGCAGCACATCGGTGCATTTACAACAGACACTTCCGCTGGGAAGATCACCATTTTAGATACTCCTGGTCACGAAGCCTTTACTGAGATGCGCGAACGCGGTGCCAATGTTACCGATATCGTTATCCTTGTTATTGCTGGTGATGAAGGAATGAGAGATCAAACCATTGAAGCGATGAATCAAGCAAAAGAAGCTAATGTTACTCTTGTTATTGCTATCAATAAATCCGATAAAGACGGATTTGACGAGCAGAAGGTCTACCGCCAACTCTCCGATCATGAGCTCCTACCAGAGGCTTGGGGTGGATCAACGATTACCGTGAACTGCTCAGCTACATCAGGCGACGGCATTACAGATCTCCTAGAAATGCTTGCCCTTCAAGCAGAAATCTTAGAGCTTCGCGCTAATCCCGAATCTCGAGCAAGAGGAACTGTCCTCGAATCAGAAATGCATAAAGGACTTGGCGCTGTTGCAACTGTTCTCGTCCAAAACGGATCTCTCAGAATGGGCGATGCTATTGTTCTCGGACACTACTCAGGCAGAATCAAAACGATGCATGATGAGAAAGGCGCCTCGATATCTGTAGCTCCCCCCTCTACTCCAGTCAAAATTACAGGCATATCCGGACAAGTAGAAGCTGGCTCTGAATTCATTGCCGTGAAGAACGAGAAAGAGGCAAAAGAACTTGCAGCTGCCCGTGCAGAAGACTTTAAACGTCTCAAGCTCCAAAAGACAAGATCCAGCATGGATAAAATGATGCAGAGAAATGAAGAGAGCAAACAAAAAATGCTTCCTCTCATCATCAGAGCAGATGTTCAAGGATCCTTGGAAGCTCTGGTCTCATCATTGAAGAAAATCCCATCAGACAAAGTCCGCACAGAGATTGTATCTCTTGGTGTGGGTGAGGTCTCCGAGTCCGACATCGAACTAGCTGCCGCTTCAAAAGCGGTTATTATCGGCTTCCATACACAAATTGAAGGCCATGCCGAAGGACTCATAAAACAGACAAAAGTTAAAGTCTGCATGCACGATATCATCTACCACGCTGTAGATGAGATCAAAGAGATCATGACAGACATGCTTGACCGCCTACCTGAAGAAAAAGATACCGGAAAAGCGGAAGTTAAAGCCGTCTTCAAATCATCTCAACTAGGCCTTATTGCAGGTTGCCAAGTATCTGAGGGCACCATTTCCCGAAACCACTTTATGCGCCTCATGCGAAAAGGTGAAAAATTTTGGGATGGCAAAATTGCTTCACTCAAGCGCGTCAATGATGATGTGAAAGAGGTTCAAAAAGGAATCGAGTGCGGTATTGTCCTACAAGGTTCTGTCAATCTTAAAGAGGGCGACGAACTACAAGCTTATGAAATCATCTACCACAAACAAAAATTATGAAACAAAGACGCATAGAAAGAATAAACTCCCTTCTCATAGAAGTGGTCTCCGAAGTCATCAATAAAGATGTTAAACATCCCGATGTTCATGAGCTCACATCCGTTGCAAAAGCTGATGTCAGCGCGGATCTTCACTATGCGAAAATTTATATCAGTGTCATTGGAACCGATGAAGATAAGAAGAAAACGCTAGCTGCACTAGAATCTGCTGCTGGCTTTATCGCAGTTAACAGCTCAAAAAAGGTCGTCCTCCACCATTTCCCCCAGCTCACCTTCAAGCTAGACACCTCTGCAGATGAGCATATGAATATTGAGAAAATCCTAGAAGAAATCGAAGAAGAAAAGAGTTCTCGGTCCCAAAATGATGAAGACTAATAACGGTATCCTTCTTCTCAACAAAGAAAAGGGCATCACCTCATTTGGTCTCATCAAAATTCTCAGAAGGCTAACAGGCATCAAAAAGATCGGCCATGCAGGGACTCTCGATCCCTTTGCAACTGGCCTCATGATCCTCCTCATTGGAAAGGAATTCACCACCCAATCCGATCTCTTCTTAAATCTTGATAAAGAGTACGCAGCTACCCTCTTTCTCGGTAAAAGCACCGATACCCATGACGAAGAAGGCTCAGAGCTAAACACTTCCGATAAAATCCCTACTCTTGAAGAGATTAACGAACACCTATCCTCATTTCAAGGCGAGATGATGCAAACCCCGCCCATGTATTCCGCCAAGAAAGTAAATGGCCAAAAGCTCTATAAACTCGCTCGAAAAGGCATTACGATTGAGAGAAAACCTGTCCCTATCACCCTCTCTACCACTCTTGTCTCCTACGAATATCCCTATTTAAAACTCCATGTCAAATGTTCAAAAGGCACCTATATTCGATCTATTGCTCATGAGCTGGGTGAAAAGTTAGGCTCTCATGCCTATCTCTTTGCATTAGAGAGAACGCGTGTGGGCCCCTTTGACCTAAATTCTGCCATTTCTCAAAAGGACCTAACTGAGACTAGTATTGGAGGGTCCCTCTTAGATGCGAATCCTCTCTCCAAATGATCCATTTCCTGAATGTAGATGCGCTCTTACCATCGGCACCTTTGACGGTGTGCATTTAGGCCACACAGCGCTATTTAAGCGTTTAAATTCCTTTCAAGTACCATCTGTTGTTGTTACCTTCACTAGCCACCCAAGTCAACTCTTTACACCCCAAAAGCGTCCCCAGAACCTCAGTACCACCCACCAAAAGCTAGACCTCCTCCAAAAGCATCAGATTGATTATGTCTACCTCCTCCCCTTTACGCAAGAGCTGGTCGAGACTCCCTTTGATACTTTCCTGCAACAACTGCACAAAAAGTTCTCATTTTCCTATCTCCTTCTCGGGAAAGGTGCGAAATTGGGTCATAAAAAAGAGGGCAATGAGGAAAAAATTAGACAATTAGCACCATCGATGGGATTTTTACCTGAATTCATTGACCTTTCTAAGTCGAATGAAAACGCCCTTTCCAGCACAAACATCCGAAAAGCTATCTTCCAGGGAGATTTAAAAACTGCAGAAAAATTTTTAGGAAGACCCTATTCGATTACTCCTAAAGATGCCTCGAGATTTGTTCTTCCGCCAGCTGGCAACTACTCTGTAATTGTTCGATCCCCAGGAGATGAGGCCCATTCAGAGCTCACCGTTCTCGATCAAGAAAAGGGGCTCATTGAACTGAAAGCCCCCCTCTCAAATCTTTCTGAAATCATTTTTTGAAAGAAGATTTTATATCATCTATCCTCTATAATATTCGTAAATTTTTGAGGTATTACAATGGCAATTTCTTTTTTAAACAGCCTGTTTTCTTCTGAACCCAAAAAAGGAGTTCAATGGAGAGATGAAGCAACAAGCAAAGAGCTTGAATCGGTCCGCATTATTAGCGCTCGCCCAGATAGAGAGCACACTTCGGAGGGACTATCTAAAAAAATTCTTTTAGTAGCATCATCCGCAACACTTATTGCCTCCCTTATTTTGGGCAGCCCATTTTTTACAGTATCTAGCGCTGCTTTTACCGGATATATGGTTTTGAAAAGCTCAATTTCCCCATCAAAAAACATGCCTTATTCCGAGATAATTAAAGCTATTGCATTCAGTATTCTTTGTGGGTATGCAGGCATAAAATTATAGGCATAATTGTTTTACCTTTTCAAAGCAAAGACTACCGTGTAAAATATTTAACAAACTTTAACCCCCTTTTGAAACATGCTATCTTGTGGAATCGTAGGCCTACCAAATGTTGGCAAATCAACGCTCTTTAACGCGCTGACAAAAATGCAAATTCAAGCAGAAAACTATCCCTTCTGTACGATCGACCCGACTATGGGAATCGTAAATATGAAAGATGAAAGGATCAATCAGCTTGCCGAATTTTCGAAAAGTAAAGAGATGATCTTTGCAAACGTCTCCTTCGTCGATATTGCAGGCCTTGTCAAAGGCGCCTCGAAAGGAGAGGGTCTTGGCAATCAATTCCTCTCTAATATCAGAGAGACCTCCGCCATCGTCCATGTTGTAAGATGTTTTGAAAATGATGATGTGATCCACGTAGGCGGCAAAGTCGATCCCATCGATGACATTGAAGTGATCAACCTCGAACTCATTCTAGCTGACATCCAAATGGTGGAAAACATCTACACGCGCCTTGAAAAACAGGCAAAAAGAAATAAGGAAGGCCTTGAAGAATTAGCTGTTCTCAAAAAAGTTCTCGATCATCTCTACAATGACCAGCCCGTCCGATCACTTGATCTAACCGCAGAAGAGAAAGAAGCGATCCAAAACTATCCCTTCATAACTCAGAAAAAGGTGCTCTACGCTGTCAATGTTTCAGAAGATGACCTTCCCACCATGGAAAATGAATATACCAAGAGAGTCCGAGAGTACGCAGAGAAAGAGGGCAGCTCTGTCGTCCCCATCTGCGCTAAAATCGAAGAAGAGATTGCCCAATTAGATGATGACGATGCGAAAGAGTTCCTTGAGAGCCTAGGTCTTAAAGAATCGGGCCTTGACCGCCTAATCAATGAAGCCTACAAACTTCTAGGGCTTATTACTTTCATCACAACAGGAGAGATAGAGACAAGAGCGTGGACCATCTCCGAAAACACCCCTGCCAACCTCGCAGCTGGAGCCATCCATACCGATATCTCAAAAGGCTTTATCCGTGCGGAAGTGATATCTTATGATGATTTCATGCAATACGAATCAAGAGTAAAAGCTAAAGAGGCGGGAGTAGCAAGAGCCGAGGGCAAAGAGTATATCGTCAAAGATGGCGATGTCATCCTCTTCTTCCACAACTAATATATAAAAAAAAACCATGCAACCTAACTAAGATTGCATGGTTTGATAAATATTTAGTGCATTTGCAAAATGTACTTACTCTTCCTTTTCTTTTACAGCAGGCTGTTGCATTGCTCTTGCATTAACTAATGCCTGTGCTTTATAAGAAGCAGCTCCTAAAACTACAGCGCCACCTGCAGCTATTGGTAATGCTGAAGCACCGAATAATGCTGCTCCTACAGCTGCTAATACACCACCAAAAATTCCACCTGACATTGCGGCTCTTACTTTTTGAGCAGTAAGATGAGATGCACCCAATCCTTTAGCAGCTTGTTCTGCACCTTTTTCTAAAATCAAAGCGCTTCCAATTAAGAGTGAACCGCCAACTGCGACCTTAGTTGCAGTCGAACTCTCTTCATTCGGAAGGTATTGAATTGCTGTATGCGCAACACTTGATGCTAAGCCAGCGACTGTTTCTACTGTACTTGAAGCCATTCTAGCTACGCTCGATGCTGCACCAACGGCAGCTGTTGCAGCTGCCACAGCTGCAAGTTTTATACTATTTATGTTCATAATATTACACCTTCTATTAGTTTGTTTTGTTATAAAGTAATAGTAAATATTATAACATAATCTTTATTTAAATTAAAACATTTTCTTGCTAAAAAGAGATTACAGCTAAGAAACTTTAACTTAACTATCCTCCTTAATAACTCAAACTAAACGAGTTATATAACCTACTTTTAAGTGCGTGAGAAACAGAGCGTAACCCCTTGAAAATGAGCGAGATTCATTCATTTTGTTATTATTTCAGGAAATCTTCAATAATACTTTCGTTTATTTAAAATAATTTTTAATATCTTTTAAGAATTCCTCTTCTTTGAAATACCTTTATTAGATAAAATACTCAGATCAAAATTAAGAATTCTTATGACCTCAGAAATCAAATTAGCGCCCAGCGCTCCTCACTCTCTAGTAAAGCTCCCAGAAAATAATTTTGACCCATCCCTAGTCCTCCAACATATTGATCTCTTTCCAAAAATTTTAGAATTTTGCAAAACTAACCCCTTCCCCTATCTAAATCGATCCTACTTAGGAATTGAAAAGTCTCGAGTAAAAGGTATCTTTAACGATTTAGAGGTAAGGAAAGTTTCTCATCTAGGATTGCGCATTCCTGAGCTTCGAGAAGAAAAAGAAGGCGACTTTCGAGAGCACCCTGTAAGGGATGCCTATTTAAAAGCACTTCATATAACTTTTAGAAGAGAGATCACAGATACGCAGTGGAAAGAGGTACGGCAGAAAACACCTGGAACTTTTACCGCCAATCGCTTTGCTTTGATGAGTCAAGTTTCAGCTAAAAATTATGATCATGCATTACTTGAGCTTTGGCAAGTTATCCTACCTAAGCTTAGATTGGAGAATCCTCCTAAAAGACCGGCTGAGATAAGAAGTTGGATGGAAAGGAATCAAGAAAGACTGCACGGATTAAAAAGCTTAGATTTGCACGGAAAAGAGCTTAAAGTCATTCCTAGAGAGATTAGATACTTTAAAGGATTAGAAGAGCTTTATCTCTATAACAATCAAATTCAAGTGCTACCTCCTGATCTTTTTGAGCTTATCAACCTTACTACCCTTCATCTCTCGAATAATCGTATCCTAGAAGTCCCCGCTCATATTGAGAGCCTTCGACATTTGAAATATCTACACCTTGTAAACAATCGTATCTCTTCCATACCTGTAGAGCTATGCGGTCTCCAATTTCTATATTCCCTTCATCTAAATACTAATAAAATTAGCTCTATTCCGCCTGAGATTGGACGTCTTCATAACCTCCATACTCTTTATCTTTATTCCAACTGCATTGAAGAAATTCCAGATGAGATTTGTCAGCTTCGTTCTTTAAGTCACATAGATTTACAAGAAAATGCCATTGAAGAGACCTCTGAAACGGTGACTAGGTTCTTTAGCCAAGTACACACTGTTCAGCTTGGTGATATGTAGCTGGGATTTTATACTTGATTCTCTAGAGAAATCTTCGATGATCTTGTCTCATAAAGGAAGGGGCAAGTTTCAAGATTTTCCTTATTCTAGTTGCTAAAAAAAATCAGCTTTTTTATAACTTATGCGAAAAAATTATTTTAGATTAAAAAAACCTTAAAATGGAGTTGATTTATGTCTGCGCCAATATCTATTCAAAACATAAAAGATCACCCTGCCCCTCTAGAATCTAGGAGGCGAAATAGGTTAAGTGTTTGTCGAAGAGTGACAAAAATTGCTCTAGTAGCACTTGTAGCTATTGGGCTGCTTTCTACAGCTGTTAGAGGGATAACTAAGGCAGACAAATATTTACAAGCATCGGCAGATATAACCATGGCTCCTAATCGATATAATAGAGCCGTGAGGATTTTTTCTAACGCGCATACACAAAACGAATACATAAAATCTCGTAAATTATATGAACTTGCAGTATATAAAGTCCCAGCTGAATACCGTTCTGATGTTGCTCTATATAATTTAGCATTGATGAATTATAATGCTCAAGGCGGGCCAAAGAATCTAAAAGAAGCTCGTAGATTATTCGAAGAAGCAGCTGAAATTGGATTGGCTAATTCTCAATATATGTTAGGATTCATGCGTTATCATGGTGAGGGCGGGCCAAAGGATCTAATTGGAGCTCGTAGATCGTTTGAAAGCGCAGCTATACAGCGACATGCTGAAGCTGAGCACGCATTAAATATGATGATTGCAAAAAGAGAAGGTCTGCCAAAGGACTAGCCCCGATTTTTCGCTTGATTCTCTAGAGAGATCTTATGTAATCTTGTCTCATGGCTGAAAAGACTGAAAAAGCGACCCCTAAAAAGTTAAAAGACGCTCGAAAAAAAGGGCAGGTAGCAAAATCTCAAGATTTTCCTTCCGCTTTTACCTTTGTCGTCTCGATCATGGCAACGCTTTTTGCAGCTCACTACATGTTCGAAGTGGGTCTCTTCGATAGAAGAGAGCCCAGGTGTGAATATGTAGCTATTTAGATGAGCAAATTCCTCAAAATTTTCAGCAAGATTAAAATTATTAAGTTTCAGTGTCTTATAAAAGTAATAACTCAACTACTGTCTTCAGTTCGCTTCCTAATTATGTGTATTTCCTAAGCTAACTAATGCTCCAATTGCGAGCGCATTGACAACCTCTGCTACTGTTTCAGCTGTTTTAGTACTTGCTCCCGCTTTAGACGCAATCTTATATGCACCTAAATTTATAACTATACTGCAAACTACCAAGCCGCCTAAAGCCATTGCTTTTTCACCCATTGTCGGTGAATCATCATAAGCAGGCTGGTGAAATACAAAAGGTGTATAATCAAGATTCTCGCACTGACCTATGTTATCTTTTACCATCTCCATAAAGCTTTTAGCTACCACAAGTGCTTTTGAAGCGCCGACCATAACTTCCGAAGCACTAGTCTGTAATATATTTGTTGTAGCTGCAATCGCTGTTGCTCCTGTTGCGGCTAATCCTCTAATTGAATTTAAGTACATAATATCATCCCTTTTATTATCTTTTTTTTAAAAGATTCGTAAAAAGTATACAGGAATTGAAATTATAAATCAATTCATTTTTAATTCGCGAAAAAACTCAAGCTATTTACCAGTAATCACTTAGACAAGATTCAATAAAGAAATACATTCAAATTATAGGGAAAAGACGTTAGATTCTTCTTGAGTAACCACATAGTAGTGTCTCCCAAAATTCCGAGTGTTATACTTGAGAAGTAAGAGTTTTTTTCGCTTGATTCTCTATAGATATGTCCAGTAATCTTGTCTCATGGCTGAAAAGACTGAAAAAGCGACCCCAAAAAAGTTAAAAGACGCCCGAAAAAAAGGGCAGGTCGCAAAATCTCAAGATTTTCCTTCTGCTTTTACCTTTGTCGTCTCGATCATGGCAACGCTTTTTGCAGCTCACTACATGTTCGAAGTTATCTCTTCCTTCATTCTCACCTGCTTTAAATCGGTTGCAAATGAAAGGGCCATCACTCAAAAAGCACCCGTCTTATTATATCATACTATCGATGTCATCTTTAGAGCCTCCGCTCCTGTGCTAATCGTTGTTGTGTTTACAGGCGTTTTAGTCAATTTCCTCGTAATTGGACCCGTTTTTTCTTTTGAGGCGATGAAGTTTCAGTTTAAAAAGCTCAATCCCGTTGAGGGAATTAAACAAAAGTTTAAGATGAAAGTATTGGTGGAACTGATAAAGTCCGTTTTAAAGATCGTGGCTGCTGCTCTCATCATTTACATAGCGATCATGAGCATGTTATCACAGGCAGTAAGTGCAGCTGCCATACCCGTCTATGCAAGCGCCATGATCTTAGAAGAGTTTTTGAAGACGATTACCATCCGCGTAGGTATCTTTTTTTTATTAGTTGCGCTTTTTGATCTCGCTTTTCAAAAGAAGAACTTTGCCAAAGAGATGAAAATGGAAAAGTTTGAGGTCAAACAAGAATATAAAGATACGGAAGGTGACCCTCAGATTAAAGGAAAAAGAAAAGAGCTTTCCAGGGAAATTGCTTATCAGGAAGGCCCCTCTGCTGCTAGGCGAGCAAGAGCGATTGTTACCAACCCAACACATATTGCAGTTGCCATTGGTTATAATGAAGAGGAAGACCCTGCACCTATGATTTTAACGATGGGACAAGGGATTATTGCAGAAAAGATCATAAAAATTGCAATTGATGATAAGATACCGGTAATGCGCAATCCCGAGCTTGCAAGGGATCTTTTTGCCCGAGGAAGAATCTCCGATTACATCCCGGAGGATACTTACAAGGCGATTGCAGAAGTCCTTAAGTGGGTCTCTTCAATGGAAGAGAATCCTGATGTGAATATGGAGCTATTTAAATGAGCAAATTTTTAGATAATCTGTCTCGATTTTTAGGTGGAGATAAAGCGCTAAAAACGATCACAAAGTCAAGTGATCTGGTCTTAGCTTTTATCATCATCTGTATCATGATGATGCTCATTTTTCCTGTATCTCCCCATGTCATCGACGTACTAATCGCTGTCAATCTTACCTTTTCTGTCTCCCTAATTTTCGTCGGTATCTATATTCAAAAAGCCGTCCAACTATCGATCTTTCCCTCTCTACTTCTGATCACTACACTCTATCGATTGGGCGTTAATATCTCATCTACTAGACAGATTCTTTTGCACGCAAATGCAGGTGAGATCATCTTCTCCTTCGGCCACTTTGTAGTCGGCGGAAATTACGTTGTAGGTGCTGTTATCTTCCTGATTATTACCATCGTACAATTTATTGTTGTGACGAAAGGTGCTGAGAGAGTAGCAGAGGTAGCTGCGAGATTTACACTCGATGCGATGCCCGGTAAACAGATGAGTATCGATGCAGACCTTAGATCAGGACTATTAGACACCCATCAAGCAAGAGAGCTGAGATTAGCTCTTACCAAAGAGAGCCAACTCTACGGTGCGATGGATGGTGCGATGAAGTTCGTAAAAGGTGATGCCATTGCAGGTATCGTCATTACGGTCATTAACGTTATCGGCGGACTGATTATCGGTGCTACCATGATGGGAATGACGCTTGCCCAATCGGCGAGAACTTTTTCCCTCCTATCCATTGGTGATGGTCTTGTCTCACAGATCCCCGCTCTTATGATCGCGATTACAGCTGGTATCGTAACAACCAGAGTCTCATCTGAGAAGAAAGACTCTAACCTCGGTAAAGAGATATCTGAACAGCTTCTTATGCAGCCGCGCGCGCTCATGATTGCAGGCGCTGTTCTCCTTCTTATGGCCTGGATACCCGGCTTTCCAGCAACCCCCTTCCTAATGCTAGCGGTCTTTGTAAGTCTGTTAGGTTTTACAGTCACCATATCTCGAAAAAAAGCCGCAGCAAAAGCTGCCGGCGG